>Ga0256829_1001121_pt1 | contig 23106 bp, 24 predicted proteins | sample 131447metaG_FD_185979 | JGI IMG/M metagenome (GOLD analysis project Ga0256829, IMG submission 185979) | Hydrothermal vent microbial communities from Lau Basin, Pacific Ocean - 131-447 | ecosystem: Environmental > Aquatic > Marine > Hydrothermal vents | place: Pacific Ocean: Lau Basin | collected...
TGAACAGATCGCTCAGGTCGAGCAGGGACTGTTGAAAGTGCATAAAAAAATCCGGCATCAGGAGTCTGATACCAGATTTTCTTAGAAGCCTCGTGATGCTTCAAATGCTTAAGTGAACAGCATTACGCCCTGCGGGGCTTTTTTGTGCCCGCTTTTCGGGTATTATCAAAACTCCAGCCAAGGGAGAGTTCGATGCTTATCAGCAATATGGAAGTCGTGCCGGGTAAGCGCATTACCCAGCATCTGGGAATGGTACAGGGCAGCACTGTGCGTGCTAAACATGCCGGTCGTGACATCATGGCGGGCTTTAAAAATATTTTTGGCGGCGAGTTAAAAGGCTATACCGAGCTCCTGAGCGAGTCCCGGGAAGAAGCCATCGACCGTCTTAAACAGCAAGCCGCTGCGCTGGGAGCGAATGCTGTCATCAACGTTCGTTTCTCCACCTCCTCCATTGCTGCCGGTGCTTCCGAAATTTTCGTGTATGGTACTGCAGTGCTTGTGGAAGATCGCTGATGGAACTGATCGTATTCCTTGTTCTCCTTGGGCTGGGTTACGTTTTCGGGCGGCTTTCCGAGAGTCGTCATTACCGCGCCATCATCCAACGCGAGCAGGAGCTCAGAGTGATCTCTGTTGTACCTGTCAAAATTCCTCCCCCAGAGTATCTCCGGCACGAGTCCACTCTGGTATGTGGTAGCGTCGTAATCTCTGTCGATTACTTCAAAACCGTCGCTGCCTCTTTGCGAAATATTTTTGGCGGCCGGGTCGGTGCTTACGAAAGTCTTCTTGACCGCGCCCGGCGGGAAGCTGTTTTGCGTATGCAGGACGAAGCACGTCAACTCGGTGCAGAGACCATCTACAACGTGAAATATGAAACCTCCCGCATAGGTGAAAATGCAGCGAAGGGTCTTGGCTCAGTAGAGGTGCTTGCCTACGGAACCGCACTGATAGCCAGCACGGCCTCTAAGTAGCTGTGAGCCTTAAGGATGAGTTTCCCAAAAGAAAACCCGCAGCTACCCGAGGGGATTAATAATCAGCACGAAAGTCCCTTCGTCGACTTCGTCATCATGGCGGGCGCTCTGCTGCTGGCAGTGGTCAGTCTTTCCTTCCTGATCGGCTGGGGGGCGGTGCGCATAGCCCCGACGGTACCCTTTGAGTGGGAGCCAGATATTTCTCTGGCTCCCTCTGGATACAGTTCAGAAGAGGATCAGAGAATTGCTGACTACCTGCAGAGTCTGACCCAGCAGTTGATCCCGCAAGAAGCTGAAATTCCCTCAGTTAAGGTGCACTGGCTGCCCAATGTTGATGCCGCAAATGCCTTTGCGACTTCAGGCGGCAATATTCACGTTACCCGGGGTCTGCTTGATGCCGTCAACAGTGAGAATGGCCTGGCGATGGTGCTGGCGCACGAGTACGCCCACATTGAATTACGACACCCCGTCGTCCTTATGCTGGAGCAGATTGGCCACACATTAATCGCACTGCTCACAGGGTTTGATAACTCGTCTGCGGGGACTGTTGCACAACAGACCGGTTTTATCAGCCTGATGGCATTCAGCCGCGATATGGAGCGCGATGCGGATGAAAGAGCGGTGACGCTACTCAACGCCTACTACGGTCATTCCAGAGGCTCTGAGGAGCTATTTGAACATATCCTTACGACAGACAAGGACGCAGCCCACCAATGGGGCCTCTGGCAGTCTCACCCCGCAACCCAGGAACGCATCGAGTTTCTGGAGTCGCAAAAAAAGGGCGAAGATACTCACGTACCGCTTCGCCCTCTTCCTGCTTGGCTTGAAGAAGCCCTTAACAGCACCTCTTCAAACCGATAATCACCCGAGCAGATTACTGATTATCGAGGAACCGCTCTGCGTCCAGTGCCGCCATACAGCCCGTGCCGGCCGAGGTAATTGCCTGACGGTAGATATGGTCAGATACATCGCCCGCAGCAAAGACACCTTCAACGCTGGTTTGCGTGGCGTTCCCATGCAGACCACTCTGAACGACGATATAGCCGTCTTTCATCTCCAGCTGCCCCTCAAAGATGCCGGTATTCGGTGAATGACCGATAGCTACAAAAATACCTTCAAGGTCGAGTTCTTCAGTTTCGCCCGTCTCCCGGTTTTTAATGCGCATGCCGGTAACACCCATGTCATCGCCCAGCACTTCATCCAGCTCACTGTTCCAGCGGATAGTAACGTTACCGTTCTCTGCTTTATCGAGAAGCTTATCAGCCAGAATTTTCTCACTACGGAAACTGTCACGGCGGTGAACTACAACGACTTCAGAGGCGATATTAGAGAGATAAAGTGCCTCTTCAACGGCGGTGTTACCACCACCAATCACGGCGACACGCTTTTTGCGGTAGAAGAAACCGTCACAAGTCGCACACGCTGAAACGCCCTTCCCTTTAAATGCTTCTTCACTCTCAAGCCCAAGATATTTGGCACTGGCGCCGGTTGCGATGACCAGAGAATCACAGGTGTACTCGCCCGAATCCCCTTTCAGCCAGAAAGGTCGTTGATCAAGTTTTACTTCACTGATCTGATCAAACACAACTTCAGTATCGAAACGTTCTGCATGTGCCTTCATACGCTCCATTAATTCTGGACCTTGCACGCCCTGAGCGTCACCCGGCCAGTTATCTACTTCTGTCGTTGTAGTGAGCTGACCGCCCATCTGCATACCAGTGATGATGACCGGATCGAGATTGGCACGAGCCCCATACACTGCTGCAGTGTAGCCAGCAGGGCCAGAACCTAGGATTAACATCTTGATATGGCGGGGGTTACTCATCCGCTGTCTCCGTGAAAAGTGAAAAGGTAGAAGTCTTAACTGGGGCCGAAGTATAAAGAATCAAGGGTGGTGGCGTAACCCCACAATATCCCGCCCATCAAGCTGTCTAACATGGCATTACAACAAATAACAATGCTGGCTTACATTGCCTTTCCCCTTTTAAATCAATGGGATGCAACACCTTAAAATGAACAAAGGTTCATCTGTCAATTTCTGTTCGTTGTCGAAAATTTAGCCATGGGTCAGGATTACTCCACAAAGCAATAACCCGAAGGCCATGAAAATGAGTAAACAACAAGAAATTAAGCAGAAGTCGCGCCTTGGCACGCTACTTATGCACAAAGGACTCATCACCCGTCGCCAGTTAGATGAAGCACTGGATCTTCAGAGCACAAGCAAGTTGATGCTTGGTGAGATCATGGTCGAAAAGGGATGGATTACAGAGAAACAACTCGACAAGGCACTGAAAGGACAATCACGCTACCGCATGGTTGCTGCGGTCGGAGCGGTTCTTCTTGGCCCTGTTCAACCATTTGTAGCCAGCGCGAACGCTTCAATAGATACATCGATTGAAGCTGAGCAGTACGAGGCCAATCGTATCGCTGGTTTTGGCAACATGACGCCTATTTCTGAAGGCGATATGGCAGAGATCACCGGTCAGGGCATCAGTGAGAACGTTGCCTACCTGCAGGACGTCCTCAATGGCGACTCTGATGGCGCTGACGCTCCTGAAACAGCCACCATGACCGCACTACAGAGTATCTTCCCCGGTCTTAACATGCTGACAGACTACGAGATCAGCGATGTTGAGTACTATGGTGACGGCCCATCTGTGACCCTTCATGAAGATGGATCAATCGAAATGCAGGGCCCAAAACGCATCGGTGAGATTGCATTCAAAGATGTAAACTTCCGCGGCGCTACCGGACCCGCCATGGGAGACCTTTCTATCAAAAACCTGAGTATGTCAGAGGGTTCGACCATCACACTTCGCACCCGAAACTAAGCCTCCATTCATCAGGGCGTAAAAAGACCTATAGTAATGAGACTTTTTGCGCCTTAGATTTCAATCGCCCCATTAAAGTCCGGACAATTGAAGCCGCCATCCCCCCGTAATGTGAATTGAGTCACAATGACTGGGCATCCTCAGCCTCTTTGATGTTTGATAGCCAAACAGCTTCTCAGACACTAATAACAATATCCGAGGAACCTATGGACGCTCTGTTGAATGGACTTAAAACGCTTCGAATCCCGGTAATTGCCACAGCGATTGGCCTTAGTTTAATTTCTATATCAGCTTTCGCAGAGTCCAAAATACCCACAGACCCAGAGTCCCTGGCGAAGCGCGTAGGCATGACCGCCATATACGATGAAGGGATGTCAGAGGTTGTAGCACAAGGCTTCCAGGATGATGTCGACTACCTGATGGAAGTCGTTGAGCAAACCGGTCCGAACGACCAGGCGCCTGAAATCGCCTTAATGACCGTTCTCCAAACCGCCATCCCATTCCTTCCTGCGTTCAGTGGATATACCATTTCAGGCGTCGAATATGACGACCCGGAAGCCGAGCGGGTTATCTTCAATGCAGATGCCACGGTAACCCTTATATTGCCAGACCGTATCGGCGAGATTGCCTACAGAAACTTCAAAGCGAGAGACAGCTCCGGTGCAGCCATGGGGGACATCGTCTTTGACGAGATACGCTTGCTCGAGAACTCCACACTCAAACTGATCGGTACCGACTAGAAGACAGCCTACTGAGCCATAACTCTATAAAAGCGCAGTCTGACGGAGCGACTGCGCCACTATTCCCCTCCACTTTTTTACTGTCCAGACAGATAGCGCCGTTCCCCTTAATCACCACTGATTACTCTGAACAAGGCAATACCTGACGTGGTCTGATAACTCCCCCAAAACCAATAAGAAGGGAGTCACCGCGTGAATACTTGTGGAAGAACATCAGGGCTATCAAAACTAATTCAGCTCAGTGTAATGACGGTAAGCGCCTGTGCCGCTAATGCTGGTCCTAGCATGCAGGAACTGGAGCAGCGAATCGGTCTCGCAAGCATTGGCGATGACAATATGCAGAACATCTCCGCACAAGGTATCAATGAAGACAGTCAGTACCTGATAGACCTTGGCAATAATAACGGTCCTGACGACGAGGGCGGCCTGAAGACCTTGATGGTGCTCTTTCAGGCTGGGCTTCCACTACTTAACTTTGTGGGTGACTATGAAATCAGCGGCATCAACTACGACGACCCTGACGGCCCAAGAAGCATCGTCAATGAAGATGGAACTATCAGCCTCATATTGCCTTCCAGCATTGATGAAATTGCCTATCGCAACATGGCAATTGGCGACACAAGTACAGACATTCTCGGCGACCTGTACTTCAGAAATATATCAACAGTGCCTGACTCCACTGTGACGCTGATTCCGCGCCCGGAAGCCCCCTGAAGCCTCTCTGAAAATATGAATCAAAAAAAACGGGAGCCTGAGCTCCCGTTTTCCTTTGACTGATATGTTACGTCAGTAAGCAATCGCAAGTGGTACGAAGGCAACGATAAGAAGCGCTGTGGCCATAGTAGCCAGTGGCAACAATATCTTTTCGTTTCTGTACCAGAAGTTCTCGCCAACCACTTCTTCCTTGGATAAGCGAACTTCTTCTTCGCCGACCACCTGCCTCGTCAACAGGTGGTTCAGAGCAACAGGCGGACTGAGATAACCCAGTTCGAAGGCCACGAGCGTCACCATCCAGAAGTGAACCGGGTCGATACCACTTTCATACGCGATACTCGCGATGGTAGCACTCACCAGAATCACAGCACCGTACGGGTCCATAACCATGCCGATAACGACCAGAATACCAACCAACAGGGCCATAGCCAACCAGATAGAGCTGAACTCAGTCGGTACCATCGTCATGACCTCTGCACGCTCAATAACACCACCGATACTGACCGACATCCCCATCAGCATCAACAGCGCACCGATGTGACCCGTGGTCTCCGTAGTCGCTTCACGAATCGTCTTCTCGATAGAATCACGACCTTGTTTAAGGTCGTCGTAGCTCTCTTCAAGACGGTGACCCACGTAATCAATATTCAGATTTTCACGCTTCAGGACGTCTTTTTCCTGGTTAAGGCGCTCATAAATAAGAATAACCAGTAGCAATACAGGCAGAATGATAGGCGCTGAGAATTCGTCAAGGTACGCATTCAACAGAAGTGCATAAACAACGAGCGTTACAGCGATCAGAATCACATATGGTATCAGCGGCTTTAACGCCTCTTTGAATTCAGGCCAGACATTGCCATCCGGACGTTGAATTGCAACCGGTTCTTTACGGGTGAGAAGAGCATAGGCAGCGAACAGGACGGTCGTCAGGAAGAATACCTTAACCCCCCAACCGAACAACTGGTCTGTAGTCACCTCATTATTCAGCGCTGCAACGATAACAACCAGCAGGCATGGACGCAGAACAACACCCAAAGAGCCTGACATTGCGGTAGCCGCCAGCGCCAGCTGACGTCGCGCCCCAGCACGGCGGAGCTCCATGTAGATCAAACCACCTACTGCGATAACGAAAATACCTGAACCACCAGTGTAAGCGGTTGGCACTGCAGCCAGAGCTACGACGGCAACAGCCAACATCTCCGGTGGTAACTTGAGCGGGCGGAAAATATTGAACACCTTCTGTGCCATCTCAGTACGCTTAAGAAGCATACCGATCCACACGTACAATCCCACGTTCAGGAATAGCTGAGACAGCTCCATCATCTGGTTAAGGTAAATACCAATACCCGCCGGGTGACCCGCAAGGATAAAGTAGGTACCAGAGATCAGACACATAGTGGCATACAGAGGTATCGCCAGTTGAGCCTTGAGGAAGTTACCGCCGGGCTCCGCATCTTTCGGAATGACGATCATCTGATAGAGGGTTAACGCGAGTGGCGCTCCAAACCCGAAGATCCACAGCCAGTGAAGTACCGCGTGCTCCGTACTGACTTCAATCCCCGCCGAGAAAGCGACGTTTTTGAAGCTGTATACGGAGTAAAACAGAATGGCAAAAGCAACGAACTGAGCACCCGCTGCAACGCGATAGTCCATCGCAGTTACCATAGGTCTCAGAGCGATATGGTGACGACGGAACAGAGCTGTACCACCACAGATCAGTACGAGAATTGCCAGCATAATTCGCTGGGTCGCCATACCGAGCTCACCAAAGTTGGCAACACCCAACTCGACTGAACGGAAGATTTCAACAGCCGGAGTAATCCGGTCTTTTGTCGCATTGTACTGATCGTACTTGATCTCACACTGAGCCTGAGCGGCTTCAAGTGACTTCCGCATCACTGCGGGATCTACCGGCTCTGGCGCGAACAGGTCAAACTCATCCATTGGCTGGTTATTTCGTTCTTCGACGATTCTTGCCAGCTCGGTATCAATATCCATATTGAGGTTACAGGACGGCTCAACCGGATCATGCCGAAGCATAAAGTATCCTTCCCAGACACTTTCACCCAATTGCAGTAATTGCGCATGCATCGTGTGACTGGTATTCAGAATAATGACGAATACCAGTACCAGGAATGCAGGAAGCGCAGCGAGCCATTCGTAAATCGTACGGTTGCCCGCACGTACGTGCTGCTCCATGAAAAACACCTCTTATATTATAAAAGAACCGAAGCCGGACGGCTTCGGTTCATCCCCCAATGTCCGCTTCCCGGAGGCAAGTGCCTGGGAAGACAAGACGTGTTACTTGGTCTTACTCAAGATTTTCTACACACTCCGCTGCAGAGCCATCCGCCTTACAACGCAGGTTTTTGAGAAGGCGCAGCATTTTGCCATCGTAGACGCCTTCATCACGCAGTGTGATACGCACCTGACGCAACATTTCGTTATATTCTTTTTGCTGTGCTTCAGGCAGATCTAACCAGTAATGGTCTTCGATTTCTTCTGTATGCTGCTTGATACTCTTGATCGCACGATCGAAGAGACTGGCAACGAACTCTCGGGACTTCTGCGTATACTCATCGCTGAACTGCTCACGATGGAATACCAGTTGAAAGTCCAGATAAGCAAGGTTGTATCTCAGAATCGCACCGTTTTCGCCGAGGCCTTTGTACATTTCCAGAGGCTTGTAAGCGATTGCTGGAGCGTAGGCGATATCAACGCTGCCGTTGTTGAACTTACCAGAGAAGTTAGCTGAGTTTGACGGAACAACTGCTGCACCCACGTGATTTACCATTTTGATTGATGGTGCATCATAGTCGAGTGTCGCAATCTTCTTGCCCGACATTTCTTCTACGGTATCGATGCTTCTGTCATTAACGAACAGGTACACAGCACCAGCCGGAATAACACCACCGACGGCGTAACGCTCAGTCTGCATGAACTTTGCCGCATTTGGAGCGGCTGTAGTCATGACCACCTGGCGCATGATCTCATCAGTTGGTACGGCACCAATCGCTTCGATGGTAGACGCGAACTTACTGAAAGGACGCGCACGAGCCCCCGTCATTACAACACCATCACACTGCTCTGCTTTGAAGTCATCAGAGGCAATTTTTTCATCGGTGTAAGCGTGAAGCTTGATTTCAAAACCTTCCGCGAGTGCAAACTCGCGATAGTCTTTCATCAGACCAAACATCGGCCCACTGTTACCCAGTGGGTCATAGATGCACAGGTCACGTTGTTCTACAGCGCTCGCAAAAGGCGCCAGGGTCATCGCAGCGATGGCCAATAATTTACGCATATCCAATCCTTAATCTAACAGGTCGTCAATATCCATCACGGGGGCAGCACTTTCGTCCACATCATCCCAGAAAGTACCAAACTCACCTACCGGCGTACGCGAGCCAGTAGCATCAGTCCACATACGGTCAGAAACCGCACGAATCTGACGACTCGCTACAACATCAAGCAGTCGGTAATCGCGATGGCTAGGGTTAGTTTTAAGTGAGGCTGCGTGACGACGGATAGCTTCCTTCACACGATCCGTGTGACCACCACCATCAGCAACAAGAATTTCTACGGCATGGGCCAGACGGACACCATTTTCGGTAGCTGTGCGAGACGCAGTTTCCAGCTCGACCCAAGGGTCAGATGTGCTTTCATCAGAGCTGTCTGGCATCAGGATTTTGAGGCCCGCTGATGCTGCAGCAGGAACGCCCCAGTATTCTTCATTATCCAGACACTGGAGGCCACGAACGGCTTTCATCGCAATGTCTTTAGGTACGTTTACAACGCTCTGCGCTTTCAGATCGTTCAGTACAGACTGAAGGCCAGCAAGGTTACCCAGTGTCCAGTAAACACCCTCGTCATGGTTCAGTCGTGGGCACTTCTCACCCGGTTCACCAAACTCATCCACCATATGTTGATATGCGCGATACTGACGGGTTGCAGCAATAGCGTACTGACGCTTCTCACGAACGCGAGCGTCTTTTGCTTCGTTAATGTTCTGATTTTTGAACGCCCGGATGTAAGCGAGGCTCTCTTCGACGGCGGCTTCTTCAGCACAAGATCCGGCCATCATGTTCATCATGAGATTTGCCAGGTCATCAGTCGAAGTGACACGGGTAAAAGCGTTAATTAGAGGCTGAAGGCCCTGAGTAGTGGAGCATGCAACACCTACATCATCAATAGTCATTGTGTATGGCGTTACATGACGATCGGTAAGGTCATAAACAACCCACCCCATTTGCATGTAAATAATGCTACAGCCAGACAGCGTGAACAGGGTCATTGCTGTAATTAGAACGCGAGAGAGAAACGACATGACGCCCCCATCAGAATCAATGTTGTTGTTATTATTTTCCGGGTATTAAGAACCCGGAAGGTTCGTAGCCCAGAGAATATCTGGTTTACGCTACGAATACCAATGTAAACCAAGCAAATTGCCTTCCCGACGTAAGCTATTGGAAAAGTTGCACCTCAGAAAGGTTAATTGGTGCCAAGCGGCTTATAGGCGCTTACCCGCGTCTGTGACATTTTTTTACAGAAAATCGCCATGAAAAAACTTGCCAGAACGGCTCAGGATATAAAAAACCACCAAAATTAGTCATTACTCGCCACCCAGTAAGGTCATAAAGTGCCATTTACACGGATTAACACCCCCCCATATGGCATAGTTTCACTTCGTAAAACGGTCGTTTACATACAAAGATAAACATATGTCTACCTTGGTTTATCAGGCCAACGCAATGCGGACAAAGTCACACCCTTACACACGGTAGTTGCAAATCCTGGTGAGGTCGTCATATTGAAAGAACAGACGACAGGATTGGAGGGAGTCTCTCTGAACGATCTCCTGATGCGGCCGACCAGTTCAGCCGCAGCACACAGCAAGATCACTGACTGCACACCGCAGACGCTGGGTTCAGGCCGCATCGTCACTCCCTCTACCGCTCTTCAAATACCCCCACCGGAAGACACACGTACCGCCCCTGAAATGGTTGAGCACTTACGCTTTGCCTGCGGGCTTCTGTACCTCTGTGCTCCGCTCTATGACGCAATCAGGAGACTGACTCTATGGCCGCGCGTAAATCCGATACCAAACTGTACGTTGTCGACACCAATGTTCTGATTCATGATCCTGCTGCGATCCTGAATTTTGAAGAACATCAGGTCGTAATACCTATGACAGTTCTGGAGGAGCTGGATAAACTCAAGATGGGAAAGGCATCCATCGCGACCGACTGCCGGGAGGCGATACGGCAGATAGACCGCATCATCGGAGATGCTTCTCCGACAGAGATTGCCAAGGGCATACCAATTGAGCGTCCCGATGGTGATTACCAGGGCCACTTCTCAATACTGCTAGACACCTTCCAGACTCCCAGCCGCGCACTTCCTGACGACCTCAACGACAACAAGATCATCAACAGCCTGGTGACACTTCAGGAGAAATATCCAAACCGTGAGACCATCCTGATTACTAAAGACATTAATATGCGCCTGAAAGCGCGAGGCTGTGGTGTAGGCGCTCAGGACTATCAGAATGACCAGCTTCTCTCTGATGTGTCACTTCTTGAAACCGGCTATCACCACGTCGACGGCTCGTTCTGGGAAACACAGGAGCAGGTCGAAACTTTCCACGATGAGACTGGTACCTACCACCGGATACCATTGAACCAGCTTCCGGACGATATGGTGATCAACCGCTTCATCTCAGACGACAAAGGCTTTATTGGTAAGGTCCACCAGATCGGAGAAGAGGCAGCACTCATCAAAGACTTCCCCAGAGAACAGTTGATGCAGACAAGTGCATGGGGGCTCAAGCCAAGAGATACCGCCCAGGCAATGGCGCTTAACCTGCTCCTCGACCCGGATATTCACCTGGTGACACTTTCTGGGCAGGCGGGCTCAGGTAAAACTATCCTCGCACTCGCAGCTGCCATCGAGATGACCGTCGCAACCGGACAATTCCGCCGTATTATCGCTACACGTAGCACCCGCGGACTCGATGAAGATATTGGCTTCTTGCCAGGTACCGAAGCCGAGAAAATGGAACCATGGCTCGGTGCAATAACCGACAACCTGGAAGCACTCCACTGTGATGATGAAAACGCGACCAGCAGTGTCGACTATATCCTGCAGAAGGTTCCCCTGCAGTTTAAATCGCTTAATTACATTCGTGGCCGTAGCTTCCAGCACAGTCTGATTCTGATAGACGAGTGTCAGAACCTTACGCCGCATCAGATGAAAACCATCATCACGCGCGCAGGCGCAGGAAGTAAGGTAATTTGTCTTGGCAACCTGGCACAGATCGACACGCCATACCTCAACCCGATCAGTTCAGGCCTGACGTATCTGATTGAGCGCTTCAAGCATTTTCCACATGGCGGCACGATACATCTTCAGGGTTCGCCACGCTCTGAACTTGCCGAGTATGCGGAGTCGCACCTTTGACGCCTTACCAACCCTGAACTATAAACAGTAGAGGGTCTATGGCCCTCTTACTTTTTATACACAATCAGGTCATGGATAAGGATTATGAGATATCTGCTCGCATGTATGTTACTGAGCGTTTTTATGCCCGCAATCGCAGCGGATGAAGAACCAGTAGAGAAAATCTACGAACTTGAGTTTGAAACCGACTCCAGCTGGGCAAGTATCGAAATCCGTGACGACGCTGTGTTCGTAAATGCACCCGCCGACAGCGCCATGAGCATTACGGCCAAAGATGGGCTGCGTGCGTACAACATATCCCCTAAGAAGATATATCTCAGAGCAAAGTCGCGTGGCGTAGTGAATATGAACCTGTTCGTACGTTCGAAGAATAACGTTCTGGGCCTCACGCTGTGCAAAGGGTCACGTAACAGCTACAGCTGGATTAAGTCAGATGAATCTCGCCAGAAAAATGACCTGAAAGAACCTGACCACTGCGAACAGCACGCACTGGTACTCAATCTGTTCTGATTACAACTCATTTCCCGGACGGTCAGCGCGAATACGAATCAACTGGCCGCCCGGGAGAGTATCTCAGTGACGAAGAATGTCTTCCGTGAAGTCACCTTTAAACATTGGAATTTCGTGAAGCTCCTTCTCTCCCTCCATACCGAAGTACATCCGGCTGTCTTCCGGCGGAAAGACCTTAAGGTTTGATTGTGTACTGATCAAACGCTCTCCATGCATCATGTCTTTCAATTTCAGGTAGATTTCTTCGTAGCTATCACCTTTAAGCTCGATTTCAACCTCAGTAGTAAAACGGAACGACATTTTAGCCATGGCGATTCTCCTGAATACATCTTCTTGGATACTGCCTCAGGCTAGTCGGTTTTCGATCATCCAAAAGTAAAATTTTTCTCAGTATGCCGAATTTAACTGAACGACCCTACTGCCAAAACCCTCTGGAATAAAGGATACATAAACGGCCACTACAGCGTTTTCAATCGGTCACAGATAGAAGGTGTCGTGATTCTTCAGCAAACCCGGTACCGACTTCCGCGTAGTAGTTGAAAACAACATCCACTCCTAGGTCGAGGAGTTGATTTCTTTCGTCTTCGTAGCGGGCGACGGCCGCTGTTTTTCCCTGATAACCAGCGATCTTCATCATCTGCAATGTCGCCAACATTTCCTGTTGAGAGGGCAGCGCCAGCATGACCAGACGGATATCGCAGTGGGATGCCTGCTGCCAGAACTCAAGGTCGTCCGCATCACCAGCGATGACATTAAATGACTCACTACGCAGTTTTTCCGCCCGGTCTGTATCAGATTCGAGCCCCCACGCGCTTGAGGTATCACTACCATGGAGTGCCTGGTAGGCACCCTTTCCTACCCGCCCCATACCAACAATCAATACATCAAATGACGAAGGCAGCTTGAGAGACTGGTGTGCCCCTTCGCGCTCGAAGCGGTTTATCGTTTTATACATACGGGCATAAATAGAGTGTGCGCGGCGGAAAAGCACCGTACTGACCAGAAAGGAAGCTGACATCGCTAAGGCGATCATCACCAGCCATTCCTCACCTAACCAGGACTGTTTAACGCCCATATCAGCGACAATAAGACCAAACTCACTGTAGTTACTGAGAGCCAGCGCAGTCAGGTATGCTGTCCGGCCCGACAATCCAAAAATAATAAACGTGAAATAGAAGAGTACGAATTTAATCACGAGCAAGAGCGTCAGCCCTGCCGTCACATACAGCATCTCAAGTGTGGGCAACGCAGCGAAACCGATGGATAAGAAAAAACCAATAAGGAACAGATCCTTAAAACTCATCAGTGTTTTATAGAGTTCCGAAGACTTATTGTGCCCAGCGACGAGTACACCTAGGATCAGAGCACCGAGATCTCCCTTTACACCCAGGGCATCAAACAGCTCGTAGCCTCCTAGCGCAAGAAACAGCCCCGTCAGCGGTAGCAATTCACCATGACCTGAACGCTCCATGACCCAGTAAAGCACCGGCCGAAGCAAAGGTAACAGGAACAGCGCCAGTGCCCATTCATCCGGTACTTTACCGGTGGCTGCTACCAGAAATACTACCGCAACAATATCCTGAACAATCAGAATACCCAGTGCCAGGCGCCCATGCCGGACTTTCAGTTCTGAAGCCTCTTCGAGCATTTTGACGACGGCCACTGTCGATGAAAAACTCAGAGCAAATGCGACCAGAGCCGCCGTTACCAGATCCACTTCAAACGCTTGGCTTAACCCCAGCCAGGTTGGCACAGGTAAGGCCGCTATACCGAGGAGGGTCCAGGTGCCGCTCTGCACAAGCGTGCCACCCCATACTTCTTTGCGGATGAGCGTACGAATGTCCAGTTTCAGGCCAATAGTAAACAGCATCAAGGTGATACCCAGAGACGCCAACTCATCTAGCAGAGGCGTAGCCTCTCGCCCCAGTGCGTTGAGAACAAAACCGGCAATCAAAAATCCGATTAACGGTGGCAAGCTGAACTGTCGAGCCACCAGACCAAACACAAATGCAATCAGAATCCAGAGGAAATCCATAAGTTGTCTCTACATTTCACCGGAGAATATGGCGGTGACTAAAAAGCCGCCTGTATACCGAAATACCCCTGGGTTTCAGATCCCATGCCCTGAACCCCCTGTGCAAAACCAATCACTACAGGGACCAGTGCTCTGTACCCGACGATACTGTTCAAGCGCAATTCTGCCCCGGTTCCAACCATGGCCCCGGGATCATCCGATTCCGTCCAGGCTCGCCCACGCTCGAGAAATACGCGTAATTCCAGATCATCCAAGCCTAACGGCCAGATGCTCCAGTTGTCATTGATAGAACTCAACTGAGCCGCATAGACCAGTCGCTCGCGGTCGTAGTAGCGTCCGAACTGATTCCCGGTGTCAAAGCCGCGGAGACTCAACTGCTCCCGCCCAAAGAGAGAATAGTCTTCCTGTGGAGGCAGACCACCGAGTTGCCAGCCAGGAGCACCTTCGGACGCAAACCCTGCATTCAGCGAGAATGTCAGCGACTGACGTCCCGGCAGATCGAACATATAGCTAAACCCGGGCTGAACGTGAACACCTGAAAAGTCGTCGTTGAGCAGAGAAAAGTCTTCGGCTATCAACTCTGCACCCGGCCCGAACCCTCCGGGAGAATGAAGTAGTCCGCGCTGATCGTTGAACGTCAGTGCGAGGCCAACACTGTGTCTCTCAGCTGCTCGACCTCCTGAAATCACGACGCCGGGCTCTACCCTGTCGATCGATATTCGCCGACTGACCAGCCCCGAATGAAGGCCTAAGCGATCACGCATCGCCTGCACCAACCAGTTTCTCTGAATACGCCACTGCTGATCTTTGAGCACGGTAAATCCGGGCACCGTTTCATTGATATCAAATAATTCATTCTCGACATCGTAGCCAAAAAGCCAGCGTTGATACTGATAAATCAGAGTCATATCGAAGGCTTTCTGTTCAGTTCCATAGGCGAGATCGACCTGGTAGTTATGGCGACCCAGCGCATCGGTACCGCCGGTACTGAACCCAACGTAGGTCGTATCTTCGGTGCCGTAAAATACAGGTAACCAGTAATGCGGGCGAAGCGTCGACCATGGTTCATAAGCAGTGGGTTCAGAGGCCTCTACGTTGCTCAGGCTGATTGCCCGGGTTGTCGCCGGTTCGTACTCAACATCGGCCCGAGCCAATGGTACCCCTGTATTTTTTAACAGAAAGCCGCCCGCCGTATATTCCTGTGCCCACAGCCTGTCCCCTGTAATCCAGGGATCAAATGACTTTGTGGTATTCAGGTTGTCAGAGGTCAGCGACAGTGCATTGCCGTTCTGCCACTCATAGAGACCGAAGGTACCGGAGTAGTCCGCCACAAAAAGCAGTCGGTCATCCGCCGTAAAACGCGGCTGCGCTTCGTTTGCCGCCGAATCTGTCAGCAAGGTCCAGTCGCTGTCAGCGACATCCTTACTGGCTAACTCCCAGGATCGTCCCGGAGTTTTAAAAGCTGCAATAATTTCAGTGCCGTCACTCTTTATATCAAATGCACCAACGTACTCACCGTACTCGCCACGCCAGAGCAAGGTCTCAATGCCATTTTCCGACAGCAACAAGAGATGACTGAACCCGGCTCTGAAGCTGGTGTAAATAAAACCAGAACCGTCAGGTAACCAGCGGGCATCCGAAATACGAGCCCCCTGAGTTAAGGGCACCCAGTTCCCCTCATCCAACAACCAGAGGTCAGCAGAATAGCGACCGCTTGCATACGTCAGAGCACGTACTGCGATCACACGCCCATCGGGCAGAACGTCAATCGAGGTAATGTCTCTGCCGTCGGCTATGTCAGTGCAGTCTGCTTCAACGCCTGTGCAACGCTGGAGCACGGGGCGGTCTTCGTCATCGCTGGCTACGTAATAAACCGCCTGACCATCTGATCCACTCACCTGCTGCCGTAATGTAATCTCCGGCAATGACGCCGAGGAGGGAACAACAACAGTCTTCTCTTCGCCAAACCGTTCCTCCATAGCCAGGCGAAAATCCGCCCAGAGAGCCTCGAAGTCGCGACCATAGATACGTCGTGCGGTGCTGTTGAGCATCAGGTATGGAAATATTTCGCCACTATACAGGCTTAGCCACATCTGTAGCTTTTCCTCACCATAGGTCTGGACCAGATACTCAATAAAGAAGGCGCCATACAAGTAGTACTGACCATAGGGCCATTCACGGCTGCTGATCGCCGCTTCACCAAGCGTCGCGAATTCTCCACTACGTACTTCTTCACGCATCTGCATTTGATACCAGCTTGATGCCAGGCGACCCGTGCCCGCCTCATAGTCTGTCTCCAGATAAACAGCTAAACCTTCAATCAGCATGGGAGAAATCAGAGAGTGCGGAAAAAAGAACAGTACACGTCCAAACACTGAACGAAGTTTTTCAGGCGCCCCACGGCCCATCTCCATATGCAGAATATGCACGTACTCATGGCGAATAAGCAACGCCAGCCAATCGTCGTAATTTTCGAGACCGTTAAGATCGTGAGGCGGCGTGAGATACAGCCGGATCTGTGAAAACGGAAAGAAGGTCGCCCAACCATTTGCAATGTCCTGATCATCCGAGAGCACCAGCTGCGTTCTGGCCGCCGGCGCAGTAGTGAAAAATGGCATCAACTCACGATGCACCTGCTCTGCAATGTTCAGCGAGTGAAGCGCCAGTGCCTCATAGGCGGGATCTGACGCAGGGTAATGAGCATCAAAATGCTCCGAACTGCGTGTCAGCCAACCTTCGGCTCCGGGGCCATCCCAGGCAACGGGTTCTGCGGTGGCAGTCAAAGGTAATAAAAGAATTAGCAGGAACAAACGACAAAACATAATCAGCCTTCCATGAAGAGTCACGCCATCATATCCGAGTCTTATGACTCCGCAAGGTGTATTGGCTGGTCGTCTGCCGTAAACTGCGCGCTTTGACTTCTCTGCCGGAATCACGCGATGGAACTTGATTTTATTTACGAAGATGAGCATCTGGTTGCCATCAATAAACCCAGCGGCCTACTCGTTCACCGCAGCGAAATCGATCGTCATGAAACTGCGTTCGCACTGCAATTGGTGCGCAATCAACTGGGCCAACGAGTTTATCCTGTACACAGACTCGATAAACCGACGTCTGGTGTTCTGGTCTTCGCACGTCAACCTGAAACCGCCAGCCTGGTCGTGGAACAATGGCGCCAGCGCGATGTAGAAAAGCATTATCTGGCTATTGTCCGTGGTTATATGCCTGAATTCACCCATCTCGACTATGCAATGTCGCCTCCGGTCGACAAGTATGCTAAGCATGAGCGTATCAAGCCGCCACAGGAAGCCATTACAGATTTCACCTCACTCGCTCAGGTCGAGATACCCGTCGCCATTGATAAGTACCCGCAGTCGCGATATTCGTTAATTGACTGTCGTCCTCACACCGGGCGAAAGCATCAGATACGCCGGCACCTGAAACATCTGAGTCACCCTATTATTGGTGATGCCCGATACGGTAAAGGGAGGCACTCGAGATATTTCCGGGATCATATGGATGCACCACGATTGTTACTGCATGCCTGGTCATTGGAGATGTACCACCCGTACACTAATGAACTGCTAACCCTGATTGCCCCACCTGACCGGACAATGCGTCAACTTTTCGACCGCTTCGGCTGGAGCATGGCCTTACCGGAATCATTGCAGTCAGAGCTCCAACACCCTCCGCACCCCTCCATGGATGCCTTTCTGCTACCAGCAGAGCTCCGAACCCCAGAGAAACCGTGACTTACGCACGGTTACCCACACTTTCTGTGGATAACTTTATGGATAAGTTTTTTAAAAGTGGCTGGAACCCGCATGGTTCATGGGGTGCTGTCATTTTGCTGAAAAAATTAACAGTAAATTTTTCCATATAAATCAGTAACTTATAGATTGACAATTCTATCGATAGGAATTTGACACTATCCTGTCAGTCCAGTGACGCCATCCCTTTTTGATGTGTATAACAGGTTCCAGATAGTTTTCTGGTGTCAACACCTGAACGCAGGATTTAAAGCTTTTTTTTGCAAAAATGTCGTAGTTTGTCGCGGGTAAGTTTCCCACAATTTCTGTGGATAACTTTGTGAGTAATAATTTAAAAACTCATTCCAGCCCAGATAAAATGGGCACAACACTCAGATTGTATATTTTTTAACCAAGTAAAAAACCTATATTTTTCAATGACTTATGAAAATCAATAGATACTTTCATATTTTCTACGCCAGATTGACACATTTATTCGGCCACCATTGAAGATGTGCATAACAACGCACCAAAATAAACCCAGACGCACTGAAAAAAACCTGAAAGCGGCGTTGACATTCCGTTTTCTGACAGGACGTGCGACAGAGCCTGAAATTCCCGAAAAAACTTCCCTTCTGAATAACTACCAGCACAATTTGTGGATAACTTAAGCAAAGCCGCATGAAGGCTGATATCAGGTTATTCACAACTGACAACAGAGTATTCGTCTGGCATAAAAAAACCCGCCGAAGCGGGTTTCTAAGATGGTGCAACAAGCATGTCTGCTTATATGCCGAGTCGCTCTGCAAGCTTATCTGCTTCCATATACCCCGGTATCAGCTGGCCATCCGAAGTGACAATAGCGGGGGTACCGCCAACACCGATAGCACGACCCAGATTGTATTGTGCTGCTACCGGAGACTCGCAGGAAGCCGTGGATACCAGCGACTGCATTTCACCGCGCTTCTCATCAAATGACTTCATGGCCGACTCTCTGTCAGATCCGGAAGCATTCCGTACACGACTATATGCACCAGACAATTCGCCCTGCAATGATTTAATTTCTGTCATAGCGTCAGCACGATCACCCTTGTCCTGGCACCATACGTAGTTAATCTTATTGTAAGATTCGGTGTAACCACCGGTCTGATCAAAAATACCTGCGCGCGGATACGCGAGGTAACGGACAGTTATACCCTTCGCATTGATATCGTCCATTTCTTGATGGAGCTTCTGGCAATAGCCACAATCAATGTCCGTAAACACATTAATGACTGCCTTCTCATCTCCCTTCGCAGGAAATACGACCGTATCAGCATCGGGAATGGATGCCATTTCTTTCTTGCGTAACGTCACTTTGCGCAGGTCACTGACGTTATCCAGCCCGCCCTCACTGAATTTGTACAGGGTATTCTGATAGATGAGGTAGTTGAGGTCAGGAGTCATATGCATTAAAGACCCATCGATCATAACCACTTCATAAATCTGACCATCACCCAGTGATACCACCTCGGTGACATCAGCCCGCGGGCCAAGCACTTCCTTCATCTTGGCTTCGATGGTTTCTTTCAGCTTCGCATTGTCAGCGAGAGCCGGCGCGCTCATCAGCATGGCAGCGACCAGCGCGGTCAGTGTCTTCTTCATATCTTTGCTCTTCTGCATTCGTATGTGGCTTTCTCTCAACAGGCTGACCATAGCAGGAAACCGTATCTTTCAGGCACAAAAAAACGGGCGCGAGGCCCGTTTTTCGGTAAAGAAAGGTATTCCCGGAGGATTATACCTTTTCTTTGATACGTGCAGACTTACCGCTACGCTCACGCAGGTAGTACAGTTTCGCCTGACGCACGTCACCACGACGTTTAACAGCAATGCTGTCAACCAGTGGGCTGTGAGTCTGGAAAGTACGCTCAACGCCGACACCGTGAGAGATCTTACGTACGGTGAAAGCAGAGTTCAGGCCACGGTTACGCTTACCGATAACCACACCTTCGAACGCCTGCAGACGCTCACGGTTGCCTTCTTTTACTTTTACCTGAACGACAACAGTGTCACCAGGGCCAAAAGCTGGAACAGCGTCTTTCAGCTGCGCGTTTTCAATCTGCTGAATGATTGGGTTCTTGTTGCTCATTGTTCGCTCCTTAACAGTCTGACGAGTGCTCAGCCGCGTTCTCGTCAAGGTATTCTGTCAATAACTTTCGTTGCTCGGTTGTCAGTTCCAGTTCAGCCAGTAAGTCTGGTCTGCGTTGCCAGGTTCGGCCCAGTGCCTGCTTTAAGCGCCACTGGCGGATTTTCTCGTGATTACCGCTCAACAGTACCTCAGGTACCGCTTCACCTTCATACACTTCAGGCCGGGTGTAGTGCGGACAATCCAGCAAGCCATCCATAAAGGAGTCCTGCTGTGCCGACAGTTCGTGCCCCAATACACCAGGCACCAACCGGATCACGGCATCCATCAACGTCATGGCGGGTAATTCACCACCGCTGAGCACGAAATCACCGACAGACCATTCTTCGTCGATTTCCGCCTCAATCAGACGTTCATCAATACCCTCGTACCGCCCGGCAACCAGGATCAGCTTGTCATGCTGAGCAAGCTCAAGCACACCCTCCTGATCCAGTTTGCGGCCCTGTGGCGACATATAAATCACCTTAGCGCCTTCACCGGCCGCTGCCTTCGCAGCATGGATGGCATCCTTTAACGGCTGAATTTTCATCAGCATTCCGGGGCCACCGCCGTACGGTCGATCATCCACCGTCTGGTAATTGTCGTAAGCGTAATCTCTTGGATTCCAACAGGTCACACTGACTTTATCCTGTTTGACTGCGCGTCCGCTGACACCTTGCTGGGTCAACGCCTGAATCATTTCAGGAAACAGAGTTACAACACCAAACCACACCGGTCTTCACTCCTCTCTGGCCCTGTTGGCCAGGGGTTAAAAATCCGGGTCCCAGTCTACCTGGATCACACTGCTGTCCAGATCGACCTCAAGAACATATTGCTCTACAAAGGGAAGTAAACGTTGCTGCTGATCGATGCTGCCCTCACAAGGCGTCACCGTCATCACCTGATTACCACCACCAGAATCAAACAGTTCTTTCACCTGGCCCAGCACCACACCTTCGGTATTTACTACCTTGAGTCCGATCAGCTGGAACCAATAATGTTCATCTTCTTCAAGCTCAGGAAGCGCCTCTTCAGGAACCCCGACCTCACACTGATGTAAGCTCAATGCCAGATCACGGTCTGTAATGCCCTGAAGGCTTGCCACCAGACCTTTACCCTGAGGTTTACCCTGAAGTACTTTGAATTCCTGCCAGCGATTATCCTTACGGATGTGCCAGACAGGGTACTCCAGAATGTTTGTCATCGGCTGCGTGTAGGAATACACCTTCACCCACCCTTTGATGCCAAACGCAGTGCTTATTTTTCCCAGAACGCGAATGTTCTCAGACACTGCTTACCCCCGGTTAAGCTGAATTACGCTTCTTTTTTAGCAGCGTCTTTCAGCAGCTTCTTAACACGGTCAGTTGGCTGTGCGCCTTTACCTACCCAGTACTCAACGCGTTCCAGATCGATACGCAGAGCTTCTTCCTGGCCACGAGCAATCGGGTTGAAGAACCCAAGGCGCTCGATAAAGCGACCGTCGCGAGGCATGCGCGCGTCAGCTACGTTGATGTGATAAAAAGGACGTTTTTTAGAGCCGCCGCGGGCTAAACGAATAACTACCATAAAGTGTGTCTACTCCGGTCGTTTTATCTAGTGGCGGGTTTTGAAATCGCCCACCGTTCAACATCCCTCAAGACCAGCGTTACGCAGTTAGCGTGCTGCCGACTTGAAGGGCCTGGGGGCCGCCGTACAGGCAACCCACACAAAAGGGCGCGTAGTGTACGCTAACTGCCCCCAAAACCGCAAGTAAAAGAGCGGCCCGGGAAGCCCGACCAATACAGCATTGTATTCAGGCGCAGGATAGATAATATTCGCGCATTCTAAGATCCTCTCCAGGCTAAGTATTATGAGCACTATCCAGACGATTCAGGACAAAGCCCTCGCCCTCAAGAACAACCGCGCTTTCGAGTTGTTTGTGGTGGGGGTCATCATTATCTCAGCGCTTCTCGTGGGGGCGAAAACCTACGCCATTCCGGATGCCGTATCACAGATGATCGTCTGGCTGGATGTCGGTATCACCTTCCTGTTCCTGTTTGAGATCATCGTCCGCTTTATTGCTGAGCCCAATAAGAAACGCTTCTTCCACAATGGCTGGAACGTCTTTGACACTCTGGTCGTGGTTGTCAGCCTGATCCCGATTGATAACAGCGATATGGCTCTGGTAGGCCGGCTTGTCAGGGTCTTCCGGGTGCTTCGTATGGTCTCGATCATCCCTGAGTTGAGAATGCTGCTGAACTCGCTGGTCCGTGCTTTGCCGCAACTCGGATACGTTGTGCTGCTGATGTTCATCATCTTCTATATATATGCAGCCATCGGTGCGACCTTCTTTGCGCCCATTAACCGCGAACTCTGGGGCGATATTACCATCTCTATGCTGACACTCTTCCGGGTAATGACCTTTGAAGACTGGACCGACGTTATGTACGAGACCATGAAGGTCTACCCTCTTTCATGGAGCTTCTATCTGTCCTTCATCTTCTTTACGGCTTTCGCCTTCCTCAATATGGTGATCGGCATCGTCGTTAACGTACTGGAAGATGAACACGCCAAAGAGCGAGCAGAGAAGGACGAAGAAGAAGGCAACGCTTCCATGAATGATCTGCGTGACGAAATACAGGAGCTGAAGTCCATGATTGCTCGCCTCGAGCAACGCAGGAGCAGTGATCAGTAAATGCTGCATTTTAAAGACAAGGCAAAAACTTTAGAGGTCATCACCACCTCGTAGTCGCGTCCTTCATCAAGCCCCTGCAGTGATCAACGGCTGCTGTTTCAGCGCCGCTGGCCGAATCAGATGCATTGGAGTCCATCGCCTCAACGTCAATGAGTCTGCGGCGAACCACCGACTCAAAGCGCAGCGCGTGTAATCCCGAATGGCAGTCTGTTCACTGTGGGGAACAGACTGTCGCTGAAATTACAGGAACCAACGACCTGTCTGG
>Ga0256829_1001122_pt1 | contig 23075 bp, 22 predicted proteins | sample 131447metaG_FD_185979 | JGI IMG/M metagenome (GOLD analysis project Ga0256829, IMG submission 185979) | Hydrothermal vent microbial communities from Lau Basin, Pacific Ocean - 131-447 | ecosystem: Environmental > Aquatic > Marine > Hydrothermal vents | place: Pacific Ocean: Lau Basin | collected...
GATGCTCAAAAATCTACTATTGCTACCAATACAATTCATCATCTGAAGAGGAAGAAGAAAAGTGTGGGGAATTGATAGAGTTGGAGGTTGAAAATGGTACGGTTCTATGCTTAACTTAATGGCGTTGTCCCCCCCCTGCGATTGATATATTGGAACCTTATTAGTACTTGACAACAAAACTGTTGTCTGATATAATGACAACAAAAATGGTGTCAAAGGTATAGTATGAATAATTCTGTAGGTCAAGCAGTACGTGGTAAAGATTTTTGGAAACGTGAGAGCGAACTGGCTTCACTATGGTTTGCTATAGAAAGTGGTAGTCATATATTACTTGTAGCACCTAGACGTGTAGGCAAGACCTCTATTATGTTCAATCTTCAAGATGAACCTAAAGAGAGGTATATAGTAGTTTATATAGATACCGAATCAGCAGACAGTGAAAATGAATTTTGGCAGAAACTTTTTAATGCTTTGATGGAAGAAGAGTTTGTTGGGAAACTAAAAAAGTATTCAAAACGTTTTGCTAATTTTTTAGAGAGAATATCTATAGACAAAATCACTACCAAAGGTGTAGAGTTTGGAGACGGTACAGTTGTGGACTATGCTACAGCCTTTGAAAACTTCATAAAAGAACTAGACAGTGATAGAAAGCTCATCATTATGATGGATGAGTTTGCACAAACAGTAGAGAACATCATCAAATATGAGGATGAAGAGAATGCACAAAAATTCTTGAGAACACACAGAGCATTAAGACAAAATGAAAACTTAGCCAACAAAGTTACATTCGTCTATGCAGGCTCTATAGGGCTAGAGTCTGTGGTAACCAAGATGAATGCATCTAAGCTCATCAATGACCTCAATAGTATAAAAGTAAAGCCACTTATGCGTGAGGAAGCTGTGCTATTTACACGAGCATTATGTGACTCTACCTCCATAGAGATGAATGATGATATTATCACTATCTTGTTAGATAAAATTGAATGGCTCATACCTTTTTATATACAGTTACTCATACAACAACTAGACATTCTGAGTAGAGAAGAAAAGAAAACGCAAATAGATGAGATGATGATTGATGGTGCCATAGAACAAGCTTTGTCGCAAAGACAACTCTTTGACCATTGGCGTTCAAAGCTCAAAGATGGGTTTAAGAAAAAAGGGTATTTGTTTGCCAAAGAGATACTGAACATCATCTGTGAAAAAGACACGATGAGTTCCCTTAAAATACGAAACAAAGCAACCAAACATGAACTAGATGAAGATTACGCAAGAGAGATTATACATTCACTTGAATATGATGGCTACATTACCAAGTACGAAGATGGTAAGACTTATAGATTTAACTCTCCTCTTTTAAAATTATGGTGGTATAAAAATGTTGCCAACTAATTATTCACGATACAAATACACTCCCGATGAGATGCCACAGTCAGAATTTTTAGAACGTTTTGTGGTACGTACAGATATCTTTGAAGAGATATTTAAAGATATTCAAACTTCAGACTATGCAGTCGCAAGCCAACACTACATCATCGTAGGACAGCGAGGGCAGGGCAAAACAACATTACTTAGAAAACTACAGATAGAAGTGGAAAATGATACTAAACTAGCAAAATTTTTAATCCCTGTGAAGTTTGCAGAGGAGCAGTATCAAATACGCTCACTCTCTCGTCTTTGGGAAGAGGTAGCAGACTACTTACAAAGCTTGCATGAAGAGACTTTCCCTCATGTACTTGATGACATGGAAGAGCATTTTGAAGATGACGACTATGAGTTAAAAGCCTTTAGCTACTTAGACTCTGCACTTAAAAAGAAAAAAAAGAAACTTTTTCTACTCATAGACAATATAGATGAACTCATAGGAAAACTTAACGAAAAAGAGCAAAGAAGACTAAGAGAGATACTCCTTAGTTCTAGCTCTTTTCGTATAGTGGGTGGCTCTACTAAGATGCTAGAACAACACTATGACTATGGTAAGCCTTTTTATGAGTTTTTCAAAATCATCAAACTTAAAGGCTTTACCAAAGAAGAGAGCATCGCATTTTTGCGTAGTATAGGAAAAGGCAAACAAAAAGAGCGTATGGAAGAGATAATCAAGACTAACCCTGCACGCATAGAAACCTTGCGACAACTCACAGGAGGAGTGCCACGTACCTTAGTGATGCTTTTTGACATCTTTTTAGATGAGGGAGGTAATGCCTTTGATGACCTACTCAAAGTGCTAGATGAAGCCACACCACTCTACAAACACCGCATAGATGAACTACCCAACCAACTCCAAGAGATAGTCCATACCATTGCCATCAATTGGGATGGTATGTACACAGCAGAGATAGCCAAAAAGACACGGCTTAGCACCAAAGTCATCTCTGCACAGTTAGGTAAGCTGGAGAAGTATGACATCATAGAGTCAGAACAAGCAGGTAAAAATAAAATCTATAAGATAAAAGAGCGGTTTTTTAATATCTGGTATTTGATGCGGTTTGGTAGGAAGAAAGATAGACAGAGAGTTGAGTGGTTGGTTAGGTTTTTGGAGTCTTGGTGTACACAAGAGGAGTTGGATGAGAGAGCTGAAAATTTAATTGATAGAATTAATGAGGGGGATGTGAGTGAATCTTATGTTTTCCATATGGCAGAAGCTTTAAGTTATGCTGGTATAAATCTTACTCTAGAAGATAAATTAAAAAATGAAGTAAAAAATTATTTTGAGAATATACAGTCTAATTATTTAAATGATATATCAAAAAGTCAACTTAAATTACTTAATAGTATATCTAACTTAGTAGAGTCTAGACAACCAAAAAAAGCTTTAAAGGTAGTTACTAGCTTAAATATAGAGGATAAATTTATTAAACAGTATAAAGAAGTTATAAAAAAAGCAATTAAAATTGAAGAAAAAAATAAACGAATTAATTTATCTCTTGAAGAGCTTAATTATACTTTTTCAAAAAATCAAGGTATATATGATATTAAAAAAGTTTTAAAGAGTATTCCAAATACAGATAAAATTGGTAATCTCACTTTACAAGTATTTGTTTATTTTTGGTTTGATGAATTTAAAAAAAGTGAAGATATATTTTTACAATTACTTTATGAGTTTGACGTGAACATAGAGTTATATAGTCAGGTTACAATGTTTTTTAATCTACTTATGTTTAAAGGGCAATATTATCAAGCTAAGCAAATTTTAGAAATTCCAGAATATAACTTAAAAGAACAATACAAATCAATCTGGTACGCTCTCATGACCCTAATGCAAGATGACTTCCCCCATGAGATAAAAAAGATGGGTTCTGAGCTTCAAGAGTCTGTGAATGAGGTACTAAAGAAGGTGGAAGAGTATAAGGTGAAGTATGGAGACTAAATCGTCCGTTTCACTTGCTCTATCCAATAGGGCATTACATTCTGCTCTGCTTTGAGTGTGGTGCTCATACCATGCCCAGGGTAGACAGTATAGTCTCCCGTTATTCTCATCGCTTTTTCTAAGCTTTTTACCATTGCTTCTCCTGATGAGAATGGGAAGTCCCATCTTCCTATGCTTTGCTGAAAGAGAAAGTCTCCCGAGAACCATACATCTTTGATTTGGATGATACTACACCCTGGGGTGTGTCCTGCAAAGTGTTTGTACTGTAGCTCCACACCTTCAATCGTTAATTTCTCATCTCCTACTACTTCATAGTCTAGTGTGCTTGGAGGTGTGGGTTGTCCTAGTGGGCAGTTAGTCAGCATGAAGCTGTCGCCCTTGGGACAGTAGAGAGGTACTTTGAGTTTCTCTTTTAGTTCTTGGTTTGACCATACATGGTCGTAGTGTCCATGGGTGTTGAGTATGGCGATGGGATTGGTGACATTGTCAAGTACCCATGATGTGGCACCCATCCCTGGGTCGATGATGATATCTTTACCCTCAACAGTGACGATGTAGCAGTTGGTTTGTGTCATGCCCATAGGCTGTATTTTGATTTGCATGTGTTATAATCCTAGTTATGAATATATATAGTATTTTAGAGCAGGCCATACGCAGTGATGACATAGATGTTAAAGAAAAATTAACAGCTCAATGTTTGGCATATTGTAACCAAAATGAGGTTAGGGTAGAGGATGGTTTTTGCCCACTTCATTTTAAGGCACCCTCGTATGCTTCGCGTTGTACCATCGTTGCACCTGCGGAATTGCCTCATAGAAAAGATTTTGATACCCCAGAGGGTTTGGCTACTTTGGTACACTCCATCGCACATATAGAGTTTTCTGCTATAGACTTGGCACTTGATGCTGTGTATCGTTACCCTGAGATGCCCATGACCTATAAGATAGACTGGATTGAAGTTGCAGTAGATGAGATACGGCATTTTAAAATGCTCGAAGGACTCTTGCAGGAACTTGGGTTTACCCATGGTGATTTTCCTGTACATTCTGGGCTTTTTGATGCAGCAGAAAAAACGGCACATAACATACTTGACCGTATGGCGATAGTACCTAGATACTTTGAAGCTTCAGGGCTTGATGTGAGTCCGTTTATCATTAAAAAATTGGAAAATAAACGCAAACTCCCTCCTGTAGGAAAACTTATAGAGATTTTAAACATCATTTATCAAGAAGAGATAGACCATGTTTTAAAAGGGGACAGGTGGTTTAAGTATTTGTGTAAGGAAGAGGGAAAAAGTGAAGATGTCTATTTTGAGATACTAGAACGGTATGATTTACTCAACAAGCACAGACCCCATGTTAATGTAGAAGCCCGAAAAGAAGCAGGGTTTACCTGTATCGAGATAAAAAAACTTGGCGCAAAGGAGTGTTCATGAAACATTTTTTTGAAACAATGTTTTTTGCACCAAAATGGTACCATTATGCTGTGATGGTACTGCTTTTTCCTCTTTCTTTTTTGTATGGTTCTTTTATGTTGTTTAGACGGTTAGTAAGTACTAAAAAACACTTTTTTATCCCCATCATCTCTGTAGGAAATCTCATCGTAGGAGGGTCAGGGAAGACTCCGTTTGTGACAGCACTTGGAGCACGGTATGAGGGAGTGTATATTATCTCGCGTGGGTATGGTAGAGAGAGTGAGGGCTTGGTAGAAGTGAGCCATAAAGGACAGATACTTTGTGATGTAAAACAAAGTGGAGACGAACCTATGCTGATGGCAAAGTCTTTGCCTTTGGCTTCTGTGATAGTCAGTGAAGACCGTACCTTAGCCATCGAACTTGCTATGAAAAAAGGTGCGAAGCTTATCATCATGGATGATGGGTTTAATAGGGTAGAGATAGACAAATTTGAGATACTCTTAGAGCCAGAATGTATGCCAAACATCTTACCTTTTCCTGCGGGCGCGCTACGTGAGTTTTATGGGACAGGTAAATTTGCAGATGTCATAGCCAAAGAAAACCAAGATTTTAAGCGTATCGTGCAGTGTGACAATGTAAGTGAAAGTATGTTGCTAGTGACTGCTATAGCCAACCCCTCACGTTTAGATGCGTATCTTCCTGAAGGTGTTGTGGGGAAAGTGTATTTGGATGACCATGCATATTTTGATGAAGCAGCGTTAAAAAACAAGATGCAAGAGTGTAAGGCTAGCACATTACTCGTGACACAAAAAGATGAGGTAAAAATGAAAGACTTTAAGTTGCCTCTGTCAGTCATGAAGCTAAAATTAGAGATAGATGATGCTATATTTACATCAATAGACCACTATATTAAGGAGAAGAAATGTTAGGTAGAAAATGGATAACGGTAGGTTTGGTAGCTTTGTGTACAGTAGGCGTATATGCCAATAAAATACCACAAGATATAAAAACAAAAAAAACTGTAAAAAAAGAAGTCTATCAAAAAGTTTGGGAAAAGATTTATGGTGGGAAAGATGATGATATCGCTCAGGGGATAGTCGCTTTAGAAAATGGTGAGAGTGCCATCGTGGGTACGTGTAAATCTTTTGGTGCTGAGCGTACAGACATTTGTGTGACACGCATGGATGCCAAGGGACAGATGAAATGGAGTATCTTGCTCGGTGGTAAAAAAGAAGATGAAGGAAGAGCCATCACACGTGCAGCCGATGGTAATCTTTTTATTTTAGGTACAAGTAAGTCTTTATCTCATAATTATGATAGAGATATTTATATAGCCAAAGTGACACTTGAAGGTAAGCTTGTTTGGGAAAAATCCATAGGTGGAGACAGAGATGAGTATGCTGGTGGCATCGCAGGGACAGATGATGGTGGCGTAATGCTTGTAGGTGATACAGAGTCTTTTGCTAAACGTTACCGGGATATTTATATCGCTAAACTAGATAAAGAAGGTAAAACAGTATTTGCCCGTACCGTCGGTGGTGAAAAAACCGATGAAGCCCATGGTTTGACACGTTTAACCGATGGTAACTTTGCTTTAGTAGGGATGAGAGAAGTCTCCAAAGCTTACGAAGAGTTTTTTGTTATGAAGATAGACCAACAAGGTAAACAACTGTGGGCTAAAACATTTGGTGAGTATGATGACGACTCTTTAGAAGCAGTGACTGCATCTCCTGATGGTGGACTTGTTGCTGTTGGTAAAACACGTTCTTATGGAAGTGAACAAACAGACCTAACTGTGATGAAACTCTCTACCGATGGAAAAGTTCTGTGGCATAAAATATATGGATTTAAATACTACGAGTATGGTAACGCCGTCACCGTAACGCCTGATGGCGGTTACATGTTAGCAGGGGGCACAAGCACATTAGGTAAGGGTTCACACAGTGTGTACATACTCGCACTCGATAAAAATGGTGCCCTTGTCTGGTCACATGTGTATGGTGATACAAGTAGAGACATTGCTCATGGTATCGCGCGTATGAGTGATGGTACAGTGATTACGGTAGGGGAAAGTGAGAGTTTTTCTCGTTCTAAAGATTTTTATATGATTAAAGTTAAGGCAACACCTAAGACACAGAAGTAGAGACGCATACAGTTTATCATGCTATAATAAAGCTAATGATAAAAGATATAAGGATTAGGGGTGCGTAATAATATAGAAGTGGTAAAGACATTACTTGATGCTTTACCATACATCAAACGTTTTGCAAATGAAAAAATAGTCATTAAGTATGGTGGCTCTGCACAAACTTCAGACATACTCAAAGAACAGTTTGCACAAGATATTGTCCTTTTACATTTGGTAGGTATGAAACCTATTGTTGTACATGGTGGCGGAAAAAGCATTACAGATTTATTGTCAGACTTGGGTGTAGATACAAAGTTTGTTGACGGACAAAGAGTGACTACCAAAGAGGTCATGCGCATTGCAGAGATGGTACTCTCAGGACAAATCAATAAAGAGATAGTCTCACTGCTAGACAACCATGGAAGTAAAGCCATTGGTATTTCGGGTAAAGATGGTGGGTTTTTAAAGGGGATGCCAAAAGATTTTGAAAACTTTGGTTACACAGGACGCATAGAGCATGTTGACCCTGAAATAGTCAACAACATTATCGAAGATGGTGCCATCCCTGTCATTGCACCGATTGCGGGTAGCTCTACGATGGGACACCCTGGGTTCAACATCAACGCAGACTTGGCAGCATCGAAGATAGCAGTGGCCATGGAAGCACGTAAGGTCTTGTTCTTAACAGATACCCCTGGAGTACTTGATAAAGAGATGAATCTCATTACCAACCTAAGCATAGAAAAAACCGAAGTACTGAAAGTTGATGGAACCATTCAAGGTGGGATGGTACCTAAGGTGGATGCCTGTATAGAAGCACTTCGCGGTGGAGTGAAAAAGGCACATATTATTGATGGTAGGGTAGAGCACTCTTTACTTTTAGAGATACTCACCAGTTCAGGTGTAGGTACATGTATAGAACTTTAAAAAAGGTATCATAGATATGAAAAAAAAGTATATCATTTGGATGATGTGTTTCATTGGTAACACTATACTTTTAGCTACTGAACTTGTACCTCTCCCTATTACAGTTGAGGTTGATGCTAAAAAAGTGGCACTGGGTAAAAAACTTTTTTTAGATCCCATACTTTCTAAAGACAAAACACTTTCTTGTATGAGTTGCCATAATCTTAAACATAATGGTGCAGATATTGTTAAACGTACCAAAGGTATCGATGGGCAGAAAGGGTATTTTAATGTACCTACGGTGTATAATGCTACTTATAATTTTAGACAGTTTTGGGATGGACGTGCAAAAGACTTGGCAGACCAAGCCTTGCAACCCATCGCAAACCCTGTAGAAATGGGCAATACCATACCTAAAGCTCTGCATGATCTCAAAGAAAATGCAGTCTATGTCAAAGCATTTAATGCTATTTATGAGGATGGTATTACCAAAGACAATTTAGCAGATGCTATCGCAGCATTTGAAAAAGTACTTATCACCCCCAATGCACCTTTTGATAAATACCTAAGAGGGGACAAAGAAGCATTAGGAGCAAGTGCCATAAGAGGGTATGCTTTGTTCAAAGAGAAAGGGTGCATCTCTTGTCATAATGGTATTAATATCGGTGGTAACATGTACAATAAGTTTGGTGTTTACGCAGATACAAAAAGTAAAGAACTTGGACGTTATACCTTGACGCATAAAGAAGAAGACAAATATGTGTTTAAAGTACCTTCTTTACGTAACATAGCGTTAACTGCCCCTTACATGCATGATGGTAGAGCAACCACTTTGAAAGAATCTGTCAATCTCATGGTCAAATATCAGTTAGGACGGCGTATTTATGGGGAAGAATTACGAGATTTGGTGAGCTTCTTACAGTCTCTAACGGGAGAGCTTCCTGAGATAGTAAAGGACATCAATGTCAGCACTAGGTAGCTATGTCAAAAAACGTGTAGATGGAGTACTATTACTCCTTCTGTTTTTTATCTTTTCTCTATCTATTCTCTTTATTTACCTTCAAAAAATTGATAACAATACCACGCAATATTACACGTATAAAAAAACAGTCTCTAAACTACTTATTTATAATCAAAAACTAGACAATATCTTTATCCGCTCTTATCACTACCTTGATAATGATGAAGCAGCCCATATTATAAAAGTGTTTGATAAAGAACTTATCGCACTTCAAAAAAATGAACTCACTAAAAAATTTGGTACCCATATAGAACAGATGGTTGTAGGTATCGATAAAAAATATAATGAAAAGGTAGAACTCGTAGAAAGTTTTAAAACGCTTAATGCGCGTATTACCAGTTCAGTCTATTATCTGTATGAACTAAGTAAACAGATAAAGGACAATGGCAACATCAGTATGGATGTTGAAATACTCTTTTCTGATATGTTATTTAAAATAGGGCAAGTGTTTTTAGATACGGATCTCAATACCTTGCATATAGAAAAAGATTTAAAAGAGATACAAATTCATCAATATATGGATGAAGATATTGACTATTTCTATAAACATACAGAACAGTTTTTAAGTGATGTAAAACTTTTAAAACACATTTTAAAAGAGAATAAAGTCTTAAAATTGGATAAAAGTATCGAATCTCTGAATACTTTACTTGAAAACAAATATTTGATGAACCAAACGCAAGAAGAGACTATAGGGCTTATCTTCTTTGTGTTTGCCTTTATTATTTTGGTTATTCTCATAAATACCTACTTGAGGGTACTTAAAAATAGAAAAGAAGTTTTCCATCTTGCTTACCATGATACTTTGACGGAGTTACCGAACAGAACAGAGTTTGAACGTTATATTGAAACGCTGTTTAAGGGTAAAGAAAATGCAAAAGATGCCTTTATTGTTCTCTTTATTGACCTTGACAGATTTAAGGTAATTAACGATACCTTAGGACACAATATCGGTGATGAAATGTTGATTATTCTGGCTAGACGTATTCATCAGGTACTGGGGAATCAAAATCTTCTTGCACGCATTGGAGGAGATGAATTTGTTGCTATCATTGAACATCATGCAGATATAGACATGGTAGAAGGTTTGGTGGCTGAAGTCTCATCTGTGATACGTTTTCCTATACTCATTAGAGAATATACACTCAATACCACCGCCAGTATCGGTATAGCACGCTATCCTGAAGATGGCTCGGACAAACATACACTCCTTAAACATGCTGACTCAGCGATGTACCATGCAAAAGACAGTGGTAGAGATACGTATGCATTTTACAACGCTAAACTCTCAATAGATATACAAAGAAGACTAGACTTAGAACAAGAGTTGGTCAATGCTTTAGCGAAAAAAGAATTTTCTCTAAACTATCAACCTCAGTATCGTTTACAAACACGTGCCATCACGGGTGTTGAAGCGTTGTTACGTTGGAAAAGTCAGTTGCTTGGGTCTGTGTCTCCCGAAGAGTTTATAGCTGTTGCGGAAGATACGGGATTGATTGTAGATTTGGGGTATTATATTTTCCGTCAAGCCTGTACTGACTATATGGGTTGGAAATCACAAGGTGTGGAAGTGGATTTGATTGCGATAAATATTTCCAGTGTACAGCTTCGACAGGTGGATGCTTATGAAAGATTTAAAAAGATTATCGATGAGACAGGCATGGATGCGAAGCATATAGAGATAGAATTAACCGAACGTTATATCATGGAATACAGTACCGAGAAGTTAACGATTTTAGATGATTTGCGTGCCTTGGGTTGTCGTGTTTCTATTGATGATTTTGGTACAGGGTATTCCTCTATGAGTTACCTGCGAGAGTTGGCTATTGACACGATTAAAATTGATAAATCTTTCATCTTGGAATTACCAGACAACCAACAAGATGCAGAAGTATCAAAAGCGATTATCGTACTTTCTCAAAGTTTGGGTTATGAGGTCATAGCAGAGGGGATAGAAACAGTAGAGCAAGAAGAGCTTTTGAAAAAGTACAACTGTGACATGGGACAAGGCTACTACTTTGCAAAGCCTATGGATAGTCAGTCGTTTGTAACATTTTTTAAAAACCAAAACAAATTTAAGATAGATTAAGTTTAGCACTGCTATAATACTTCCATACAGTAACCCTGTATTGAAAAAGCCAAAGTCACTGCGAAGTGGGTACGGAAAGTCTATGGGTCTCAAGTAGATAGCCAGACTACCAATAGAGAGTTTAACTTCTTTTTTTAGAGAGTTTCTTTTCTTCTATTATCCAAGTATTTTAGTGTTCTGTTTGTTTCTATTAATTTGTAATAGTTGACATTCTTTTCCCTAAAAATATTCTCTTCTACTCCTATTGTCCGTAGAAGCAAATAGACACTAGATACTTAACTTCATTCCATCAAATACACGTATGATTATCATGATTTTTAGAGATGTCCTTAGTTTTTTTAGCTATAATATTGTCATTAATATTAGCTCATAAGTACATTAAGTATATAGGCAATAACCATAGGATTTTACATGCAATTTATAGAGACACGGGGAAATGATGGACAAAAACCTTCATCTGTGCCATTTTCAGAAGCGATACTTAGTCCAAGTGCCAGTTTTGGCGGACTCTATGTACCTCAAACTTTACCTAACTTAGATACAAACTTTTTAGAAAAACATCTTGTCAGTCATTATAAGACATTGGCATTAGATTTTTTAGAGACGTTTGGTATAGATATCGAAAAAGAAGTACTTGAAGCTGCATTAAGCAGATATGATGCTTTTGATGATCCCTCTAACCCCGTACCACTTTCCAAAATAGAAGAAGATTGTTTTGTGGCAGAACTTTACCATGGACCAACACGTGCCTTTAAAGATATGGCACTACAACCTTTTGGGTATGTACTTTCTAAACTTGCACAAAAACGAGGGGAGCATTATCTTATCATGGCGGCAACGTCTGGTGATACTGGTCCTGCAACCCTAGAGACTTTTAAAAACCAAGAAGGTGTGCAAGTTGCTTGTTTATATCCTGATGGAGGGACTTCTGATGTACAAAGACTTCAGATGGTTACAGAAGATGCTAAAAACCTGAAAGTTATTGGTGTAGAAGGTAACTTTGATGATACTCAAAATACGTTAAAAGATCTACTTGCTTCTGAAGATTTTAAAGAAGAACTTGCAGAGAGAAACATAAAACTTTCAGCTGCTAACTCTGTAAACTTTGGACGTATCATCTTCCAAATCATTTATCATATTCACTCATATCTCGAACTTGTAAGAAAAAATGAGATTAATATGGGTGAGAAAATCTATTTGGTTGTTCCATCTGGAAACTTTGGTAATGCCTTGGGTGCATACTATGCAAAAAAAGCAGGACTTCCTATAGAAAAGATACTTATCTCTTCCAATGTAAATAACATCTTAACCGACTGGATAAACAATGGCGCTTATGATTTAACGACAAGAGAGTTAGTACAAACAGAATCTCCAGCGATGGATATACTGAAAAGTTCAAATGTTGAACGTATTATGTTTGACAAGTTTGGTGCTGTACGTACGAAAGAGCTTATGGATGCCTTGGCAAGTGAGGGTAAGTATCAGCTTACAGCCGAGGAACTGGCACTTTTACGTGAAGATTTTGATGCTTCTTTCTCAGATGATGAGGCTTGTGAAAGCACAGTAGGTGTGTATGCTGAAAAAGGCTATATTATGGAGCCTCATACAGCAACATGTATAAAAGCCTATGAGACACTTCGAGAAAAGCCATTGAAAACAGTGGTATATTCTACTGCAGAATGGACGAAATTTTCTCCTTCAGTTTCCAAATCACTAGGACATGCAGTCAGTGACGATACAGAAGCACTAAAGTGGGTAAGCGCAAAGACAAATGTCTCCGTACCTCCTATGATAGAGGGGTTATTCTCAAAACCTATCATACATTCAGTTGTGGTTAAAAAAGAAGATATTAAAGGAGAGATGTTAAACTTTTTATAGGTTTGACATACTATGCCAATGATTAAAAAACTTTTGAGTGTCAGTCTCTATGTAGTGTTTATTTTAGATTTTATTCAGGCTAAACCTACGGTAGATTGCCGTGTGATGACCAGTAGCATCACAGAGTGTAACCCCTATGGACATAGATTACACTATGCAAAAGAAATTGTTTATGATGTAGATAGACTCAAATTAATCATAGAAAAAACATTACCCGTACCCAAGAAGCACTCTATGAAAGTTGTCTCTGTGTCTGATATGTTAGAACATTATGTAAAAGTAGAAGAGTCCGTACGTTTTAAGGGGAATGATAGTAGGGATGGTAATGCTACTTCTGCCCAAGCACATACAAAAAGGAAAGTAAAGCTTCCAAAAGTCACGTTTATCCCTTACACTGTTGTTCGTGGTGATTCCTTAAGTAAAATAGCAAAAAGATTTGGACTTAAACCTACAGCATTGGCATCTATGAATGGTATCAGGACACATGCTACCTTGCAAATAGGACAGAGGTTAAAACTTGTGTTAGCACAAGATATTATGCAAAACTATGGTCAAAAAAAGTATGTGGTGCAAGAGGGTGATAGTTTACTCTCCATTGCTAAGAAATTTAATATTTCTCCCAAAGCATTGGTATTGGCAAATCGTATTAAAGATGCGACAGCTATTCAAAAAGGTAAAGTCTTAAAACTGCCATTTGGAAAAGTTGTATCATCAAAAGTAGATGAAAAATCTAAAAGTAAAAATGCAAAACTTGATATACGTGCCTTTGGCTCACGCTCATTAAGAGTTACAGCAACAGCCTATACTTCACACGGCAATCAAACAGACAGTACACCATTTCTAGCAGCCTGGAACAATCATATTCATCCAGGTATGAAAATCATTGCAGTCTCTCGTGACTTATTAACACGGTTTGGTATGAGAAATGGTACTAGAGTACGTATTGGTGGGCTTAGAGGATACTATAGAGTACGTGATAAGATGAATAAACGCTATAGAAAACGTATCGATATCTATATGGGGCTTGATTTAAGACGTGCGTTACGTTGGGGACGACGTTCAGTTGTTATCTATTGGTAATCTAGAGAGACTCGAAAATCTCTAAAACTTCCAAATACTCTTCTGTTTTCTCTTCATAGAGTTTTTCTAGTTTAGAGAGCTCTTCACTTAAAGTGGTTAAGCCTTTTTCCTCATAACATTTTGGATCATACAAACAACTGTTTATCTCTTCTATCGTCTTCTCCAAAGCTTCTATCTCATTTGGTAATTTATCATAGGCTTGTTGTTGCTTGTAAGTGAGTTTTGTCTGTTTTTTTTCTTTAGACACTTCTTCTTTTTTCTCTAGTGTTTTAAACTCTTTTTCTAACCCATCAAGCTCTTTCATCTCTTTTTCTATCTCAAGATATTCTGTATAGGTTTGGAAAGACTCTTCTAGAAGACCATTGCCTTTAAAAATGAAGAGTTTAGAGGCTATTTTGTCTATAAAATATCTATCATGAGAGACAAAGAGTAGCGCTCCTTGAAATGCGATGAGTTTGTCTTCCAAAATGGTAATGGTCTGGATGTCCAAATCATTCGTAGGTTCATCGAGTATAAGACACTCAACATTTTTAGTAAAAAGCAGTGCCAAGGCTACACGGTTTTTCTCTCCACCAGAGAGTTGCCCCACCTTTTTATTCATATACTCTTCAGGGAATAAAAATGTTTTGAGGTAGGCATAGACATGCATATGTTTTCCCTGTACATCTACATGGTCACCTCCATCTGGACAGAAAGTCTCTATGAGGGTATGCTCGTCACTAAGCATCTCTCGATGTTGGTCAAAATAGCCTATAGTAAACTCACCCTTATTGATGAGTCCAGCATCTGCTTTGAGACGTCCAAGAAGTAGTTTAAGTAGGGTAGATTTCCCTGCACCGTTGATACCGACTATGGCTATCTTGTCACGTTGAAGTATACGTGTAGAGAAGTTTTCTATAAGCAATTTATTGGCTATGGAGTACTTGAGGTTTTCAACATCAAAAAGCATCTTGCGTTTGCTTAGACCCTTTTCACCTCTCCAGCTTTTTTTCTCACGTTCGAGTTCTACTTGCATCTTACGGATAAGGGTAGGATTTTTCTTGGCTTGCTCTCTTAGTTCAAAAACTCTGGCTTTACGCCCTTGGTTACGCTTTTCTCTAGCTCTCACACTTTTGCCGAGCCACTCTTCTTCACGTTTGAGCATCTTGATTAAGGTGTTGTGACTTTTTGCAAGAGAGAGCATACGTTCTTCTTTCTGCACTAAGTAGTCACGGTAGCCGCCTTTGTAGCTTACCAAGCCTTGGTTCTCTACCTCTATCACACGCGTAGCGATGGTGTCAATGAAGTGCCTATCATGAGAGATGAAAAGTAGGGTAAACTTCTCTTTCAGTAAAATTTCCTCTAAAAACTCTACCATATAGACATCAAGGTGGTTGGTTGGCTCATCAAGCAACAGTACATCAGGCTTTTTCAGTACCAGTGAAGCCAGTGCTACACGACGCTGCTCGCCACCAGAGAGTGAGATGACCAAACGATTTTCATACGCTTTGAGTTTAAACTCCTGTAAAATACGTTCTATTTTGTCATCTAAATTCCATGCATTATGGTGGTCAAGAAAAGCGGTTATCTCTTCTAGTTTGGCAAGCAGTTCTTTGTTTTCAAAATCTTCTGCGACTTCAAGGCTGAGCTTGGCATGTTCCTCTTGCGCAGTTTTAAGTTCTGTAAGTTCGTCTAGAATGGCATCTCTTACTGTGAGATCTGCTTCAAAGTGAGGCTGTTGGGCGAGCATCTCTATCTGTAGGTTAGCGTTTACCACACGTTTGCCTTCAGTGGGTTCTTCTGTACCTAAGGCTATCTTCATAAGGGTAGATTTTCCACAACCGTTTTGCCCTACAACGGCGATGCGCTCACCAGAATTGAGATGAAAATCAACATCATTCAGAAGTACTTTGATGTCATATTGTTTTTTAATGTTAAAAAGGTCGACGAGTGCCACATTATTTCCTTGATACTATATTGTCGAAATTATAGCAAATTTAAGTCTTGATTAGGTATATTCCAACATAATTATATGCAAGGACAGACATGTTAGAAACCATTATCATCTTATACTCCATTTATACCTTTGTAAAAATATACATTGGTGTCATGCAGATAGGGTACATCAACCAAGAAAAACGTAAAATACCTGTACTCATGTCAGCAGAGAAGTACCTGGTAGCAGGAAACTATGCTGTTGCCAATGGGAAGCTAGAACTTGTAAGTACTTTTGTAGATTATTTTATGTTTGTCTGGTGGGTATTTACAGGGTTTGCATGGTTGTCATCTGTGGTGCAAGTGGATGGAACTATTCTCCAAGCGGTACTCTTTTTATTTGGTTTTATTGGTGTCAATTATATAGTAGGACTTCCTTTTGAACTCTACCAAAAGTTTAAGATAGACGAAGACTTTGGTTTTAACAAAATGACGCCTAAAATGTTTATCGTTGATACGCTTAAGTCTGCATTACTCTTTGTCATCATCGGCGGGGCTATCTTTGCACTTTTAGCATGGATTATAAGCAGCTTTGAATCATGGTGGCTTTGGGGCTTTGCCTCTATGTTTACTGTGGCAGTATTAGCCAATGTGCTTATGCCAACATTTATGGGACTGTTTAACAAATTTACTCCCATAGAAGAGGGCGAACTTAAAGAAGAAATCTCTAAACTCATGGAGCAAGTAGGGCTTAAAAATGATGGTATCTTCATTATGGATGCCTCTAAGCGTGATGGAAAACTCAATGCTTTTTTCGGAGGTTTGGGTAAATCTAAACGTGTGGTACTCTTCGATACCCTTACTGAAAAGCTCAATACCAAAGAGCTCTTAGCTGTTATAGGACATGAACTAGGGCATTTCACACATGGTGATATCTGGAAAAACATAGGGCTAATGGGGCTACTACTCTTCATCGCTTTTTACCTCTTCGGACATTTACCTGATGCATTGTTTTTAGAGATGGGAGTAAGCCCTAGTGCAGGTGTACAAATAGCGATGCTTATGTTACTCTTACCACTACTTAGCTTTGTCTTTACTCCATTCATGTCAGCTGTAAGCCGTCATAATGAATACGCAGCTGATGAGTTTGGCTCAGAGATGGGAGGCAAAGAAAATCTTGTCTCAGCTCTCATGAAACTCGTGACTGAAAACAAGTCATTTCCAAAGTCACACCCTTTGGTCATCTTCTTTTACTACACGCACCCACCTGTACTTGAACGTCTTAAAGAACTTGGGTTTGATGCTTCTAATACCATTGTGGGTGAAGAGGAAGAGTTACCTAGTGATGGGATATTTTCTTTTGTGGACAAAGAGTAGTTTATAGACTTGTTCAGTAAAAATGCATTTTCTATTTGAACAGTTGACTATGTGTTCCCATTCTTTGAAGATAGAGTACATCATCTATTACTTTATAGATGATGAGTATATCTCCACCCAAATGAAATTCTCTAAAACCTTTATATTCTCCAATGAGTGAATGATCTCTAGCTTCACTAGGTAGAGTCATGCCTTCCAAGATACGAGAAAGGTATTTGAGTCTTTTGGCATACTGTTCATCCGTTAATTTTGCTTTTAACGCATCTTTCCTATAATTTTTGTGCCTTTTGAGTATCATTATTTATCTAAATCCTCTAAAGTCACTTCTTCATAATTTTCACCTGTTTCCACATCTTTCATGGCTTCAAGCGTCATGTCATTAGGTATCTTCACTTCAAAGGGTAAGCCTCTATTAAAGACTGATTGAGCCAAAAACATATTGACTGCTTCACTCAAACTCAAACCATAATGCTTATATATTTCTTTAGCTTGTTCTTTGAGGTTCGTATCTAGGTATACATTGGTTCTTGATTTTTCTACTACCATGATAAATCCTTTTTATTTAGTATAACGCAAAGATTGTGTTTTGTCAAAATATTTGCATTTCGTTTGTGGACAAAGAGTAGTTTTTTAGATAGAATAATATAAAAAAGAACACAATATGCAGACGGTTCACATTAATGTTGACGAAAACAAAGTAGATGTCCTTTTAAATTTTATTAAAAATATTGAAGAAGATAAAGTAGAGAGTTATACTACCACCTTAACTGAGAGTAAAGATAGTTTTTATGCTGCCCGAAAAAAAAGACTTCAGATATTACGAGTAAATATTAAGTCAGGTAAAGAAATGATGTATGACTTTGATATTGCTACAGATATGCTTGTTGAAGAACTTCAAGCTTGAAAATATTCCACGAACTTTAACCTAAGAAAAGGACTTTAAATTGAATAATAGAGAATTGTTGAATGAAGTAGAGAAATTAATAGATGAAAAATTGAAGACAGAAGAAAAACATTATAGAAAACAAAATAAAATTTTAAAAGAATTAATCAATAAAAAAGATGAATTACATGAAAATTATGTAAATCAAATAAAAGATTTTAAAAAGGAGATAAATAGTTTAGAAAGTAAGGTTGAAAACTCTATTGTTTTTTCTGAGATAGTTATGGAGAAATGTGATAAATCTATAAGTAGGTATTCTACAATATATTTATTTATTATAGGTTTTGGTTTATTATCTTTATCTCTTTATGGATTAAAACATTAAATGTGTAGCTGTATTATTAAAAATTGTCAATATAATAATTTTTTTGACAGTAAAGAATTTATTCAAGATAAAAAATTATATTATGTTGAGGGTAGTGATTCACTAGATGAATATTGTCTCTTTCATGCACCAGAAGAAGTAAAAGAAAAATTTACTTATTATCAAAATGAACTTTTTAAAAGAACTATTTTAGACTATATTGATTTTTGTATAATTTACAAACAAACAATTGATTTTTCACAATCTGTATTTCATGTGCCTTTTGAAGTTAATGACTTGAAAGAAGTTGAGACTATAGACTTTACTGAAACTATATTTATTGAATACTTTCGTATGGATAATTTGGAATGTAAAAAAATTATTTTTAAAGATACAGAATTTCATGATGGTGGTGGTATTAAAAATAGAAATGGTAATAAAGAAGTCCAAATTGAAAATTTAATATTTAGACCCTATCAATTAGAATCCGATTTTGTTATAGATATAGGAAAGTATGCTAACGATATGGGACGAATAGAATCAAATCATTACGGTGTAATAAAAAAGATTAAATTTGAGAATCATAAAAAAGGTAAGGGTATAGTCTATTTTATTGGATTTAATGAATATGTCGAAGAAGCTAATTTTAGAAATATGATTTTGGATTATGTTTCTTTTCAAAATTGTGATTTAAGTAAGTGTTATTTTTTGAATGCTAAGGTTGATAAAACTGAGTTTAGAAATTGTGAATTTGAACGAGAAAAAGATTTTTTAGGCAAATATCAAATAAGTGTATTATTTGTTCCATTTGTTATTATTATTTTGACAATAGTTCAATATTTAATCAATTCTTATTTTGGAGCAGATTTAGATGAAATTGAAAGTACCCTGAATAGTCCAAACTTATGGATATATAGTTTCATGATATTAATAGGACTTTTTCTCATACCTTTTTATAGTAAACATGTTATTTTGTATGATGAAAAGCAGATAAAACATAAAAATGAAAAAATTCGACAAGAAACATGGGAAGGATTAAGTGAAACATATAAAATGTTAAGAATTAATTTATCATCTAGAGATTTTCAAAAAGGTGGAGACTTTTTTTATACTCAAAGATTATCTCAACTTTTTCATCAATATAGTAAAAGAAGGGTAGATACAATCATATACTTACTGCACTATATTGTTAATGGGTTTGGAGAGAGATATATCCGACCTATTATTTGGTTTGTTTTAACCATAATATTCTTTAGTGGTATGTATGAAAAAAATGATTTTATAGCAACGGACAAAACACCACATTTTTTGATTGTTGACAAATCTGAACCAAAACAAGATTTAAATTATTATAAAAAACAATTTTTTAAAATATATAAAAAAAATAATGATACAAATATAACAAGAATATATATTTCTGATGCTCTCAATAATAATTGGACTACAAATTTAACATATTCAGCATCACAATTTGTGTCGCCATTCACTGCGAAAAATAGGGGATGGTTTAAAACTATTTCCTCTAAAGCACTTATGTATAATCTTGTTGAGACAATTCTACTTTATTTTTTCTTTGGAGCATTCTTACTGGCAGTCAAAAACAGGATAAAAAGATAATGAACACTAAAGAAGCCCTTTCTTGGGCAAGTTTAGAGCTTCAAGAAGCCTGCGAACGCCCACAATACGAAGCAGAGTTGTTACTCGCGTACCATCTAAAACAGGATCGTATCTATCTTATGACACACGATGGTGATGTTTTAGAAGATGTAGATACGTATAAAAGCCTTATACAAAGACGTGCCAAGAATGAACCTTATGAGTATATCGTAGGTGAGGCTAGTTTTTACGATATACATCTTCAAGTAGAAGAGGGTGTGCTTATCCCCCGTCCTGAGACGGAGATACTTATAGACTTAGTAGCAGACATCATAGAAAAAGAGCATATCACACGTATCGCTGAGATAGGGGTGGGGACAGGTGCTATTTCTATTGTGTTGGCACGTAAGTTTCCTGAGCTCAAGAGTATTGCTACAGATATTTGTGATGCACCTTTACGTGTGGCACAGAAAAATATAGAGACTTTTGGTTTGGAAAAACAGATTACATTACGTAAATCAAACCTTATAGATGAGGTGCGTGAGCCTGTCGAACTAGTGGTCTCTAACCCTCCGTATATTGCAGAAGATTTTCTACTAGAGTCAAATGTGGTTGACTATGAACCCAAAGAGGCACTTTTTGGTGGTAGGGTAGGGGATGAACTTCTTAAACAAATCATTTTAGATGTGAAAAATAGAGGTATTCAGTGGCTTGCTTGTGAGATGGGCTATGACCAAAAAGAACCTCTCTCAGCTTTTGTTAATGAACTTGGAGTAAAATCCATACAATTTTACAAAGACTTAGCAGGCTTCGACAGAGGTTTTGTTATACAATTTGTGTAGGGTGTTGTCCCATGACAACACCAATAATTTCAATTGTAAATCAATTCAAAATATGTTAGAAAATCAATATTTACGGTGTTGTAATGGTACAACACCCTACAGGAGAGACAAATGAATAAAAACTTTAAAATGGTAACCATGGCGTACCTTATCTTTACTTCTGCCGTACTAGGGATGATGCTCTATGCAGGCATCGTAGTGACAGCGGTCACCTTTCATACAGAGGCGTGGTTGGGCGCTGACTTATTGACACGTTTCCAAGAAGGGCAGATTATGACGGAAAACTTTTTACGTCTATCGTATGTTGTCAACGTCTTGATAGTGGTAGTGGTACTTTATGAGGGTTACAAGTTTAAAAAATTTGAACGTGACACTGTGACACAAGTAGCAACCTTTTTTGTCTTGGCTACAGCATTACTCTTTTCACAATACTATTTACCAGACATCATCACTATGCAACAGCAGGGTGAAGCCATGACTAAGTCAGTGGCATTTCTCAATACCCATAAAGGTTCAGAGATAAATTCTAAGATTTTGGCTTTGTCCCTTTTAGTCTTAATCGTACAAAATATGCGTAAGGCATGCAAGTAACCGTAGGGTGTTGTCCCATGACAACACCGTTTACTATTGCGTTCAAATTATTTGGTGTTGTGAGGGCACAACACCCTACAGGAGAATAGATTGAGTGAAATTTTAGAACATCCTTTTAAACCTATAATTTACAAAGATACAGAAACTTTGATACTCGGTTCATTCCCAAGTATCAAGTCTTTTGAACATAACTTTTACTATGCACACCCTAGCAATAAGTTTTGGAAGATTTTAGAAGCGGTGACAACCTACCCTATAAACAACCGTGACCAAAAACTTTGGTTACTCAAAGAGGCGAAGTTGGGGCTTTGGGATATGGTACATGAGTGCTCTCGAGACAGCTCACTTGACAGCTCTTTGGAAAATGAAGAGGTCAATGACATCGCAGGTTTTTTAGAAGCACATCCTAGCATCAAAAAACTAGCCTTTACAGGTAAAAAATCTGAAGCACTCTTTAAGACCCACTTCTCTCACTTAGAGATAGAAACAGTTTATCTGCCTTCGCCGTCCTCAGCGTATGCTGCGATGAAGTTTGAAGATAAAGTTTTGGCTTATAAAAAAGCCTTAGGATATGTCTAATGGCAGTTTGGGCTATTGGAGATATACAGGGCTGTCATGGTTCTCTTATGGAACTCTTGGGAAAAATAGAATTCAATCCTGAATGCGACAAACTTTGGCTAGCAGGAGATTTGGTAAATCGTGGGGAGGACTCGTTAGCGACTCTCCATTATTTGTACAGTATACGAGAGAGTGTAGAGATAGTCTTGGGTAACCATGATATTGCACTTATCGCAGCTTATTATGGCATCAAAAAATCCAATCCAACCATTGACCCTATCCTTGCCTCTCCTGATGCTAAAAAGCTTATAGATTGGCTTAGAGGGCAGAAGTTTTTACATGTGGATTATCAACTAGGGTACTGCATGGCACATGCAGGTATCTCTCCGGAATTTGATTTGGGCATGGCACTTCGCTATGCAAAAAGAGTTGAAACAAAATTACAAAGTCATGATGCAAAAACTTGGCTCAAAGCAATGTTCAAAGAGGGCTCAAAAAAGTTTGACAGAACGGCTAGCAGTTTAGATAGTGACAGATATATTATGGGTGCTTTTACACGTATGCGTTTCTGTTACAATGACCATAAATTAGACTTCGACCAAAAAGGTGCACCAACAGATGCACTTCGTGAGAAAGGACTCAAGCCTTGGTTCGAATGTAAAAATAGAGCTGAAATAGACTTGAAAATCATTTTTGGACATTGGTCGACCTTAGGCTTTTACCATGATGAGAATGTACTTGCTTTAGATACTGGATGTTTATGGGGTGGTAAGCTTACTGCTGCAAGGATTGATGTAAATGAAGTTGAGATTGTGCAGGTGGAGTGTGAGCAGGCTCAAAAGCCTACTTTATAATATGCCCAACAAACTTAGACATATTATCTAAAATCTTCCCACCTTTTCTAAAGCCAAGTCCGCAGGCTTCATAAGCATAGAATACACCCGCTTGATAACTGTCACCGTTTGCATCGGTATTTAATTCTGTATAAGCTTGGTAAAGCATTTTATGGTTGGCATAGTCACCATCTACAGATTCGAGTTCTGAGGCATTTTCGTCTAATATGCTTA
>Ga0256829_1001123_pt1 | contig 23066 bp, 17 predicted proteins | sample 131447metaG_FD_185979 | JGI IMG/M metagenome (GOLD analysis project Ga0256829, IMG submission 185979) | Hydrothermal vent microbial communities from Lau Basin, Pacific Ocean - 131-447 | ecosystem: Environmental > Aquatic > Marine > Hydrothermal vents | place: Pacific Ocean: Lau Basin | collected...
AGTATTATTCATTGTGTATGGACTCCTTTGGTTTGCAAACTCCCACCTTATTCAAGTGAGGTGGTGGAGTCCATACATCGCCGAGGCCGAGCCCCCAGGGATGGGTTTACGGCGTGCAGTAAAAATTGAATGGCTTTCGCTCCCGACGTGTCGACGTGAGTGCAGTAAAAACGACCTTGCTCTCGCTTGGACCTCTAGCTATCGACCAATATTGCCCCTAAAGCGGTACTTTAATTTTCAGTGGGCCGTTGGGGTTGCAGCAGCAGGGAAGAATTTCATCGTCGTCGATGAAAGCGAGTGGATCGGTGGAGTAGGTAACGTCACCGTCTAACAGCTTGGTGCGACAGGCACCACAAAAGCCTTCTCTGCAATGGTAGTGTATGTGAACACCGGCAGATTCTAGGGCTTTTAAGAGGTTTGTATCAGTGGTTGTTGCCAAAGTACCCACATCGACAATGTCGATGTGGATCACTTTATCTTTATCTGTCATTGGCGGGCAGATTACAGCTCGATATCTGCAAAGTCGTCTTCGCTTACCGCTGAATCTATTTGGCCAACAAGATAAGAGCTAATTTCTGACTCTTGAGGAGCAACCTGTACGTTGTCTGAATTCAGGTAGTTATTCATCCAAGGTAATGGGTTACTTTCTACCTTGAATGGTGCGTCAAAACCAATCGCTGTCATACGTTGATTAGCAATGTATTCTACATATTGGCAAAGGATCTCTTTGTTTAATCCCAGCATCGAACCATTCTTAAACAAGTAGTCCGCCCATTCTTTTTCCTGAGCAACGGCATTCATAAAGATAGCTTTCGCTTCTTCTTTACATTCTTCGGCAATTTGTGCCATTTCTGGATCGTCTTTGCCTTTTGCCCACAAGTTAAGCACGTGTTGGGTAGAAGAAAGGTGCAGGTTTTCATCGCGAGCAATCAAGCGGATAATCTTGGAATTACCTTCCATTAGCTTTCTTTCTGCAAACGCAAAGGTACACGCAAAAGAAACGTAAAAGCGGATGGCTTCTAGCGCGTTTACTGAGTTCATGCACAAATAAAGTTTCTTCTTCAATTCATACATGTTGATAACGTGAGTTTCGCCATTAACAGTGTGCTCACCTTCGCCTAAGGTTTGCCATAGCTGCGTAGCGAAAATAAGGTCATCGTAATACTTAGAGATATCCGCCGCTCGGCGTTTGATCTCATCGTTCACTACGATATCAGCAAAGATATCGCTGGGGTCTGAGAACAAATTTCTTAGAATGTGTGTGTATGAACGAGAGTGAATGGTTTCAAAGAAAGACCAAGTTTCTACCCACGTCTCTAACTCAGGTAAGGAGATAATCGGCAAGAAAGCGATGTTTGGGCTTCTGCCTTGTACAGAGTCTAACAGCGTTTGATATTTCAAGTTTGAAATGAAAATGTGCTTTTCAGGGTCTGTGAGTTGCTGAAAGTCGACGCGATCACGACTTACATCGACTTCTTCTGGACGCCAAAAAAAGCTGATTTGCTTTTCAATTAACTTTTCGAAAATTGCATGTTTCTGTTGGTCGTATCGAGCAACGTTCACTGGGTTGCCGAAAAACATTGGCTCTACTAATGGATTTGTACTTTGTTGATTAAACGTAGTGTATTTCATGATGGCCTAACTAAAACAATGGCGACAAACGCGTTTATTATTTATGTTCTTACTGTACAGCTGGGGTAGGGTGCGCGCTAAATTTTGCACGCACCGCCAGCACAATCATCGTCTTCTTCTACAATTACTTCTTCTTGACGGGGCATAGGCTCTTTGGCTTTAGCCGCATCTGCCGCAGAGGCATCCGCAGCGCCATCACGAGTATTGTGATAGTAAAGTGTTTTTACACCCAGTTTGTAAGTGGTCAGCAAGTCTTTCAACAGTAGCTTCATTGGCACCTTGTTGCCTTCGTAGCGGCTTGGGTCGTAGTTGGTGTTTGCAGAGATAGTTTGGTCGATAAACTTCTGCATTATACCTACTAGCTGCAAGTATCCGTCATTTGAAGGAATATCCCACAATAGCTCGTACTGGTCTTTTAGCGTTTCATATTCTGGCACTACTTGTTTAAGCACGCCGTCTTTACTTGACTTGATACTAATAAAACCACGAGGCGGCTCAATACCATTGGTTGCGTTAGAGATCTGAGAAGAAGTCTCAGACGGCATCAGTGCCGACAAAGTAGAGTTACGCAGTCCGTGGTCTACAATATCTTTACGCAATGCTTCCCAGTCATAATGTAAAGGCTCGTTACAAATAGCATCCAAGTCTTTTTTGTACGTATCGATAGGCAGTACACCGTCAGCGTACGTCGTCTCATTAAACTTCGGACAAGCACCTTTTTCTTTAGCTAGGTTGTTTGACGCTTTAAGTAGATAGTACTGAATGGCTTCAAAGGTTCTATGCACCAAGCCGTTGGCGCTATGGTCTGAGTATTTAACGCCATTCTTAGCAAGATAGTAAGCAAAGTTAATAACACCCACACCAAGCGTACGACGACCCATAGTAGCGTTAAACGCAGCAGGAACAGGGTAGTCTTGATAATCTAACAGGTTGTCTAGCGCACGCACGGCTAGGTCAGCAAGTTCTTCAAACTCGTCAAGCGACTTAATTGCACCTAGGTTAAAGGCTGAAAGCGTACAAAGGGCTATCTCGCCTTCTTCGTCGTTAACGTTCTGAAGCGGCTTAGTAGGCAGCGCAATTTCAAGACACAAGTTACTTTGACGTACAGGAGCCACTTCTGGGTTAAATGGGCTGTGGGTATTACAGTGGTCAACATTTTGAAGATAAATACGACCTGTACTTGCACGCTCTTGCATGAACAAGCTAAACAATTCCATCGCCTTCACAGACTTCTTGCGAATGGTTGGATCGTTTTCGTACTGCACGTAGAGTTTTTCGAATTCTTCTTGGTTTGCGAAGAAAGCAATGTAAAGCCCTGGCACGTCAGAAGGGCTGAACAAAGTGATATTGCCATCCTTCATCATACGCTGATACATAAGCTTGTTGAATTGAACGCCGTAGTCTAGGTGCCTTACACGGTTTTCTTCAACACCACGGTTGTTCTTAAGCACTAGAAGCGATTCTACTTCCATGTGCCAGATAGGGTAGAACAAGGTAGCTGCACCGCCGCGAACACCACCTTGCGAGCAACTCTTAACCGCAGTTTGGAAATATTTGTAGAAGGGGATACAACCCGTGTGGAAAGCTTCACCACCGCGAATAGGGCTGCCTAGCGCGCGAATACGGCCAGCATTTACACCAATGCCTGCCCGTTGACTCACATACTTAACAATGGCGCTTGAAGTTGCATTGATTGAATCTAAGCTATCACCGGTTTCAATAAGTACACATGAGCTGAACTGACGGGTAGGGGTACGCACACCAGACATAATTGGCGTAGGTAGTGACAGCTTGAATGTAGACGCCGCATCGTAGAATCGGCGGATATAGCTCATACGCGATTCTTTCGGATAGTTAGCAAACAAGCAGGCTGCAACTAGAATATATAGGAACTGAGCACTCTCATAAATTTCACCGGTTACTCGGTTTTGTACCAGGTATTTACCCTCAAGTTGTTTTACCGCCGCATAGCTGAAGTTCATATCGCGCCAATGGTCGATATAAGTATCCATTTCAGCGAACTCTTCCGCGGTGTAATCTTCAACTAAGTGCTTATCGTATTTGCCCATCTCTACCATGCGCGTTACGTGATCATACAGTGCCGGTGGCTCGAATTGACCATAGGCCTTTTTACGCAAATGGAAAATGGCTAAGTGGGCAGCCATGTATTGGTAATCTGGAGTTTCGGTAGAAATAAGATCCGCCGCAGACTTAATAAGAGTCTCGTGGATTTCACTGGTGTTAATACCGTCGTAGAACTGTATGTGAGCTTTAATTTCTACTTGAGAGACTGATACGTTACTCAAGCCTTTTGCTGCCCAAGTAACTACTTTGTGGATTTTATCGAGGTCGATAGCCTCTTTTTCGCCGTTGCGTTTAGTAACTAGTAAATTGTTATTCATTCTAACTGGCCGTTCTATAGTAAGCGCTGGTCTTATTCTATGAGCAAAAATGCTCGCCCCATGTAATGTAAAACTGTATTTTCTTATTCTTTACGCCACCTCTAACAACAACGGATAACGAACACACATATCCGTATTGCCAATAGTAGACTTGGCAATATTGGGATCGGAATGATCCTGATTATTCGTTTTGAGGGTAGCTATGGATCCCATCGGATCCGTCAATGTGATAACCACAAGATAGTGAGGTTTTCGCCGTATTGCAACCCACTATCTGGTGGTTATTCGAGCACTTAAATCAAGTATCGAATTTGGTTAGTGTTGACTCACGTATGAGCAACGAAAAAACCTGAAACGAAACAAATGCAAGCATTTTGTTTTAAAACTTATTAATTAAAAATAAATTTAGATTTAATAAAACTTTTGTCTTCATCACGATATATTGTGGTTAAACATTCATCTTAGCCCAATATATGGTGCACTAACGTCAATTACACACTATTGCTTCACCGTGCATAATAAATAGTTAACGTCAACATTTTTATCTGACAAATAAAAGCCTTGAGTAGAAGGGTCCATGTGAAGTCCGGTAATTGACGTTGCAATGAGATCTGCCGCATCGGTCATTCGAAGCATTTCAGATGGCTTGATAAACTTGCTGTGATCGTGTGTGCCTTTGGGAACCAGTTTTAGCAGGTTTTCTGCCCCCAAGATCGCAAATAGATAGGACTTTATATTTCTATTTAGTGTCGATAAAAACACATAGCCGCCGGGCTTCACCATTTTGGCACAGGCGCTAATCACAGAAGCTGGATCGGGCACGTGCTCTAACATTTCCATGCAAGTAACCACGTCGAACCGTGAGTCGTTATCTTCCGCAAATGACTCAGCTGTAGTGCATTCATAGTTCACTTTAACGCCCGATTCGAGTCCGTGAAGTTTCGCCACATCAAGAGATGCTTGTGCCATATCAATGCCAGTGACCTTTGCACCTGCTTTAGCCATGGCCTCGGCGAGAATACCTCCACCACAGCCAACATCTACTGTAGATTTGTCAAACAACCCACCACATTGTTGTTGAATAAAGTCTAATCTCAACGGGTTTATTTGATGCAGGGGTTTGAATTCTCCCTCTGGATCCCACCAACGAGAGGCGAGTTCAGAAAACTTACTGATTTCCTGTTCGTCCACATTTACCATAGTCAACCGCTTCCAAATTACCGATTCATCAATGACACATAAGATACCGCATGTATGTATGCGTTCGCACCTGCTAATCATGACTCTTTTCAGTTTTAAACCACCGTTTGGACGAATTTTAATCGCTTGATAATGAATGGTAAAAAGTGCGTAATTAAGCGCTACATAATTGCTTCATCAAGTGATACACTCAGAGGATTATGAACCCCATAATAAATAGTGTGACCTTAGTTATTAGTAGATCAACAATTAGTAAGTTGGGGTCACATCCAAATGAAATAATAGGGATTACGTAGTTTATGTCAGATAACGCTAAAGAAATTCTCCCCGTTAATATTGAGGAAGAGTTGAAGAACTCATACCTTGATTATGCGATGAGCGTTATTGTCGGGCGAGCCTTGCCTGATGTTAGGGATGGGCTAAAGCCTGTTCACCGTCGCGTGCTTTTCGCGATGAACGAATTGAAGAACGACTTTAACAAGCCGTACAAAAAGTCAGCCCGTGTTGTTGGTGACGTTATCGGTAAGTATCACCCCCATGGTGACTCTGCGGTATACGACACAATAGTGCGTATGGCCCAGCCATTCTCACTGCGCTACATGCTAGTAGACGGTCAAGGTAACTTTGGCTCTGTTGACGGTGATTCGGCAGCTGCAATGCGTTATACCGAAGTTCGTATGGCGAAAATTGCCCACGAACTGCTCGCGGATCTTGACAAAGAGACGGTGGACTTCGTTCCTAACTATGACGGTACAGAACAGATCCCTGAAGTATTGCCAACTAAAGTACCAAATCTGTTAGTTAACGGTTCTTCTGGTATCGCCGTTGGTATGGCGACCAATATTCCTCCTCACAACCTAACCGAAGTCATCAATGGTTGTGTAGCTTTAATTGAGAATCCAGAGATCTCTATTGACGATCTCATGACCTACATTCCAGGGCCTGATTTTCCAACGGCAGCTATGATCAGCGGCCGTAAAGGTATTGAAGATGCTTATCGCACAGGGCGTGGCAAAATCTATCTGCGTGCTCGCGCCGAGATTGAAACGGAAGACAACGGTAAAGAAACCATTATCGTTAACGAAATTCCGTATCAAGTTAACAAAGCGCGCCTAATCGAAAAGATTGCAGAGTTAGTTAAAGAAAAGCGTATCGAAGGCGTTTCAGCACTACGTGACGAGTCTGACAAAGACGGTATGCGTATTGTTATCGAAGTAAAACGCAACGAATCGGCAGAAGTATTGCTCAACCATCTATATGCCAATACCCAGTTACAAACTGTGTTTGGTATTAATATGGTTGCACTAGACAACGGTCAACCCAAAGTTTTCAATCTTAAAGAAACACTGGAAGCTTTTGTTCTTCACCGTCGTGAAGTAGTTACCCGCAGAACCGTATTTGAACTTCGTAAAGCTCGAGACCGTGCTCACATTCTTGAAGGCTTAGCGATTGCGCTTGCCAACATTGACCCTATCATCGAGCTTATCAAAGCGTCGCCTAGCCCTGCTGATGCGAAGAAAGCATTAGTCGCGCAAGGTTGGCAGTTGGGTGATGTTGCTGAAATGCTTGAGCGTGCGGGTGACGATGCTGCACGTCCAGATTGGCTAATGCCAGAATTTGGTATTCGCGACGGTAAATATTACCTGACTGAGCAACAAGCACAGGCAATTCTAGACCTACGTTTGCACAAGCTTACAGGCCTAGAACACGAAAAGATTCTTGATGAATACAAAGCACTTCTTGAAATCATTGCAGAGCTTCTTCATATCCTAAATAGCCCTGCACGTTTGATGGAAGTTATTCGTGAAGAACTTGAAGCAGTTCGTGAAGAATTTGGCGATGAACGTCGTACCGAAATTACAGCGGCAAGTCACGATATTGATATTGAAGATCTTATCGAGCAAGAAGATGTGGTAGTGACCTTGTCTCGTGAAGGTTATGTGAAGTATCAGAAGCTTACTGATTACGAAGCGCAGCGTCGTGGTGGTAAGGGTAAATCAGCTACTAAGATGAAAGATGAAGACTTCATTGAAAAGCTTTTAGTAGCAAATACGCACGATCATATTCTTTGTTTCTCTACACGAGGCCGTTTGTATTGGTTGAAGGTTTATCAATTACCATTCGCTAGCCGAAATGCCCGTGGTCGTCCAATTGTGAATATTCTTCCTTTAGAAAACGACGAGCGTATTACCGCTATTCTTCCTATTAAAGAATTCGAAGAAGGTAAATTTGTACTGATGGCGACAGCCAATGGTACGGTGAAGAAAACCGACCTAAGTTCTTACTCACGCCCCCGTGCGAATGGTATTATTGCCGTAAATCTAGCGGAAGGCGATGAGCTTATTGGTGTTGATATTACCCACGGTGATGACGACATTATGTTGTTCTCAGATGAAGGTAAAGTGGTTCGTTTCAACGAGAAGCTTCGCGATAGCGAAACAGGTGAAGTTAAGCGCGATCCAGAAACCGGTGAAGAACTACTAGCACTGCGACCTATGGGACGTACGGCTACCGGAGTACGCGGGATTAAACTGCAAGACGGTCAACGCGTGGTGTCTTTGATTGTTCCTCGTGGTGACGGCGCAATTCTTACCGCTACCGAGAATGGCTATGGTAAGCGTACTCCACTTGAAGACTACCCTGCGAAGAGCCGAGCAACACAAGGGGTTGTGTCTATCAAGGTGTCTGAGCGTAACGGTAAAGTTGTTGGTGCCGTTCAAGTTGACGAAAATAACGAAATCATGCTTATCAGCGACCAAGGCACATTGGTTCGCACACGCGTAGGCGAGGTATCTGTGGTTGGACGTAACACTCAAGGTGTACGTTTGATCCGTACCGCAGAAGATGAGCATGTTGTTGGATTACAACGTATCGAAGAAGTTGAGAGCGATGAAATCGAACTTGATGAAGACGGTAATCCAATAGTGCAAGAAGCCGAAACAGCGCAAGAAGAAAACGCTGCAACAGACAGCGACGGCGCTACGACAGAAGAGTAGGGATAGCGCCTGAAAATATTACTCAGGCACTTTCATGTTTCTCTTATTCAAGCGGCTTTATGCCGCTTGTTATATTTATAGGTGTTGAAAAATCCAAATGAACCAAGTGTTTAACTTTTGTGCTGGCCCAGCAATGCTGCCTCAGCCTGTTATGCAAAAAGCACAAGCTGAGTTCACCAATTGGCGGGACTCTGGCTGCTCTGTGATGGAAGTCAGCCACCGTGGTAAAGACTTTATTGAAATAGCTGCTAAGGCGGAGCAGGATCTGCGTGATCTTCTAAATGTACCGTCTAACTATCATGTGTTGTTCACACATGGTGGTGGCCGTGGACAATTTGCCGCAGTTCCACTTAATCTTTCTAAAGCTTCTGATACCAGCTTGCATCTAGTAAGCGGTTCTTGGTCTAAAGGCGCAGTGTCTGAAGCTAGCAAATATAACAAGCCAGTAGTGGTTGGTGAGTTGTCTGATAAAGACGGCTTACAGTACGTGGCAAATCCAGTGTTAGATGAAACTACAGCCAATGCCGCATATTATCATTTTTGTCCAAACGAGACGGTTGATGGTATTGGTTTTGATTGGTTACCAGACAGTGGTGATATTCCTCTGGTGGCGGATATGTCATCTACCATCTTATCTCAACCTCTTGATGTGGCTAAATATGGTGTTATTTACGCTGGCGCGCAAAAGAACATTGGTCCTTCTGGCTTATCCGTAGTCATAGTTCGCGATGACTTAGTTGGTCATGCAAGACAAGAAACCCCGTCGATTTTTGATTATGCATTAGCCGCGAAAAGCGATTCAATGTACAACACGCCACCTACCTTTTCTTGGTATCTTGCTGGATTGGTGTTTGAGTGGTTAAAAGAACAAGGCGGTTTAACCGCGATGGCGGCAAAGAACGACGCAAAAGCCGCTCTGCTTTATAGCGCCATTGACAGCTCAGAGTTTTACGCCAGTCGCGTACATCCTGACAATCGTTCCAAAATGAATGTACCTTTCCAGCTAGCCGATGCTTCTCTCGACGCTTTGTTTTTAGAAAAAGCAGAAGAGGCGGGTTTGCGTGCGCTTAAAGGTCACCGTATGGTGGGTGGTATGCGTGCGAGTATCTACAATGCGATGCCAATTGAAGGTGTAAAAGCCCTAGTAGCATTTATGCAGGAATTTGAGCGAGTAAACGGGTAGTACTATGGAACAATTAACTTTATCTCCCATTCAGCGAGTGAATGGTGAAGTCAACGTGCCTGGCTCAAAGAGTTTGTCTAACCGTGCTTTGTTATTAGCCGCTTTAGCAGAAGGTGAAACTGAGCTTACTAATTTGCTCGACAGTGATGATATTCGTCACATGCTAGATGCGCTCACAACATTGGGGGTGTCTTACACCCTAAGTGAATGTAAAACTCGTTGCACGGTTGTTGGTTTAGGCGGGCGTTTTTCCGTTGACGAGCCTATTTCTCTGTTTTTAGGCAACGCCGGTACCGCTATGCGACCACTGTGTGCAGCACTGGCATTGAGTGATGTTAAGGTAACGCTCACTGGCGAACCTCGTATGGAAGAGCGTCCTATTGGCGATTTGGTTGATTCACTTCGTGAAGCCAATGCCGATATTACTTATTTAAAAAATGACGGCTTTCCTCCTCTAGAAATTAACGGAAGCGCGCTACCTGGTTGCAAAATGTCAGTAGATGGTAGCGTGTCGAGTCAGTTTTTAACTGCTTTATTAATGGCCGCCCCTTTGTTTGAGGGTGATGTTACTATTGAAATTAAGGGTGAGTTAGTATCCAAGCCTTATATTGATATTACCCTAGATACCATGAAGAAGTTTGGGGTTAGTGTAATCAATAACAACTATCAAACCTTTGTGGTAACCAATGAACAAGGCTACACGTCCCCTGGTAAATTCCTTGTTGAAGGCGATGCGTCCTCAGCCTCTTATTTCCTAGCCGCTGGTGCTATTAAAGGTGGCACGGTACGAGTGACAGGTATTGGCAAAAACAGTATTCAAGGCGACATTCGTTTTGCTGACGTGTTAGAAGCTATGGGTGCTACTGTTAATTGGCATGAAGAATACGTCGAAGTTGTTGGAGCACCGCTCAAAGGTGTGGATATGGACATGAACCATATTCCAGATGCCGCAATGACTATCGCAACTACTGCGCTATTTGCAGAAGGCCCTACGTGTATTCGCAATATCTACAATTGGCGTGTTAAAGAAACTGATCGTCTTCATGCGATGAGCACTGAGTTGAAAAAACTGGGTGTAGAAGTAGAAGAGGGCCATGATTATATAAAAGTTTGGCCGGCAGACTCGCTTAATCATGCACAGATAGACACATACAACGATCATCGCGTGGCTATGTGCTTTTCGTTGGTTGCGTTGAGTGACACTCCGGTAACGATTAACGATCCAGGTTGCACTAGAAAAACCTTCCCTGATTACTTCGAGCGTTTTTCTACACTCTACTAAGCGACATCATTTAGCGCCGTAATCCTTATCATAAGCAATGCTACCATGTTAGTAGCATTGCTTATCTCCCATTAACGCGTATAATTGCGCGCGATTTTTTTAACATTTTATCTTCTGGAGCAGGTATGCATTCCACACCCGTTGTCACGGTTGACGGCCCTAGTGGCGCTGGTAAAGGTACTTTGAGTAGCTTACTGGCAAAACAATTAGGATGGCACTTCTTAGACAGTGGAGCAATTTATCGCGTATTAGCCGTAGCTTCATTACATCATGATCTTCCCAGCGATGACGAGGAAAGCATAGTCCCCCTTGCTACCGGCCTAGACGTAAGTTTTGAAACATCGGAAGGTGGTACACGTATTATTTTAGAAGGTGAAGATGTTACTGACGACATTCGTACCGAAGAAGTAGGTAGCGTTGCATCAAAAGTCGCTGCGTTACCTCGAGTTCGCGAAGCGCTACTTAGACGTCAACGAGCGTTTCAGCAAGACCCTGGTCTAGTGGCCGATGGTCGAGATATGGGAACCGTGGTTTTTACCGACGCACCGGTGAAAATATTCTTGACAGCTAGCCCAGAAGCGAGAGCAGAAAGGCGCTATGCTCAGTTGAAAGCGAAAGGCATGGATGTTAATATTGCGCGCCTTTTAACCGATATCAAAGCAAGAGACGAGCGTGACACTAATCGTGCTGTAGCTCCATTGGTACCGGCAGAAGATGCAGTAGTAATAGATTCTACGGGCTTGGATATTAACCAAGTCTTTGAAAAAGCGATGGAAGTTATCAATTCTAGACTCTAGAAAAGTCTACTTTCCTCGCAGTGACTACCTTAGGAAGAGGTAGTATTTGTTAATAACCCCACGTTAACAGGAATGAAGCGTGGATATCAACTAAATTTAATTTGAACTTATGACTGAAAATTTTGCACAACTTTTTGAAGAAAGCTTACAAGAACTAGAAACACGCCCAGGTTCTATTGTAAAAGGTACTGTTGTTTCTATCGACAAAGACATCGTTCTTGTTGACGCTGGCTTGAAATCAGAAAGTGCTATCCCAGCTGACCAATTCAAAAACGCCGAAGGCGAACTAGAAATCGAAATCGGTGATCAAGTAGACGTAGCTCTTGACGCTGTTGAAGACGGTTTCGGTGAAACTATCCTTTCTCGCGAAAAAGCGAAGCGCCACGAAGCGTGGGTTGAGCTGGAAAAAGCGTACGAAGATAAAGTTACTATCAAAGGTGTTATTAACGGTAAGGTTAAAGGCGGTTTCACTGTTGAAGTTAACAGTGTTCGTGCGTTCCTACCTGGCTCTTTGGTTGACGTTCGTCCAGTACGCGACACTACTCACCTTGAAGGTAAAGAGCTTGAGTTTAAAGTTATCAAGCTTGACGCGAAGCGCAACAACGTTGTTGTATCTCGCCGTGCTGTTATCGAAGCAGAAAGCAGTGCAGAGCGTGAAACGCTTCTTGCTAACCTTGAAGAAGGTCACGAAATCAAAGGTATCGTTAAGAACCTTACCGATTACGGTGCGTTCGTTGACTTGGGTGGCGTAGATGGTCTTCTACACATCACAGATATGGCTTGGAAGCGCGTTAAGCACCCAAGTGAAATCGTAAACGTTGGTGACGAAATCAACGTTAAAGTTCTTAAGTTCGACAAAGACAAGCAACGTGTTTCTCTAGGCATGAAGCAAATGGGCAACGATCCATGGCAAGAAATTGCTAACCGTTACCCAGAAGGTACTAAGATCAACGGTCAGGTAACTAACCTAACTGATTACGGCTGCTTCGTTGAAATCGAAGACGGTGTTGAAGGTCTTGTACACGTTTCTGAAATGGATTGGACTAACAAGAACATCCACCCATCTAAGGTTGTTAACCTAGGTGACACAGTTGACGTTATGGTTCTAGAAATTGACGAAGAACGTCGTCGTATTTCTCTAGGTCTTAAGCAGTGCATCGACAACCCTTGGGAAACTTTCGCTAAGTCACACGAAAAAGGTGACAAAGTGTCTGGTAAGATCAAGTCAATTACTGACTTCGGTATCTTCATCGGCCTTGACGGCGGCATCGACGGTCTTGTTCACCTTTCTGACATCAGCTGGAACAAAACTGGTGAAGACGCAGTTCGCGACTACAAGAAAGGCGACGAAATCTCTGCTGTTGTACTACAAGTCGACCCAGAGCGTGAGCGTATTTCACTAGGCGTTAAGCAAATCGAAGAAGATCCTTTCAACAAGTATCTGACAGATAACAAGAAAGGTGCTATCGTTACTGGTACAGTAACCGCAGTTGACGCTAAAGGTGTTACTGTAAACCTAGCTGAAGAAGTTGACGGCTACATCCGTGTTGCAGACTTGTCTCGCGACCGTGTTGAAGACGCAACTGAAATCGCTAGCGAAGGTGATAGCATTGAAGCGAAATTTATGGGCGTTGACCGTAAGAATCGCGTAGTTAACCTGTCTGTTAAAGCGAAAGATCAGGCTGACGAAAAAGAAGCTATCGACAAAGTTAACCAACAAGAAGATGTTGGTTTCGCTAACGCGATGGCAGAAGCATTTAAAGCTGCTAAAGGCGAATAATGATCTGCGTGGGTGTAACTTGTTGCACCCATAGCGCGCTAGCTGTTTAACAATAATAGTGATAATGAGGTTAAAATGACCAAGTCTGAACTGATTGAACGGCTGGCGGATCAAGCGCGTCACGTTCCTGCAAAAGAACTTGAGCTGGCAATTAAAGAAATGCTTGAGCAAATGGCTCAAACACTTCAAAAAGGCGATCGTATTGAAATTCGTGGTTTTGGAAGTTTCTCACTCCATTATCGCGCACCAAGAGTAGGCCGTAATCCTAAAACGGGAGAAACGGTGAAATTGGACGGTAAATACGTTCCGCACTTTAAGCCAGGTAAAGAGCTAAGAGAACGGGTAGACGCGTCAATCGCTTAGTTTGTTTAAAGCCGCACTTGTTGCGGCTTTTTAATATCTATTAACAAAACGTTTACCATAAGGCAACGAAAGTATTGACCGTCACAGCGCTATAGTTTTATATTGGTATTTGAAGCAGTAGAGTATCCATTATAAGAACAAATGTCAGCTGGCGACGAAGACAATATAATAAAGCAATACCAGCCACTTATTCGAGCGCTAATTCCTTACGAGCAGCAAAATAGATTGCTAGAGGGAATTAACAAATTTTCTAGGCGCTTACCAAGCCAAGTGCGAAAGGTAGTAAAAGACGAAGTAGTCAGACTCACTTCGATTACTGACGCGCCCGCAGATAATTCCGCTTTTGCTCAATTCCCAGTTATGAAGTTCAAGCATCGTGGCGTTCAAATGCGCCTTGATAAAGTGGGTGCTGAAATTCTCAAAAATGAAACCTCTCTGTATCAAGACCGCTATACGGTGGGTGTATTCGAATCCATCATGAACTCCGATTTTTATCAAACTCAGATAAAAAAGGACCAATTCAAGAAAATTGTTGATGCATTTAAAGTAGAGAGTCAATCCTTTACCGATATTGATTTTGGTGAGGATATCGCGATTAAACCGAATTTCTCGGTCTCTTCCATTGACTTCGACAAAGGGCGTCATTGTGCGGTAACCGCGTTAGCTTATGACTCTATGTCACTGGAAACTAAACGCCCTCCGGCTAGCAGTATTGGCGATAAAGTGTCATTTTGTCTTCCCGAGGTATTGGGTTCAAGCCATGAGAATACAGAAGTAGAGTTTGTACTAGAAGGCATAAAGTTCAATAAGGCACTGGGGAAGTATGAGTCTTATTTCGTATTAAATGATGATACACCCGAGCAAATCAAAAGTTTACTCCAGAACTACATTAACACCAGTGCTTACAAGCAGCCTTTACAACGTGATCTCGAAATTGAGCGGACTCTGCAAGATTTAGAGCGTGACCGAATTCTAGAAAATTGCCCCTGGCTACCAGTTTTTGCATCGATAACTAAAAATGAGCAGCGGCCTCTGATTGCCTTATTTACTCGAACCAGTGTAGAACAAAATAGAACACAGTCTTTGTTGGACAGTATGTCAGGAAAGCAGTTTTTCAAAGCACTAGTGCAAGAGCTGTCCACTTATGGTGAGGCTTATGTTTTTCAAGGCAACATCAAGACAAGGTCTGGTGATGTGTCAATTACTGTTACTCATCGACAGTTGTTGGCGGCAGGGCAACTCAGCGCAATTGTATTTTTGCTGGCCAAAAATGGTGATTTTATATGTAATCAATGTCGATTAGATACCATCACCTCTCAAGACAAGGATAAAGCTTTAGCAATTCACGATGTGGCCGTTGATGAGAATGAAAACCTTAGTCAAATCAGTCACGTTATTTATTGTAGAGAAATCACTTCTCACATCGAGAATTTAACACTACTAGAAAAGTGTGATTTTAAACCATTGTCGAGGAACTTCCGTACAAGCTCCGATAAATGGCATATCGGCTTTGTAATGGAAGAAGCGTTGGATCGTCGTTCAGAAACCCGTTACGTGATGGATAAAGCTGCATCGGTAAAACTAGGTTTGCTATCCACGTTAGATGTAAGAGTGAAAGATTTGTCAGCGAGTGGAATGAAGATATTTGTTCCCACAGAGTGCGACATGCAAGATGAAATACGAGTAACTATTCCAGATTTCAAAATAAAGAGTGAAAGATATAAGGTTGTTCATTACAGCCCAGAAACGGGGATTGCTCGCTTATCGTTAGTGAATGCAAATAAAAAGTCAAAAACGGTGAGTCAGGTTGACGCTATGGTCGAAGTCAACTCTACTTATTTTAAACTTCGAGATGTGGCTCGAATCCAAAGAGCCACACATAGATTCCTGTGGGAGTTAGCCGTAAGGCATTTGCCTTCGTTGGCTGTGCTGTGTGTTATTAATCGTCATATCTTGGATAGGTTAAAGACCGTTTACCAAAGTGACAGCTCTGATGACCTTTATCCTTTTTCTCGCACGCAAAATATTACTCCTCTCCATGGTTTTTTTGCTGACAAAGCTGAAAGTAAGCCTAAGTCAAAAATGCTCGAGAGTATGTTTAGCGGTGAAATTAACCAAAGCTTGGTGGTTCATTGCATCAGAAACTCTGACAAGCGTTTGGTATTCATTAAAGAAAAAGACTTTTTAAGTAGTAAACTTCGCGGTCAAATTCAAAATCAACTGGAAGACAAAAAAGTACAGGTAAGCACAACAGACGTAGTGGCGGTCCGCTGTAACGGTGCAACAACACCACTGACGAAAAAGCGTTTTGCACAACTTTCAAAAGTCGATAAAACTATGTACAACAAGCTGTATGCCATGCAAGAAGGCTACACTCATTGTATTTTTGTTACTAACACATCTGCATTACATCATGATTTGGTGCTTGCCAAACTGATTGAAAAACCAACTGCTCCACAAGGTAAGAAAGAACAAGTCGCATAGCAGCAAGATAATCGCAAATCCTGACCAATCTGCTAAATCGTGATAACATTAGAAAATGTGCGTTATTAAGTAGTTTCTTAAAGGATGAGACGTTGAGAGTTATTGGGCTGGTTTTAGTTATTTTATTTCTGGTTTTACTGGCATCTGCGATAGGTACGCAAAATGATCAAGTGGTCACCGTAAATTATCTTATTGCTCAGGCGAATCTTAGTCTTTCCACTATAATTGCCATATCTTTAGTGATTGGTGTAGCGATAGGAATACTGCTAATGTCGGTAAGTTGGTTGTCATTACGCGTTAAGTTGCTCGCCGCACGAACTAAGTTAGAAAAACTTTCAAAAGACCAATAATATGCTTGAGCTGCTGTTTTTACTTTTGCCTGTAGCCGCAGGCTATGGCTGGGTGATGGGGCGTAACAGCGTACGCCAAGCTCAGCGGAAACAGTCAAGTATCCTTTCTAAGCATTACTATAAAGGCTTAAACTTCCTCCTTTCAGATCAGCCCGATAAAGCCGTCGATACGCTTATTAAGATCATAGATGTAAATAGCGATACGGTAGAGACTCATATTGCTATGGGTAACTTTTTTCGACACAGAGGCGAAATCGACCGAGCAATAAAGATCCATCAGAATATTGTAAGCCAAGAAGAAGTCATTGCAGAACAAAAAGAAATAGCGCTCAAAGCCCTAGGCCAAGATTATATGCAAGCCGGCTTTTTAGAGCGTGCTGAAAATACATTTTTGCGATTGCTCGACAGCGATAAACATTTTCTTTACGCGCAACAGCAGTTGTTTTCTATTTACCAGACGATGAAAGAGTGGGATAAAGCCATAGGTTTAGCCGAACGTATGGTCAGCTGTCATGGGGATAATGACGAACTTAATGCTCGCTTGGCTCACTTATATTGTGAGCAGTCTATTCTTGAACTCAAGAAAGAGAATCATGCCAACGCTCTTGATTTGCTGCAAAAGGCGGTGAACTCAGATGATAAAGCGGTGCGCCCATGGTTGATGTTAGGAGAGCTTGCGCTAGAACAACAACGCTTTGATGAAGCTATTGCGTATTTTACTCAAGTTGCCGAGCGGGACATTACGTGGTTTAGTGAAGCTGTTCCGCACCTAGAGAAAATTGCCAAAGAAACTGGCGATTGGGAAGCGTTCGAGAAGAACCTATCAGAACATTGGCAAGCATGTGCTACATCATATCTTGCTATGGTTGATGTTTTGCTATCGAAAGGCGACAACGACAAAGCAGCAGACTATTTACTTAAACAATTAAAAAATCGACCGACCATGCGCGGTTTTAAAACGCTCATGGGATTATACATAGATAAAATTGAAGATAAGGCGTCGGCTGAGAGCCTACGTTTATTAAAGTCCTTGGTTGAAGACCAAATGAAACAGCGCCCGACTTATCGTTGTCAGCGCTGTGGTTTTTCGGGACGCAAGTTATACTGGCTATGTCCTTCGTGCAAAACGTGGGACGGTGTTAAACCCATTAAAGGCTTAGATGGAGAATAAATCTGTTATGCAAGACGCGCGAGTCATCGTAGCTTTAGATTACGATAACAAGAAAGACGCAATGGCTTTTGTTGAAAAGTTAGACCCTGCTATTTGCAAATTGAAAGTGGGCAAAGAAATGTTCACTTTATTTGGACCAGAATTTGTAAAAGTACTTATTGCCAAAGGATTTGATGTATTTCTAGACCTTAAGTTTCACGATATCCCTAATACTGTGGCAAAAGCTTGTAAAGCGGCGGCTGAATTGGGTGTGTGGATGGTTAACGTTCACGCTTCAGGGGGCAAACCAATGATGGAAGCTGCAAAGGCGGCAATAGCTGGCAGTGCTAATCCATCCACTAAGTTGATAGCGGTAACCGTGTTAACTAGCATGGACCAAGAGCAACTCAGTGATCTTGTAGACGGCGTTACGCCCGCTCAGCAAGTTAAGCGTTTAGCCGCTCTCACTAAAGCTTCGGGTTTAGATGGCGTGGTGTGCTCAGCGCAAGAAGCGCAGTTGTTGAGAGAAGAACTTGGAGACGACTTTCTACTGGTAACGCCCGGAATTAGGCCTATCGGCAGTGATCAAGGTGATCAAAAACGGGTAATGACACCACCAGATGCTATACGAGATGGGGTAAGTTATTTGGTGATGGGACGTCCAATTACCAAAGCGGATGACCCTCTCGCGGTTTTACACGCGGTGAATCAATCAATCGCATAAAAAAACGGAAGCGTCTCGCTTCCGTTTTTCTTATCAAGAATGAATCTTAGCCGTTAAGGGCTTCTGTTGCTGGTGTATAAGTAAGGCCAAGCTCTTCACCTAGTGCATCAACTACGGCTTTGTAGGTGACTTTACCTTCGTGTACATTCAAGCCATTAAGAAGGTGCGGGTCGTCTAACATGGCTTTTGCAGGTCCTTTGTTGGCAAGCGCTAATCCAAAAGGAAGTGTCGCATTGTTTAATGCCATTGTTGAGGTACGAGCTACACCGCCTGGCATGTTAGCAACGCAATAGTGAACAACGTCGTCAACAACATATACTGGCTCTTGGTGAGTCGTTGCTTTTGATGTTGCGAAACAACCGCCTTGGTCAATAGCCACGTCAACCAGCACTGAACCCGGCTTCATTGCTTTGATTTGTTCACCGTTTAACAGTTTAGGTGCTGCTGCGCCTGGAATAAGCACTGCACCAACCACTAAATCAGCATTTGATGAATAGTGCTCAATAGCGTCTACGGTTGAATATACAGTCTTTACTTGGCCAGCAAAAATATCGTCTAGCTCTCTAAGGCGAGGAAGTGAACGGTCGAGAATAGTCACATCTGCGCCAAGACCCAACGCCATCTTTGCCGCATTAGTGCCAACAACACCACCACCAATAATCAACACTTTACCCGGCGCAACACCTGGCACACCGCCAAGTAATGTGCCGCTACCACCATGTGCCTTTTCTAGATAATGCGCCCCTGCTTGCACTGACATTCTGCCTGCAACTTCACTCATGGGTGCTAACAAAGGTAAACCACCGCGACTGTCTGTGACTGTTTCATAAGCAATACAAGTAGCGCCAGATTCCACAAGAAGTTGTGTTTGTACTGGGTCTGGTGCCAAATGAAGGTAGGTGTAAAGGGTTTGGCCTTTGCGCAGCATTTTGCACTCGTTAGGCTGAGGCTCTTTCACTTTAATAATCATTTCAGCTTTTTCAAAAATGATCTCAGGAGTTTCTTCTATAGACGCACCAGCGGCAACATACATGTCATCGCTAAAACCAATAGCGTCGCCCGCTAAGGTTTCCACTAATACTTGGTGCCCGTGGCTTACAAACTCTTTTACCGCGGCTGGTGTAAGTCCAACGCGATATTCGTGATTTTTTATTTCTTTTGGTACACCGATAATCATGTTTCAACCTTCTAATTGTTTATGCTAGGCGCTACTACGCAGCTACACTAGACACGAATGGGTTTATTTGTGAGCAGAAAGTATAGGATAACTCCAGAAGAAGTTTTTGCTGTATTTTGAGTTGGAGCGTTATATTATTCTGTAAAATGTTGTTTTAGCGAAATATCATATGTTAATAAAAACACCGAAAAACCTTGATAGAATCGATAGAAACATACTGATTGCGCTGCAAAAGAATGGGCGTATTTCTAACGTTGAATTGGCTAAAAGTGTTGGACTTAGCCCCAGCCCTTGTTTAGAAAGAGTTAAGCGACTAGAGACTCAGGGCTATATTACAGGCTATCACGCCCTTGTTGATCCGGAGAAGTTAGGCGCAGCCATGTTGGTATTTGTAGAAATTACGCTTACCAAAACATCAGTAGATATTTTTGAAGAATTTTCTGCTGCGGTTAAACTTCACGACGATATCCAAGAGTGTCATTTAGTATCTGGTAATTTTGATTTTCTACTAAAAGCGAGAGTAGCTGATATGTCGAGTTATCGAAAATTACTAGGAGACACGTTATTGCGGTTACCCGGTGTGAGCGAGTCAAGAACCTACGTTGTGATGGAAGAAGTAAAAAGCACAACAGCTTTACACATCAACCGAAAGTAATTGAATCCTTGGCTCAGTGTGACCGTTTTGGTACGCTGTGCATATAACCAGTGGTTAAATAATAAGTTGAGTACAATTAATGCGCCGTTCACATTTACTGGTGTATAAAAAGCTCACATTAAAAGTCCCATTTTTGATGGGAATAAGCAAATAATTAAAAAAAGTGATTTAGGGCTATGGCGCGACTAACAGGAGTTCAGCGATTGTGGGAAGCAGGCATGATTTTCGCCTGCGTTTTTGCATTTTTTCTATTGCTGGCACTCGTATCATTTCATCCCGGCGATCCTGGCTGGAGTCAGGCGGGTTTGCAACTAGACATTCATAATTGGGTGGGCGCAACTGGCGCATGGGTTGCTGATCTATTACTCCTTACTTTCGGGTACATTGCTTATGTAATGCCTTTTGTGGCAGCGTTTATTGGCTGGTTTATTTTTCAGCATGTAAAAAGTATTCAAGAACTAGACTACCTTACTATTGGCCTTAGAATCATAGGCAGCTTTTTATTGCTAGTGGGGGCAGCTGGTATTGCCAGCATAAACTTTGACGACGTCTTTAACTTTTCGGCTGGCGGTGTTGTTGGAGACGTTATTAGCTCTGCGCTAGTGCCGTACTTCAATACGGCCGGTACCATACTGTTACTTCTTTGTTTCTTTTGCACTGGGTTTACGCTTCTTACTGGGGTAAGTTGGCTTGCTATTGTAGACAAGCTTGGCGAAACTAGCCTGTGGTGTTTGAATAAACTGATTGCAATGCCGCTCATGCTCATTAACCATGTGAAAGCATCGATAGCAATGAATCAGGAAAAAGTGGTTGCTCCTGCGCAATCTATAGACATTACCAGTTTAAGAGCCGAACCTGAGGCTGAGGGCGAGAATGCCGATACTTCTGGTGCGCAAGTGACAAGAAGTGAACCAGTGTTTTCCAGTGATATATTAGAAGAAGACACCTCAGATACACAAAACAGTGAACCCTTCTACGTATATAGCGAGCCAAAAGACGATCAACCGTTAGACGATGACCCCCCTTTTGTCGTTGACGAGGATAAACCTGTTGCCAGAGAAGAAACTTCACCTATCGGTGATGTTGAATTGGAAGAAATCACTCCAGAGCCTGCCAAAGTACTAAGCTCTACATCGCCGCCTGAACTACAGCCTAAGAAAGTAGAAGCTAAGACGTTAACAACACAAAGCAGTGATAGTGAGGGTAGGGGAGATGAGATAGAAGCCATGCCTTCTTTCGAACTGCTTGACCGTGCTGACAAACACGAAAACCCGTTAACGGAGGAAGAAATCGAAGGTATTTCGCGGCTTGTTGAAGAGAAACTAGCCGACTTTAATATCGAAGCCACCGTTGTTGGCGTATATCCGGGGCCAGTAATCACCCGCTTCGAACTCGACCTAGCTCCTGGTGTTAAGGTAAGTAAGATCACCAGTTTGGCTAAAGACCTAGCACGTGCCATGTCGGCTATTTCGGTGCGTGTAGTTGAAGTTATTCCCGGTAAATCCGTTATTGGGCTTGAGCTTCCGAATAAAAAACGCGAAATGGTAAGACTAAGCGAAGTAATTACATGTAATACCTTCCAGTCGAATAAGTCAGGCCTTACTATGGTACTTGGTGCGGATATTTCAGGTAAACCCGTAGTAGTCGACCTTGCCAAAATGCCTCACTTGTTAGTGGCGGGTACCACGGGAGCGGGTAAGTCTGTTGGGGTTAATGTGATGATTCTGAGCTTGCTGTATAAAAGTACGCCAGAAGACGTTCGCATGATAATGATCGACCCCAAAATGCTTGAGCTTTCGGTATACGAGGGCATTCCACACCTTTTAGCCGAAGTGGTAACCGACATGAAAGAGGCCGCTAATGCGCTGCGTTGGTGTGTTGGCGAGATGGAACGTCGTTACCGCTTAATGAGCGCATTAGGCGTAAGAAATTTAGCGGGCTACAATGCCAAAGTATTACAGGCTATTGAAAACGGTACACCCATAAAAGATCCATTATGGAAAAGCGAACACAGTATGGAGCTTGAAGCGCCAGACTTGGGTAAGCTGCCGAATATTGTAGTTATTGTAGATGAATTTGCTGACATGATGATGATTGTGGGCAAAAAGGTGGAAGAACTGATTGCCCGTATTGCGCAAAAGGCACGGGCAGCAGGAATACACTTGGTGTTAGCCACACAGCGTCCATCAGTAGACGTAATTACTGGCCTAATCAAAGCCAACATTCCTACAAGAATAGCGTTTCAGGTGTCGAGTAAAATTGACTCGCGAACTATCTTAGACCAACAAGGTGCCGAGACCCTACTTGGTATGGGCGACATGCTTTATCTACCTCCGGGCAGTCCTGTGCCTACCCGTGTACACGGCGCATTTGTGGATGACCACGAAGTACATGCCGTAGTTGCTGATTGGAAAAAGCGGGGAGAACCGGAATATATTGATGAAATACTCAATGGCGAAGCGTCTGCCGAAGTACTTTTACCCGGAGAACAGCCCGAAGGTGAGGATCAAGAGTACGATGCCTTTTACGATGAAGCCGTTGCCTTTGTTACCGAAACCAGACGGGCGAGTGCGTCTAGTGTGCAACGTAAATTCAGAATTGGTTACAATCGCGCAGCCCGGTTAATGGAACAAATGGAAGCGAGTGGCGTCGTAAGTGCACCGGGTCATAACGGTAACCGCGAGGTTATCGCACCGCCACCACCGAAGGATTAATATGAAAAGATACCTCACTTCTTCATTCACAGGTTTTGCAAAAGCAATGGGCAGCGCTCTTTTAATCAGTGCAGCGTTAAGCGGTACTTTTGCCAATGCACAAGTGTCAGAAGTTGAAGAAAACTCAAGTGAAACGACCACTGCTGTTACAGCGAAAGATGCGTTAAAAGCCAGCTT
>Ga0256829_1001124_pt1 | contig 23064 bp, 29 predicted proteins | sample 131447metaG_FD_185979 | JGI IMG/M metagenome (GOLD analysis project Ga0256829, IMG submission 185979) | Hydrothermal vent microbial communities from Lau Basin, Pacific Ocean - 131-447 | ecosystem: Environmental > Aquatic > Marine > Hydrothermal vents | place: Pacific Ocean: Lau Basin | collected...
CCTCGGGATCCGCCCCAGAGAGCGTGAAATCATCCGTGTGGCACAGGCCCGTCGCCTTGATCTCAACCAGAACCTCGCCCGCCTTCGGGCCCTCCAGGTTCACCTCCATGATCTCCATCGGCTTGCCAGCCTCAACAGCAACCGCCGCTCGTGTGCGCATTAAGTCTGCCCTCCCTTGCATCCCGGAAGATACAACCTTTAGGCGATTTGATCTCAGAAATTCACATCAAACCGGCCTGTTTCATCCTGTGACAATATGTGCCAAGATCGCGCCAGAACTCAGTAAGACCTTAGTCGTAGAGGACGGGATGAGACCAGTTTTTGCCACCTTAGCCATTGTTTTTACAGGAATATCTCCAGTTTTCGCCGCAGGGTCCCACGATCCCGACTGGCCCTGTATCCAGCGCCGCGTCGATACACTTTCTGCGGCGGTCATGTGGCCCCATCCGCCTGAGAATCAGGACGCCGCAACGGTTCTGTCGCCAGAGGCCGCGCGGCTTGCAGAACTGCTCGCGCTGCGCCGACTAACATTGGAAGAGGCCGAATCAGCGGTCCTTGCCAGCGCGAATCTGGCCAGCGACGACTACACCGCGATCTTCCTAGACGTGTTTCAGCGGCTCAATCAGCGCCGGACCGAGGTGATGGTTGGCATCACCCGCTACGCCCGAAATCAGGCCCGAATGGCCGAGGAAATCGACGCGCTGCGCGTCGAAATCGCCAGCCTCACCAAGCGTGAAAACCCCGATTTCGACCGCATCGATCAGTTGGAGGAGGATCTTGACTGGCGCGTGCGCGTGTTTGACGACCGCCGCCGTTCGCTGACCTATGCCTGCGAAACGCCGGTTCTTCTGGAAAAACGACTCTATGCTCTGGCGCAGATTCTGGCGGCGCGCGTCAACGAGTGAGGCGCGTCACTCCCATTCCAACTCGGTAAAAGCCGCGGTCACATTGCGCGGGTGGAAGAGATCAAAGAGCGCCCAGCGTCCGGCCTCGCCTTGTCCTACGGTCTCAATCGCCTCACCCAACCGCAACCCCTGTGAAACCGCCGCCCGCGTCTCGTCGCGCAGGACCTCGAGATAGCGCTGCACATCAGCAGCCCCCGAGGGCCACTCCAGCACCGGCCCGCCATGCCCCGGCACGATGCGCGCGGGCGCAGGCGTGCCCAGCGCCTCGAGCACACGCAACCAGCCCAGTACCGACCCATCAAGCGCGGGGCTGTGCGCGTCAAACACCAGATCGCCGGTAAAGAGCGTGCCCGTCTGCCGGTCGAACACCGTCACATCGCTCTCGCTATGCGCCGTTTCCCAGGCCACGAGATCGAGCACCCGCCCCCCCAGATCAATCGCGGACCGGTCCGCAATCCCTTCACCCACCTCGGGCACCCGACTGCCGATGAAGCCTGCCCCCATAAGGCGGGCAAAGCTGTCCTCATAGGTGTCGGCCCGCGCCGCAAGCGCCTGCGACAGTTTGCGATGACCGACGATCTGCCCGCCCGCCTCGACCATCACCGCGGCCCCCATCACGTGATCAGGGTGCATATGCGTGAGGATTAGATGCGAGATCGGCTTGTCCGTGACCTGCCGCACCGCCAGATAGACCGCCTCACCCACCGCGCGGCTGCCCCCCGCGTCAATCACCGCAACGCTTTCGTCCCCGACAATGAACCCGATATTGGCCACATCGCCCAGATTGTCCGGTGTCACATCTGCCACCTGCCCGCGATGCACGTAGAGGCCCGGTGCGGCCTCCTCGAAGATCAAGCCGCTTTCCGGTCGCGTCACGCAGGTCAACGGCCCCGCCAAGAGCCCATCCCCCCAATCCGGCGCTATCTCTTCGGCCCGCGCCAGCGCCTGCGCGCAATCCGCAGCCCCTACCGGCAAGAGCCGTGTCTCACAGGTCTCGGGACTGGCCACCAGACAGAGGCTCAGCACAATCTCGAACATCTCTGCCCCCTCGCAAAACTGCTACCAAAGGTTGATACAATCTGCGCCCGATCCGTGATATTGTCCAATGGTGCGAGTATGCCCGATCCGGAGGCTCCGATGACCCGATTTCCCATCACCGCGCTTTGCCTGAGCCTCTCGCTCGGAACCGTCGCCCTTGCCGAAGAGCCGCGCAATCCGCTGCAAGACGGCGAGACATGGGACTACCTGCGCGAGGACATTCTGGACGGATCCAAGGCGCTCACCCCTGGTGCGATCTTTGCCGTCGATGCCCCCTACCGCGCCCATGACGCGGCCACCGTGCCTGTTGTCGTCACGCAAACCGATCAGAGCGTGGGTCCGATCACAACGCTCAAGATCGTGGTCGATGAGAACCCCGCCCCGCTTGCCGCCGAGATCACCTTTGGTCCTGCCATGGCGCCTCTCAACTTCGAGACGCGGGTGCGCGTCAATGCCTATTCCAACCTGCGCGTCGTGGCCGAAACCGACAGCGCCAGCTATGTCGACGGCCGTTTCGTCAAGGCCGCCGGGGGATGTGCCGCCCCTGCCACCCGCGATCCAGAGGTGGCGCTGGCCCATATGGGCGAAATGCGCCTGCGCCATTTCGATACCGCCCCGGCCCAGACCGGCAGCCGCCGCGATGCGCAGTTGATGATTCGACACCCCAATTACTCGGGCCTGCAACGCGATCAGATCACACAGCTATTCGTGCCCGCGCATTTCATTCAGGACCTGACCGTCTGGCAGGGCGACGAGATGCTCTTTTCCCTCACGGGCGGCATTTCCATTTCCGAAGACCCGGTCTTTCGCTTCAGCTACACGGACAACGGCACGCCCGATCTGCGTATCCGGGCTGAGGATACGGACGGCAATGTCTTTGAAGAGGTGCTGCCCAAGGCCAGCGCCTCCTGATCCGCTTCACTTGAAACAGACGATCTCGGCCTCCGCCTGCGCTCGGCGCAGCGCGGCCACGATGCCTTCGCTGACCGGCCCGGCCTTGAACATCGACATCCGCTCACCGCTGCCCTGGCGGAGTGCGAGCACGGTCTCTGCCGACACATAATCCTTGTAAGGCAGGATCGCGGCAATTTCGTCGATGGAACAGGCACAACGCCGCAGCATCTCGCGGGTGTTTCCATTCGCCGCCATGCAGCCGAAGACGTAATCCGCCCGCGCCTCGGTCGGGTAATCATTGAGTTGCTCGGCCACACTCTGCGCCAGACCCGTGCCGGGCAAGAGAAAAAGCAGAACCGCCAGCCGCTTCATTCCGCCGCCTCCATCAAACGAAGAGTCGAAGCAAAATAGCGCCCGCCGCTCTCGCGCTCGGGCGTCTCAGCGCGCATCGAGTGATACCAGCCGGGCACCTCACCTGAAACATCAAAGACCACCCGCAACGCCGCGAAGGGGCCAAGCCGCGCGGCATTCTGATCGTCAACGAACGGGGCCAGCACCACCTCTTGGGCGGCATGGCTCTGCCCTGCCCATGTCACCTGCACCGGGCTGATCCCCTCCGGCGCCAGCAGCGACTCCTTGATGCGATTGCGGATGTAGAACGTGCTGCCACCAGTAGCCTGCGCCAGATCGCGCACCAGCCGTTCGAGAAAGAACATCGCCATTGGATTTCCGACGCCCGCGTCAAACCCCGCCACCGCCTGTTGGCCCTCTTCCAGCACGCGTATCAATCGCGCGGTGCCGTCCTCTTCGATCCGCAGATCATAACTTTGGGTGCCTTGCACCTCGGGCGGAGCAGCCTCGTTCAGCGTCTCGCTCTGATACTGCAGCGCTTCGCCCGCCGCGAACTCTGCCAGTGTGCCCGTACGAAAAATGAGGTCGTAACCCTCATGCGCCGTGCCCGCAGAGACCGGAGCCGCCGCCACCACTGCCCCCAGAAAAGCGCCCGCGACTGCGCGCCTCACGCGCGCGTTCTTGCCCCGCCAAGAGGCTGACAGGACCAGCGCGCGATGCGCCAGCGTGGATGCGTTGCCGCCCATTTGCTCAACTCCGGTATTGCCTCTGCCATACAGCCCTGCGTTGTTCTGTCCGTGTATTGGAACGCCCGTTCCTCACAGATCTCTGGCTGGCGCGCCAGACATGCCACAAACAACAGCTCGATCATGATCCATCTCCTGCACTCCGACGGTCCCGCCGCCTCATGCCAGATATGGCTTCAGTTTCCCTCAGGTCCAGCCTATGACACAAGCCCCTCATCCCATGATTGCACTAAAGTCGTAGAGCACTACGACCATGGTGAAGTTGACATGCGAGGGATCGGAATATCTAATCCAGCTATCGACCACATCTATGAGGAGGATAGACTATGGCATGGAGCAAGCCGGTTCTGCGTGAACTGAACTGCGGAATGGAAATCAACATGTATGGCCCCGCCCAAGAAGGCGACGGCGTCCTGTTCTGAAATATCCCGACCGGTCGCAGCGAGGTAACAGGTGTTCAAGGCTCTGATACTGGGTGCTGCGGCCGGCGGTGGCCTGCCACAATGGAATTGTGGCTGCGAGAATTGCAATCTCGCTCGTGCGGGACAAATCCCCACCTCCACCCAATCCTCATTGGCCGTCACGATGGACGGCGCATCTTGGGTGATCCTCAACGCCTCTCCTGATATTCGCGCGCAACTGGCCGCCAATCCGGCGCTTCATCCGCGCAGCCTGCGGGACACGCCCATCGCGGGCGTGCTGCTCACGAATGGCGATATCGACCATGTGGCGGGGCTGCTCAGCCTGAGGGAACAACAGCCTTTCACCCTCTATGCCACCGGCGAAATTCATAGCGTTCTGGCCGCCAACCCCTTGATGCAGGCTGTTGATTCCGCTCGCGTTCCACGGGTGCCCATAGCACTTGATCAGCCTGTGACGCTGCTGCCCGGCCTCACCGCCACGCTCTTTGCCGTTCCCGGCAAGGTGCCGCTCTACATGGAGGGCGAGACCGTGCAAACCGATCTTGAGGGTGAACAAACCACCGGCGTGCATCTTCAGGCCGCCGGACGCCATATATTCTACATACCGGGCTGCGCCGCCGTCACCGACCGCCTCGCCACACGGCTACGCGGGGCCGATATGGTGTTCTTCGACGGCACGCTCTGGCGCGACGACGAGATGATCGCAATGGGCCTCAGCCAGAAAACCGGGCGGCGCATGGGTCATATCTCGATGAGCGGGCCGGACGGCTCTATCGCTGCCTTGCACGATCTGGGCATCGGGCGCAAAGTCTACATCCATATGAACAACTCAAACCCTGTCCTGCGCCCCGATGCCCAGGAACGCGCCAAAGCCGAATCGTCCGGCTGGATCATCGGGCAGGATGGCATGGAGATCACGATATGACCGACACCCGCGACGCGTTTGAGGCCCGCCTACGCCAGATCGGGGCAGCGCGTTATCATGACCGCCACCCGTTCCACCACATGCTGCATGGCGGTCAATGCACCCCCGATCAGGTCCGTGCCTGGGTCATCAACCGCTATTATTACCAATCCCGCATCCCGATGAAGGACGCGGCCTTTCTCAGCCGGGTCGAGGATGCCGACCTGCGCCGCATCTGGCGTTCGCGGATAGAGGATCACGATGGCACTGCCGAGAATGAGGGCGGAATTCGCCGCTGGCTGCGCCTTGCCCAAGCGGTGGGGCTCGATCCCGACTATGTGGCCTCTGCTCAGGGCGTGCTGCCCGCGACCCGCTTTGCCGTCGATGCCTATGTCGCCTTTGTCCGCGAGAAACCGCTGCTCGAGGCGGTCGCGGCCTCGCTGACGGAGCTCTTCGCGCCCAAGATCCACGCCGAGCGGATCGAGGGGCTCTTGGCCAACTACGCCTTTGCCGATGACTCCAGCCTCGCCTATTTCCGCAACCGCCTGAAAGAGGCACCCAAGGACGTGGCCTTTGGCCTCAAATGGGTGCTCGACCGCGCCGACACGACCGAGAAACAGGATGCAGCCGCCGCGGCCCTGATCTTCAAGACCGATGTGCTCTGGTCTCAACTGGACGCGCTCTATTCCGCCTATGTTACCCCGGCCCGCATCCCGCCGGGCGCATGGCAACCCGGCGAGGGGCTCTTGGCCAAAGGCGCGGCATGACCCCCGACGCCATCCCTCATCTGCCGCGCGGCGTGCGCCTGCATTATGACCGCGTGCGTCAGGATTGGGTCTTGCTCGCGCCCGAACGCGCGGTGCGGCTCGATCCCATCGGCCACGCGATCCTCAGCCGGGTCGACGGGGTGCAGAGCTTTGGCGCGCTCACTGCCGATCTCGCCGCGACCTTCAACGCCCCGCTCGACGATGTCGCCCGCGACAGCGCGGAATTCCTGGCAGGTTTGGCCGAGCGCCGCTTTCTGGAGGTGCGCTGATATGGCCAATCCCCCAATCGCCATGCTGGCGGAACTTACGCATCGCTGCCCGCTGTCCTGCCCCTATTGTTCGAACCCGGTCGAACTGACCGCGCGCGACACCGAACTCAGCACCGCCGAATGGGTCTCTGTCTTTCAGCAGGCCGCCGACTTGGGCGTGCTGCAACTGCATCTTTCGGGGGGTGAGCCGGCCTCGCGCCGCGATCTGGAGGAACTGGTCAAGGCCGCCCGCGACGCTGGGCTGTATACCAACCTCATCACTTCCGGCATTGGCCTGACCGAGAAACGACTGGCCGCGCTCGACGCCGCCGGGCTGGACCATATCCAGCTCTCACTCCAAGGCACCGATGCCGAGATGGCCGACCGCATCGGCGGCTACAAGGGCGGGTTCGCGCGCAAGATGCAGGTTGCTCAATGGATCGCCGCAATCGGCTTTCCTCTCACGCTGAATTTCGTCATGCATCGCGGCAACATGCACCAACTGCCCCGTGCGATCGACATGGCACAGGAGATGGGCGCACGCCGGATCGAGGTGGCAACCGTGCAATTCCACGGCTGGGCCATGCTCAATCGCGGCGCACTCATGCCCGACCGCGCACAGGCGCGCGAGGCCAGTCGCATCGTCGCCGAGGCGCGCGCCGCCCTCAAGGGGCGTCTGGTGATTGACTATGTTCCCGCCGATTACCACGCCGACTATCCCAAGACCTGCATGGGCGGCTGGGCCACCACCGGCCTCAACGTGGCCCCCGATGGGCTGGTCTTGCCCTGCCACGCGGCGCAGACCATCAAGACGCTGACATTCGACACTGTCCGCACCCGCCCGCTGGCCGAAATCTGGCATGAGGGCGCCGCCTTCAACGCCTTTCGCGGTACCGACTGGATGCAGGAGCCCTGCCGTTCCTGTGAACGCAAGACGATTGATTTCGGCGGCTGCCGCTGTCAGGCGATGGCGATTGCGGGCGATCCGGCGGCGACCGATCCGGTCTGCGTCAAATCCCCCCACCATGCCCGGATGCGCGCCTTGGCCGAGGATTTCGCGGGTCAGTCCGACGCAGACCTCACATGGCGGGTGATGGAGAAAACATCCGAATAAACGCCCGCTCTACCGCGATTGCTCGTGCTCGTATCGCTGCTTGGCAATCGCCTCGTTGCGATCCGCCTTTTGCTGATCGGCGAGTGCCTTTTCCACATAGTTGAGGTGATCGTTCACCGCCGCCCGCGCGGCCTCGGGATCGCGCGCTTGTATGGCGGCATTGATGGCCCGGTGCTGATCCAAGAGTGCGCCGCGCGTGGTCCGCTGTTTGAACATCACCTGCCGGTTATAAAACACGCCCTCGCGCAGCAATTGAAACATCGAACGCATCATGTGCAGCATGATGACATTATGGCTGGCTTCGATGATCGCCATGTGAAATTCGGCATCCAGCCGCGCCTCATCCGACGGATTGGTTTTCTTATGCGCCGCTTCCATCTTGTCCATGACCGTCTGGATCACCTGCAAATCTGTATCCGAGGCCAGCCGCGCCGCGCGACAGGCCGCCAGCCCCTCTAGATCGCGGCGAAAGCCGATATAGTCGAACACCGCCTCGTCATGTTCGGCAAAAAGCCGGATCAGCGCATCGGAAAAAGCGCTGCCCAGAACATCGGCTACATAGATGCCCGCCCCCGCACGCGCGCTCAGCAGGCCCTTGTCCTGCAACTCCGCCACCGCCTCGCGCAGAGAGGGGCGCGACACCCCCAGCTTCTCGGCCAGATCACGCTCGGCCGGCAGACGCTCGCCGGGGCGCAGGATGCCTTGAAGAATGAGCTTTTCAATTTGCCGCGTCACGGCAGTCGAGAGTTTTTCGGGGGTAACTTTCTGAAATGGCATGCGCGCGCCCTTGCTGAATTGGTCAGATCATATGACCACATCAAAGAGGCGGCAAGCCTGTGCTTTGGTCTCAGAGGGTGAGAAAATCGGTCGCGCGTGCCCTCACGCCCCCAAGACCCACTTGCCCACCTGGGATGGAAAGAACGCCTCGACCGCCGCCGTGGCGATCACCAAGGTCTCGCCGCTGCAAGGATCGGTCACGTTCTGCCCGCCAAAGACCACCTGAACGCTCGCACGTCCACGCGGCAATCCGGCCTTGAGCGCCTCGGCATCGACGCGCGCAGGCTCCTGCACGCCCACCGTTACCCTGACCTCCATGTCGCGATGATCGAGCGGCGTGTTCAGGAACATCGGGATCGTGGAATGGCGGATCGCATCCTCGATCGCCCGCGTGGCGGCCTTTTGGTAATCCATACCATGCAGGTCATTGCCCATCCCCATCTCGATGATGAACCGCTCCGCGCTCATGCCCTTGCCTCCATGTCGAACGAGACCGAGATGCAGGCATTGGCGATGACCGTCGGATTGCCCACGGCACGCGGAATGTCCAATCCGCCCCGTGCCACCTGCACCGACACCTGCCCATAGGGGAAAATCGCGCGCAACACCTCGACATCAACCTGATCCGGTGCCTGCACGGCAATATCGAGATCAATGAGCATGTCAGCCTTCTCGAACCCGAACAGTTCGGCCAGATTGATCGAATTGTGCCACAGCGCATCGCGCACCGCCCGCGCCGCAGCCTCGGTGTAATCCTGCCGTCGCAGCGATGTGCCCATCCCGAATTCAGTCAGCAATCTTGTCCGCGCCATGGCTCAGAACTCTACCCCGATCTGCGCCTTGATGCCGGACCGGAACGGATGCTTGATCAGCTCCATTTCCGTGACCAGATCGGCAATCTCGATCAACTCGTCCTTGGCATTGCGCCCGGTCAGCACGACATGGGTCATATGCGGCTTTTCCTCGGCCAGGAATTGCACCACCTCGTTGATATCGAGGTAATCATACCGCAGCGCGATATTGATTTCATCGAGCAGGACCATCTTGTTGGCCTCGTCGCGGATCAACTCCTTGGCCTTGGCCCAGGCCGCCTGTGCCATTTCCGTATCGCGAGTGCGGTCCTGCGTCTCCCAGGTAAAGCCTTCTCCCATGGTGTGAAAGGCACAGACATCAGAAAACCGCGACAGGATCAGGTCCCGCTCGCCCGTGCTCATGCCCCCCTTGATGAACTGCACCACGGCGCAGGGCATCCCATGGGCGATGCAGCGAAAGATCATGCCAAACGCCGCCGAGGATTTGCCCTTGCCCTTGCCGGTATGAACGATGATCAGCCCCTTTTCATCGGTCTTGGTGGCCATGATCTTGTCGCGAGCGGCCTTTTTCTTGGCCATTTTCATCGCGTGGCGTTCGGGATCGTCGGTCATGTCAGGCTCCTGCCGGGGTCTCGGGACCGGCAGAATGTCGCAGACCCGAGGCTGGGCGCAAGCCCTTTCTGCAAACGTCAAATCCGGTTGAGAACGAGCGACAGCCAAAGCGCAAAGGTGCTGATCCGGCTCTGACGATAGAGGCCCAGACGCCACAACCGCCGCAACCGCCCAGGCATCGGCCCCCGGCGCATGGCAGCAAATTCCGCCAGAATCTCTCGGTTTTCTGGCGTCAGATACTCTTCCAAGCGCGACAGCGCGGCGATATTGACCGCGTTCCAGTCGCGAAAATGCCCCTCCAGCAGTTGCCGGATGCGCCGCAACCGCGCCAGCCGCGTATCGTTCGACCCGATCTGATTCACATCATGCTGCCTGTAAAGCAGCGTCGGCGTATCGTCATGCACCACGCGCCCGCCAGCCCCGGTAATGAGCTGATAAACCCACCAGTCATGCACCACGACCCGGTCGACCTGCTGCGCGGCCTCCGCGACCAGGCGCGTCGCCGCCGGATTGAGCAGGATGGTGTTACCCGACGCCACGTTCTGCACCAGGGCATTGCGAAAGGACGGCGGGCGCGGGCGCGGTGCCGATATGCGCCGCTCGTGCAGCGCGGTATCAGTGATCCAGGTCCGGCTGCAATAAAGTGCTGGGCACGGATCTTCCTAGTCTCCCAGCGCGGCAATCCCGCGCGACAGCTTGTCGGGCAGCCATACATCGTCCTGATCGCAAAACGCCATCCAGTGCCCGGTGGCCACATGATCCCGCGCTTGCCGGATAAGGGACAGAAAATTGGCCGCCGCCCCCGTTCCCGGCCCTGTCACACACGTGACAGGATGCGTTGCGGCAAACTCCTCCAGAATATCGCGGCTGTTATCCGTGGACCCATCATCGCTGGCCAGCAGTTGCCAGCTTTGATGCTCCTGCGCGGCGATGCTCTGTAACTGGTCGGATAGGTAATCGCCTCCGTTGTAAACGGCGAGCAGGATCACGACATGCGGAGCCTGATGACCATCCATACCTCAGGCCTTGACCCGCCCACCATGCAGCAGCCGTTTGAGATAGGCACCGTAGTCAGTTTTCTTGAAGAGCTCGACACGCGCCTCCAGCGCCGCCGCGTCAATCCAGCCCTTGCCATAAGCGATTTCTTCGGGGCAACCCACCTGCTGTCCCTGCCGCTGCTCCAGCGTGCGCACGAAATTCCCCGCATCGAGCAGGCTCGCATGCGTGCCGGTATCCAGCCAGGCATAACCCCGCCCCATCATCTCGACCGAGAGCAGACCGTCGCACAAATACATCTCCAGCAGGGCCGTGATCTCCAACTCGCCCCGCGCCGAGGGCCGTACCGCGCGTGCGCGCTCCGGCGCTGTGCGATCCAGGAAATAGAGCCCCGTCACTGCGAAATCCGATTTCGGCTCTTCCGGCTTTTCCACAATCGACACGGCTCGCCCGGTGCTGTCGAACTCGACCACGCCATAGCGCTCGGGATCGGCCACGCGGTAGCCAAAGACAGTGCCGCCGGTTTCTTGCAGCGCGGCCTTCTCCAATTGCTGCGGCAACCCGTGACCGTAAAAGATGTTATCACCCAGCACCAACGCCGAGGCCTGCCCGCCCAGAAACCCCTCGGCCAGCAGATAGGCCTGCGCCAGCCCATCCGGCGAGGGTTGGACAATATATTCAAACACCAGCCCCCATTGGCTGCCGTCACCCAACAGCCGCTGGAACTGTGCCTGATCCTGCGGCGTCGTGATGATCGCAATCTCGCGGATACCCGCCAGCATCAGCGCCGTCAGCGGATAGTAGATCATCGGCTTGTCATAGACCGGCAAGAGCTGCTTGCTCAAACCCATCGTGATCGGATAGAGCCGCGTGCCAGATCCGCCCGCCAATACGATCCCCTTGCGTGCTGTCGTCATGCTTGCTCCAGTTCTTTCAGGACGCGGGACAGACCCACACGCCAATCGGGTCGCCCAATGCCAAACTCTGCCTCAAGCGTCCGACAATCAAGCCGCGAATTCTGCGGGCGCACGGCAGGGGTCGGAAAACCGCTGGTGGGGATGCCCGTCACACCCGTTGCCCGTCCGGCTTGGGCAAAAATCTCGCGCGCGAAATCGGCCCAGCTTGCATCGGGCGCACCGCTGAAATGATAGAGACCGCCGGCATGGCCCGCGACCATCGCCCGCCCCATGGTCAAGAGCGCCGTGGCAATATCCGCCGCCGGTGTCGGCCCACCAATCTGATCCTCGACCACGTTCAGCGTGTCCCGCGTTTCTGACAGGCGCAGCATCGTCTTGACGAAATTGTTGCCATGCGCCGAAAACACCCAAGAGGTGCGCAGGATCGCGCTCTGGCCACCTGCGGCGCGCACGGCCTCTTCGCCCAACAGCTTGGAGCGGCCATAGGCATTGCAGGGAGCGACCGGATCGGTTGGCCTGCGCGGTGCCACGCCGCCTCCGTCGAATACGTAATCGGTCGAAACGTGGCAAAACGGGATACCCAGATCAGCACAGGCCCGCGCCATTGCCCCTGGCGCCGCGCCATTGATCACGCTGGCCAACTCCTCTTCGGTCTCAGCGCGGTCGACAGCCGTATAGGCGGCGGCATTGATCACCAGGTCGGGCGCATGTTGGCGGATCGCCGCCGCACAATCCTCTGGCTGCGCCAGGTCTGCCATTTCACGCCCCAGCGCCGTCACCTCGGCCAATCTCTGCAACTCCGTGGCAACCTGCCCGGTGCGCCCGAAAACCAGTATCTTCATCCTGCTCATTCCGACCCGGCTCAGCCGGTCCCCAAACGCTTGCCCACCCCGTCACGCGCCAAAAGCGCCTGCCACCACGCCTCATTGTCCAGATACCAGCGCACCGTGCGCCGCAACCCTTCGTCTACCGTTACCGAGGGCCGCCAGCCCAATTCGGCCCGGATGCGCGCGGGGTCAATCGCATAGCGCGCGTCATGCCCCGGACGATCCGCGACAAAGCTGATTTGACCGGCGTAGGATTGCCCGTCTTCACGCGGCGCCAATTCGTCCAGCACCGCACAGAGGCGACGTACCAACTCCAGATTGCTCAGCTCATTCTCGCCGCCGATGTTATAGGATCGCCCCGGCACGCCACGCTCCAGCACGGTCAAGAGCGCCTCGGCATGATCCTCGACATAAAGCCAGTCGCGCACGTTCGACCCATCGCCGTAAATCGGCAGCGGCTTGCCCGCCAAAGCGTTCAGAATGACCACCGGGATCAGCTTTTCGGGGAAATGGAACGGCCCGTAATTGTTCGAGCAATTGGTGATCAGAATGGGCAGACCATAGGTCTCGTGCCAGGCCCGCACCAGATGATCCGACGCCGCCTTGGACGCCGAATAGGGGCTGCGCGGATCATAGGGCGTGTCTTCGGTGAACTTGACCGTCGGATCAGCCGGCAGAGAGCCATAGACCTCATCGGTGGAAATATGCTGAAACCGGAACCGCTCGGGCCGGCCCTGCGCGTGCCAATGCCCGCGCGCCGCCTCAAGCAGGTTGTAGGTGCCCGTGATATTGGTCTCGACAAAGGTGCCGGGCCCGTCGATCGAGCGGTCGACATGGCTCTCGGCGGCCAGATGCAGCACCGCCTCGGGCGCGTGTTGCGCAAAAACTCGGTCCAAGGCCGCGCGATCCCTGATATCCGCATGCACAAAGCTATAACGCGGGCTATCCGCCACGCTCGCCACATTCTCGAGACAGGCGGCATAGGTCAGCGCATCGAGGTTGATCACCTCATGCCCGCGCGCAACCGCCAGCCGCACCACCGCCGACCCGATGAACCCGGCCCCCCCGGTGATCAGGAGCCTCATGCCACCGCCTCATAGACAAAGGGGCTTGCGAAATCTCGCAAGAACGGGGCCTTGGCATCCTTGGCGCTCAGCACCGCCGATGACGGATCAATCCCCCAATCAATGCCGATGTCGGGATCGTCAAACCGCACCGCGCCATCGCAGTCCGGAGCGTAGTAATCCGAACATTTGTAGATGATCTCGGTCATCGGCGCACGGGTCACGAAACCGTGCAGGAACCCCGCAGGGATCAGCAATTGACGCCCATTCTCGAAACTCAGCTCGACCCCTACCCATTGCCCATAGGTCGGGCTGCCGCGCCGGATATCCACCGCGACATCATAGAGCGCTCCACGCCCGCAGCGCACCAGCTTGGCCTGTGCATGTGGCGGCGATTGAAAATGCAGCCCCCGCACCGTGCCCACCTGCTCCGAGAGCGAATGATTGTCCTGCACGAAATCAATCGCGATCCCGGCCTCTTCCATCCGCCGCCGATTCCAACTTTCGCTGAAGAATCCGCGCGGATCGCCATGACGTGCAGGCGTTAGGATGACCACGCCGGGTAAAGAAGTCTGTTCAATCTGCATGCCCTGCTCTTAGTCCCTCGTGCGGCGCAAGGCAATTGCCCCACTGCGCCTCTATCTCTGAAATCATGGCTCACATCTTCTGGCAAATCGCTGCGTTTTTGGCCAGTCTCAATGTCCAAGTGTCCGTGTCTCACCACTCCCTGCGGTCACCTCTGGTGTCAAAAGCCGCCGAAACAGGGCCTCTATATGCGCCGATGCACCGGTGTGCACGTCAACGTCGCGCATCAGCACCCCCACCTGCGCCTCGAAATCCGCGTAATGCTGCGTCGTGGCCCAGATCGAAAACAGCAGATGCCGCGGATCGACCGGTGCCAGCCTGCCCTGTCGAACCCATCCATCAATCACCGCCGCCGTCTGATCCACCAATGGCTTCAGCACGCTCTCCAGATGCGGCCCCATGCGCGGCGCGCCTTGCAGGATTTCATTGGCAAACAAACGGCTCTCGCGCGGCAGATCACGCGACATCTCCAGTTTACGACCCACATAGCCCATTAGCTCTTCCAGCGGCTCGCCCTGCGGATCAATCGCGCGCAACGGGGCCAACCAGGCATCCAGCAACTGATTGAGCAAGGTAACGTGGATCTCTTCCTTGCCTTCGAAATAATAGAGAATGTTGGGCTTGCTCAGACCCGCCTCTGCCGCGATCTGGTCCAGCGTGGTGCCGCGAAAGCCGTGGGTCGAAAACACCTCGAGCGCCGCCTCGAGAATCCGCTTGCGGTTGCGCAATTGAATCCGGCTGGGTTTGCGACCGGCTTGCGCGGCGGGGGCTTGCGGCATCCTCTTCCTTTCCATGCGGGGCGCATTTTTCATCGCCCCACGTTCCAGCTTAGCCAGATCACGGCTCGGGCCCAAGACGAATCTTGACAGCGTGCATGACCCACGCAATCGTAAGTTTACCAAATGGTAAAAAAGCGAGCAATCCCATGGCGGCACCCGGCGAAAACCTCAAGATCAACAGCACCCGGCTCTGGGACAGCCTGATGGAGATGGCCAAGATTGGCCCCGGCATTGCAGGCGGCAACAATCGCCAGACCCTGACGGACGAGGATGCCGAGGGGCGCGCACTCTTTCAATCCTGGTGCGAGGCGGCAGGTCTGAGCATGGGCGTTGATGAGATGGGCAATATGTTCGCCCGCCGCGAGGGCACCGACGCCGAGGCGCTGCCGGTCTATGTCGGCAGCCATCTCGACACACAACCCACGGGCGGCAAATACGACGGTGTGCTGGGCGTGCTGGCGGGGCTCGAAATCATCCGCACCCTCAACGACCTGGACATCAAGACCAAACACCCCATCGTCGTCACCAACTGGACGAATGAGGAGGGCACCCGTTTTGCCCCCGCCATGCTTGCTTCAGGCGTGTTCGCTGGCGTGCTGGACCGCGATTGGGCCTACGGACGGGTCGATGCCAAGGGCAAACGCTTTGGCGACGAGCTCGAGCGGATTGGCTGGAAAGGCCCAGAAAAGGTCGGCGCCCGCAAGATGCACGCCTTTTTCGAGTTGCACATCGAACAGGGCCCGATCCTTGAGGCCGAGGGCAAGCAGATCGGCGTTGTCACCCATGGCCAAGGGTTGCGCTGGATCGAGTGCACGATCACGGGCAAGGGGCAACACACCGGCTCGACCCCGATGTATATGCGCCGCAATGCCGGGCGGGGATTGGCACGGGTCACGGAACTCGTCCATGAAATCGCCCTGCAATATCAACCGAACGCCGTGGGAGCGATCGGTCATATCGACGTCTACCCCAACAGCCGCAACATCATCCCCGAGAAGGTGGTGTTCACCGTCGATTTCCGCTCTCATATCCTTGAGACACTCGAGGCAATGGCCGACGAACTCATGACAACCGCCCCCGGCCTCTGTGCCGATGTAGGTGTGAAATTCACCGCCGAAGTGGTTGGCGCCTTCGATCCCCCCGCCTTTGACGAGACCCTTACCGCCCGTGTGCGCGACGCCGCCGACCGGCTGGGCTATAGCCATATGGACATCGTTTCAGGCGCAGGCCACGATGCCTGCTGGATCAACAAGGTCTATCCCACCACCATGGTCATGTGCCCCTGCAAGGACGGTCTCAGCCATAACGAGGCCGAGGAAATCACCCCCGACTGGGCGCGCGCTGGCACGGACGTGCTCTTGCACGCCGTGCTGGAAACGGCGGAGGTGGTGGAGTGAGAAGTATTATTTCTTCTTTTTGTTTTCGCCACGCTCAATCCGAACGTTGCCTGGACCGGTTGGGCGACCTTTCTGAAGTCCTTCGTTCAATTGAACTCTGGTTAGAGGTTGTTGCTTTGGCATTGGAGCAGCTTGCAAAGGCTTTCTCGGCATGTTTTCACCACCACCTTCGTCAGAGTCACCAGTCATGAGTCCACCTTCCCGCAATCAAACTCTTTTGGTTGAGTTAGCTTACAAAAGATCCATGGATACACTTCAAACACAAGCATTAATTGCAAATGCCGCCGATCAACGGTCACTTGTGTTTGCAACGCTTTCGACCGCTGCCGCAGCAATTGTTTTCGGCGCTTTAGAGAAAGCAAACAACATCAACTTGGCAATCGGTACAGCAATCTTCTTTTGTTTAGCCGCAGTATTCGCCGCAATCGCGGCACTTCCCGGAAAGGTCTATTTGGCAGGATCGAAGGCATCTGAAATTCGACACGCGATAGACGAAGACACCGACTACCAAGCGGTGCTTCTCGGCCTTTGCGAGAACAATGATAGTTACATTGACCACAACGAAAATCTCGCAGCGACACGTGCTCATATCTACCGTTTCGCAGTGTTTCTTTTCGTGGTGGCGGTACTTATCGCACTCGTCGGTTTCAACTCTTTGGCACAAGGAGACCCCCAATGACCACCAAAGTCATCAAGAACGGCACCGTCGTCACCGCCGACCGGACATGGAAGGCCGATGTGCTGATCGAGGGCGAGACCATCAAACAGATCGGTGCAGATCTCAAGGGCGACACGACGATTGACGCCACGGACGCCTATGTCATCCCCGGCGGGATCGACCCGCATACCCACCTTGAGATGCCCTTCATGGGCACCACCGCCGCCGAGACCTTCGAGACGGGCACATGGGCTGCGGCCTGTGGCGGCACCACGATGATCGTGGATTTCTGCCTGCCCGGGGCCGATGGCAGCATCAAGAATGCGATCAACGAATGGCACCGCAAATCTGCCCCCCAGATTTGCAGCGACATCGGCTATCACATGGCCATCACCGGCTGGGATGAGACCGTGTTCAACGAAATGAAGGATGCCGTCGATATGGGCGTCAATTCCTTCAAGCATTTCATGGCCTACAAGGGCGCGTTGATGATCGAGGATGACGAGATGTTCGCCTCGTTCAAACGCTGCGCCGAACTTGGGGCGCTGCCGATGGTCCATGCCGAGAACGGTGACCTGGTGGCCGAGATGCAGCAGAAATACTTTGATCAGGGCATCACCGGCCCCGAGGGCCACGCCTATTCCCGCCCGCCTGAATTCGAGGGCGAGGCCGCCAACCGCGCGATCTGTATTGCCGACGCGGCGGGCGTGCCGCTCTATATCGTTCATGTCTCTTGCGAACAGGCGCACGAGGCGATCCGCCGTGCGCGGCAAAAAGGCATGCGCGTCTACGGCGAACCGCTGATCCAGTTCCTGACGCTCGACGAGTCCGAGTATTTCAACAAGGATTGGGATCACGCCGCGCGCCGCGTGATGTCGCCACCGTTCCGCTCCAAGGATCATCAGGACAGCCTCTGGGCCGGGCTTCAGGCGGGGTCGCTGCAGGTGGTGGCCACCGATCACGCGGCCTTTTCCACCGCGCAGAAACGCGCCGGGCGCAACGATTTCCGCATCATCCCCAATGGCTCCAACGGGCTAGAGGAGCGGCTGGCCGTGCTCTGGACGCATGGCGTGGAGACAGGCCGCCTTACGCTCAACGAGTTTGTCGCTGTCACCTCGTCCAACGTCGCCAAGATCCTCAACATCTACCCGAAAAAGGGCGCGATCGTCGAAGGGGCGGATGCCGATCTCGTGGTCTGGGACCCAAAGATCACCAAGACGATCAGCGCCTCAAACCACCACTCCATCCTCGATTACAACGTGTTCGAAGGGTTCGAGGTCAAGGCGCAGCCGCGCTACACCCTCAGCCGGGGCGAGGTAATCTGGGCCTGGGGCCAGAATTCCCAGCCTCAGCCGGGGCGCGGTCGCTTTGTCCCACGCCCGGCCTTCCCCTCGGCGCATCAGGCGCTCTCGAAATGGAAGGCACTCACGGCCCCCAAGATGATCCAGCGCGACCCGCTGAATATCCCGGCGGGGATCTAGAAAAATCCGGCGCGCAGGGCCCTCATGGCCGGGCGCGCCTCTTGACAACCATCAGCCAGCCGGGCGCAGTAGCGACCGGGCCAGCAGGGGATAGGGTTTGAGCAGCAACACAGTCATCAGCGCGCGCAACCTGTCGCTGACCTTTCAGACCGGCGACGGGCCGGTGCATGCGCTCAAGGACGTGAGCCTTGAGGTGCAAAAGGGCGATTTCGTCAGCTTCATCGGCCCCTCGGGCTGTGGCAAGACCACCTTTCTGCGCTGCATGGCGGACCTCGAGCATCCCACCGGTGGTAGCCTGACCGTGAATGGCACCAGCGCCGAAGAGGCGCGCAAATCGCGCGCCTATGGCTATGTGTTTCAGGCGGCGGGGCTCTACCCCTGGCGCACCATCGGCGGCAATATCCGCCTGCCGCTCGAAATCATGGGCTATGGGCGCGAGGATCAGGATGCCCGCGTCAAGCGCGTGCTGGAATTGGTCGATCTTGCGGGGTTCGAGCGGAAATACCCCTGGCAGCTGTCGGGCGGCATGCAGCAGCGCGCCAGCATCGCCCGTGCCCTGGCCTTTGACGCCGACATCCTCCTGATGGACGAACCCTTTGGCGCATTGGATGAAATCGTGCGCGACCACCTTAACGAACAACTTCTGCACCTCTGGGATCGCACCAACAAGACGATCTGTTTCGTCACCCATTCCATCCCCGAGGCAGTCTATCTGAGTACGAAAATCGTGGTCATGTCGCCCCGCCCCGGCCGCATCACCGATGTGATCGAAAGCACGCTGCCGAAACATCGTCCGCTCGACATCCGCGAGACGCCAGAATTCCTCGACATCGCCCATCGCGTCCGCGAGGGGCTTCGCGCGGGGCATAGTGATGCGGTCTGAGGCCAGATACCCCGCAATGGCCCCCTCCCCCGTGACAGGGAGGGGGGGTATCACCGTTCACGATCATCGGCTCTCCAGCCTGTACCGCGGGCATAGAAGACCACCAATTCTTTTCATCGTTCTTGAAATACTCAATATCCGCGCTCGTTTTCAGCGCAGGGATTTGAGTCTTTTGGGAACAGGGAGGGCCGCGAGGACATGATGCGCAATCTCCTGCCCGTGCTCACGATCCTCGCCGCGCTGCTTGTGCTCTGGTATGCCGCCGCTGTGGTGCTGAACGCGCAATGGGCGCGGGATCAGGCGGCGCGGGCGGGCGCACCGCTCAGCTTCTCCGCGCTCGTCACCGATACATGGTCGCAGGACAAGCCCAAGCTGCCCGCGCCGCATCAGGTAGCGGCCGAGATCTGGCAGACCACGGGTGCCATGGTTCTGGAGGGGCGCGGCTTTTCCAAACGCTCGCTCATTTATCACAGCTGGATCACCTTCAGCGCCACGGCCCTTGGTTTTGTCCTCGGCACCGCGCTTGGGATCGCGCTGGCCATTGGCATCGTCTACAACCGCACGATGGACATGAGCGTGATGCCTTGGGTCATCGCGAGCCAGACCATTCCCATTCTGGCGATAGCCCCGATGATCATTGTCGTGCTCAATGCCGTGGGCATTTCCGGGCTGCTGCCCAAGGCGATGATCTCGATGTATCTGTCATTTTTTCCGGTGGTCGTTGGCATGGTCAAGGGGCTGCGCAGCCCCACGCCCATGCAGCTTGACCAGATGCGCACCTGGAACGCGAGCTCCAACCAGACCTTCTGGCGGCTGCGCCTGCCCTCGTCGATGCCCTATCTTTTCACCTCGCTCAAGGTCGGCATGGCCGCAAGCCTTGTTGGTGCCATCGTGGGCGAATTGCCCACAGGTGCCGTTGCAGGGCTGGGCGCGCGCCTGCTGGCTGGCAGCTATTATGGCCAGACCATCCAGATCTGGTCGGCGCTTATTATGGCCGCGACCCTTGCGGCAGTGCTGGTGGGGCTGATTGGCCTTATCCAGCGGATCACGCTCAAGCGGATGGGAATGGCGTGATGGGCTGGCTGGCGTTTGGATTGGTGGCATGGGCGCTTGGCTGGTGGATCAATTCCCGCCTGTCGCACCGGCCCAGAACAAGGGCGACGGGGCTATTGGTGCCAGTGACCTTTGGCGTCACTGTGGTGGTGATCTGGGAGTGTCTGGTGCGGGGCCTCTCGATCTCGCCCGTGCTCCTGCCTGCACCGACCGCCATTGCCGCAACTTTCGCCAAATCCATCCATATCCTCTGGGCCGATTTCGTTCAGACCGCGCTCAAGGGCGCGCTCACTGGCTATATCATGGGCTGCGGCGCGGCCTTTCTCACCGCCATCGCCATCGACCGCTTTCCCTTTCTGCAACGCGGTCTCTTGCCGGTGGGCAATTTCGTCGCTGCCTTGCCGATCATCGGCATGGCACCCATCCTCGTGATGTGGTTCGGCTTTGATTGGCAGTCCAAGGCGGCGGTGGTCGTGGTCATGGTGTTCTTTCCCATGCTCGTGAACACTGTGCAGGGTCTCAGCGATACCGATGCCATGCAGCGCGACCTGATGCGCACCTATGCCGCGGGCTATTGGCAGATGCTATTGAAACTGCGCCTGCCCGCCGCGATGCCCTTTATCTTCAATGGCCTCAAGATCGCGACGACACTGGCGTTGATCGGGGCGATTGTGGCAGAGTTCTTTGGCTCGCCCATCAAGGGCATGGGATTCCGCATTTCGACCTCGGTCGGGCAACTGGCGCTCGATCTCGTCTGGGCCGAGATCGTGGTCGCGGCCATTGCGGGCTCTGGGTTTTACGGCGCCGTGGCGCTCTTGGAAAAGGCCGTGACGTTCTGGCACCCGTCACAAAGAAGCCGGGCATAAGACAAGAAACCATCAACAAGGGAGACAACAGATGAAAAGACTGACAGGACTATTCAGCCTTGCGGCGCTGACCGGCCTTGCCGGCATGGCGCAGGCAGCGGATGATCTGACACTGCAACTCAAATGGGTGACGCAGGCGCAGTTCGCGGGCTATTACGTGGCCCTCGACAAAGGCTTTTACGAGGAAGAAGACCTGAACGTCACGATCAAGCCGGGCGGGCCGGATATCGCCCCCACCCAGGTGATCGCAGGCGGCGGCGCGGATGTGACGGTGGAATGGATGCCCGCCGCGCTTTCGGCGCGGGAAAAGGGACTGCCGCTCGTCAATATCGCGCAGCCGTTCAAATCCTCAGGTATGATGCTGACCTGCCTCAAGGAAACCGGCGTCACCGGGCCGGATGATTTCCCCGGTCGCACGCTGGGTGTCTGGTTCTTTGGTAACGAATTTCCGTTCCTGTCGTGGATGAGCCAGCTTGGCATCCCCACCGATGGCGGGGCCGAGGGCGTGACCGTGCTCAAACAGGGCTTCAACGTCGATCCGCTCTTGCAGAAGCAGGCCGATTGCATCTCGACCATGACCTACAACGAGTATTGGCAGGTGATCGACGCGGGCATCAGCGCGGATGATCTCGTAACCTTCAAGTACGAAGATCAGGGTGTCGCCACGCTTGAGGATGGTCTCTATGTTCTGGAGGACAAGCTGAGCGACCCGGCAGAGGTGGACAAGCTCACCCGCTTTGTGCGTGCCTCGATGAAGGGCTGGAAATGGGCCGAGGAAAACCCCGAAGAGGCCGCGATGATCGTGCTCGACAATGACGCCACCGGCGCACAGACCGAAGAGCATCAGATCCGCATGATGACCGAAGTGGCCAAGTTGACCGCGGGCTCCAACGGTGCCCTTGACCCCGAGGATTACGAGCGCACGGTGCAATCGCTGCTCTCGGGCGGATCTGACCCGGTGATCAGCGCCCATCCCGGCGACGGCGCATGGACCCACGCAATCAGCGACGCCGCGCTGAACTGATACCCGAACCCGGCACATCCGATGGCCCGGTTTCGTCCGGGCCATCCATTGACCGACCGAAGCCACCAATCAGCCCTGTCACACGATTGCGCCACGGGGCGAATGTCGGCTCATCTGCACGTCGCGCCTGCCGGGCTTCTGCCTATGGCATTGGGCCTGCAACGCACGATGGCCAAGGTGGCGACGCTCAAGGCGGTGGTGACATCCAGATATTTGAACGGGTCGCTGGGATACTCCCGTCGTAGCCAACCGACGTCAAAATGCGCGGTTCAGGTGCCGGGAGATTGCCCTTCGCTGCGCTTGCTGCGCAGCAACTTGAGCCGCGGCCAGATAATCATTCCCGGCGTTGCAAGGGCCAGAACGGCGGACAGGGGCCGGGTGAATAGCTCTGCAGGATCGCCACGGCTGATGAGCAAGGCGCGCCGCACGCTCTGTTCCGCCATCGGCCCGAGGATCATGCCCAGAATGATCTGGTGCGAGGGGTATATTCACCTGTCCAGAAGATATCCCGCGAGCCCCGCAAGCAGCATGACCCAGAGATCAATCGGGCGGCTGTTGATGACGTAGAGCCCGACACACATTGAGGTGCCCCTAGATTTGTAGATGCTTTGCCTGGTAATTTTGGGAGCAAAGGAAGATGCAAATGTCAGGGCAAGTTCGTTCACCGACCTCGAGATGGCGCCCTATTTCCACATTCTCTTTACGCTGCCGGCTGAGATTGCGATGATCGCTCTCCAGAACAGGGAGGTTGTCCATAGCATCCTGTTCCGGACAGCCGCCGCGTGTTTCCTTGGCATTTAAGTGGCATAATGCTACATCTGTCAACGGCGGAGTAAAACCCGACCAAAGGGCGGCGCAAAAGTAGGCCACTTTGGGGTTGGGCGTGAAGGGCGCATAGAGCGCTGGCGGCCAGTCGACCGCGCTCCCCAAATAGCTGGCGGTTG
>Ga0256829_1001125_pt1 | contig 23056 bp, 19 predicted proteins | sample 131447metaG_FD_185979 | JGI IMG/M metagenome (GOLD analysis project Ga0256829, IMG submission 185979) | Hydrothermal vent microbial communities from Lau Basin, Pacific Ocean - 131-447 | ecosystem: Environmental > Aquatic > Marine > Hydrothermal vents | place: Pacific Ocean: Lau Basin | collected...
GACTGTTGCATCCGCAGGCAATGCTTCCACCATTTGCTCAGCCAGTTGCATAGAACTGGGCACCACAGCACCCACGGACTTGGGGTTACGCAGCAAAGCACGTGTAAAGCGAATTTTATTTAACAAAGCAGCTCCTTCATCATCAAGCGAGTCCTGTTCAACCTCCCCGATCAAACATTCTCTGAATCGCATGACTGCTAAATTTAACATGTCTACAAGGGAACAGCATCGCTAGACCAAGGTTACCACGTGATCATCTTTTTCGTGAATGCGCCCGATTGTATATACAGTTTCGTCTGCATCAGTCAGCACCGCTTCTGCTTTGGTCGCTTCGGATTCGGACAGAATGGCGACAAATCCAATGCCCATATTGAATGTGCGGTAGCTTTCATCACGTTCTACATTGGCAAAGTTCAACAGATATTCAAATACCGGCGGTACCGGCCAGGATGAGACATCCACTGTGGCCGCCAGGCCTGCCGGCAGAATGCGTTCGATGTTGTCAAACATGCCACCGCCGGTGATATGCGAATAGCCATGCACTTCAACGCCTGCTTTGAGCATGGCTTTGACGGCCGGCACATATAATCGAGTCGGGGCCAGCACAGCATCCACAGCTTTTCTACCGTCCCTCAAGACATCGTTTTCAATATCGGCAGCGCCGACTTCAATCAGTTTACGAATCAGCGAGAAACCATTGGAGTGAGGCCCGTTGGAAGCAATTCCAAGCATCACATCGCCATCGGCGATGGTGGAGCCGTCAATGACTTTGGGACGATCCACCACGCCAACCGAAAAACCACCGATATCGTAATGGCCGGGGGCATACATACCCGGCATTTCGGCTGTTTCACCACCGATCAGCGAGCATTCGCAGATGCGACAGGCTTCAGCAATGCCTTCAACCACGCCGGCCAGCGTGGCTTCATTCAGCTTCCCACTGGCCAGATAATCGAGGAAAAACAGCGGTTCCGCCGCCTGCGCGGCCATATCGTTGACGCACATGGCCACCGCATCAATACCGGCCACATGCGGACGGTTATGTTTCTGCAATAATAATAATTTGGTGCCAACCCCATCCGTGGAAGAAACCAGAACAGGCTCTTGCATGGCCGAAAAATCTGCCTTGAACAACGCCCCGAAACCGCCCAGACCGCCAATCACTTCCGGGCGAGTCGTGGATGCCACCGCATCCTTGATACGCCCGACAAAGGCGTTTCCAGCATCAATATTCACGCCTGCATCGGCGTAGGTCAGTGTCTGCTTATCGCTCACGGTAGCTCCTTAACAAGTTCCGAGTCCTGCCCCCAGATGACACAGCAGTCACAACAGAAATACCATAAAGAATGATTTGGTTTTCCTCTGCGTCCTCTGTGTACTCTGTGGTGAGTGTTTTGACTTTAAACGTCGAGATTACGTACTTTCAGGGCGTTGTCCTGAATAAATTTACGGCGCGGCTCCACCGCATCTCCCATCAAGATCGAAAAGGTTTCATCAGCATTCACTACATCTTCCAGTGTTACCCGTAAAAAGGTGCGCACCTTCGGATCCATGGTGGTTTCCCACAACTGCTCCGGATCCATTTCACCCAACCCTTTGTAGCGCTGAATACTCAAACCCTTGCGGCCTGCCGCTTCAATCTGGCTGGCCAGTTCATCGAAATGTGTGATTGGAAAAATATTGTCACTCTGTTTCAAATGCGCGCCATCATCGATCAGATTCTGCATCGAGGCGCACAATTTCTGCGCTTCAGCGAATTCAGCCGTGCTGACCAGATCCTTATCGAGCCGTGAAATCATGATCCGGCCATGATCGCGGCGCTGAAACTGCACCCAGAAACTGCCGTCTTCTTCATCTTCCATGATCTTCCATGTCAGGGTTTCATCCTCACGCGTGGCCTGTTTAAAAGCCCAGTCCAGCGCGTTCATACGTTCTTCGAGTAAATCGCGATGACGCATCATTTTGATCGCCGTCTTGCCCGACTCGATCAGGAACTTGAGCACTGTGGCATCAATACGCTGCGACAGACGCGCCTGTAATCGTTGCAGACGATGAATAGTGCGAATCGAATTCAATAAACGTTCGCCGCTCATCGGTTTCGCGCTCTTGCTACTGAAGAATTCCTTACCCTCACTGCCATGCTCCAGCAAAAACTCGAACAACTCATCGTCATTAGCAATGTAACGTGATTTTTTACCACGCGCCACGCGATATAATGGCGGCTGGGCAATGTATAAATGACCACGCTCAATCACTTCCGGCATCTGCCGATAAAAGAAGGTGAGCAATAGCGTAAGGATATGCGAACCATCCACATCGGCATCGGTCATGATGACAATTTTGTGGTAGCGTAATTTGGAAATATCGAAATCATCCTTACCGATACCCGTACCGAGCGCGGTAATCATGGTGCCAATTTCCTGACTTGATAACATTTTATCAAAGCGTGCTTTTTCTACATTCAGGATTTTACCCTTGAGCGGCAAAATCGCCTGCGCCTTGCGATCGCGCCCCTGCTTGGCTGAACCGCCAGCGGAATCCCCCTCCACCAGGTAAATTTCAGACAGAGCAGGATCTTTCTCCTGGCAATCGGCTAATTTACCAGGCAGCGATGAGATATCGAGCGCACCTTTCCGACGGGTTAGATCACGTGCTTTGCGGGCAGCTTCTCGCGCCATGGATGCTTCGGCCACCTTACCGACAATGCGTTTGGCTTCTTTCGGATTCTCTTCAAACCATTCGGCCAGCTTTTCATTCACAACACTTTCGACAATCGGACGCACTTCGGAAGAAACCAGTTTTTCCTTGGTCTGGGATGAAAATTTCGGATCGGGCACTTTAACCGATAACACAGCCGTTAAGCCTTCACGACAGTCTTCACCCGTCAAACTGACTTTCAGCTTCTTGGTCAAACCATTGGCATTGGCATAATTATTGATCGTGCGGGTAAGCGCCCCACGTAAGCCGGCCAGATGCGCGCCGCCATCTTTTTGCGGAATATTATTGGTAAAGCAAAAAATATGTTCCTGATATGAGTCGGTCCATTGCAGCGAAAGCTCAACGATCACACCATCCCTTTCCCCGTTCATGTTCACGCATTGTGAATGCAATGGCGTACGGGTGCGATTGAGATGTTTGACAAAAGCGGAAATGCCACCCTCGTATTCAAAGACTACCTTGTTATCACTGCGTTCATCGATGACTTCAATATGTACGCCGGAGTTCAGAAACGACAGTTCTCGCAAACGCGCGGCCAGAATATCGAATGACATATTTCGATGCGAAAAAATATCCAGACTGGGCAGAAAACGGACTTCTGTTCCCGTTCCCTTGGCCTCCCCAATTTCTTTCAGAGGGGATACCGGCTCGCCCATCGCATATTTCTGATAATGCAATTTTCCATTGCGACGAATAATCAATTCCAGCGATTCGGACAAAGCATTCACTACAGACACCCCCACCCCATGCAAGCCGCCGGAAACCTTATACGAATTATCATCGAATTTTCCGCCGGCATGCAGCACCGTCATAATCACTTCGGCAGCCGAACGATGTTCCTCGGAATGCATGCCGACCGGAATACCGCGGCCGTTATCACGCACGGTGACCGAATCATCGGAGTGAATGATCACCTCAATCTTGTCGCAATAATTCGCCAGGGCTTCATCAATAGAGTTATCCACCACTTCGAAGACCATATGATGCAAACCGGTGCCATCATCGGTATCGCCGATATACATGCCCGGCCGCTTGCGCACGGCATCGAGTCCGCGCAGCACCTTGATACTGTCAGCGTTATAATCCTGCTGTTGAGAAGCGCTCATACTGCTTCCTCCATGTCTGAATTCATCATATCTCTTTCATTAATCCATGCTTTTTTTATCGTTACCAACGCCTGCCCTGCGTGAAAATCACACAAGCCGTGCTTTGTTAACATCTGAATATCGATTCCCATATCATCGGAAATTTCAATCCCGTCAGGCGCCGTCATTAAAATCTGGGCCGGACTGCGCTGTAAGCGAGTCAACAGTCGCTGCTGACGTTGTCGATCCAGCGCCTCCATACAATCATCCAACAATATCACCGGAATCAGACGCCGGTATCTGCTCCACAGCGCGCATTCTGCCATCTTCAAGGCTATCGCAGCCAGCTTTTGCTGTCCACGTGAACCGGCGCTGCGAATTTCACGTCCCTGATAGCTGATGTTCATGGCATCCACATGCGGCCCAAAACGTAAACTGCCCACCCGTGCATCATCATCGCGCTTGCTCCTGAGTCGCTCAAGCCAGATTGATTCACTATATTCAGGCATACTGACCGACAGTGTCACTGCCTGTTCCGTTAACCCCTGCTCATCCAGCAACAGAGTATTGAGCTCTTCAACCAGCTGATTACGCGCACTGACAATATACAACCCATGCTGCATAATCTGCTGCTCCCAGGCATCCAGTTCAGCGGAAAAATTATGTCGCCTGAGCAGTCGGCCACGTTGCATCACAGCCCGCAGATAGCGCTCATAATGCATGCGCGTATGCTCAAGGCAGGTCATCATCAGCGCATCCAGCCAGCGCCTGCGCTCACCCGGTGCTCCGTCGATGATTTTTTTTCCCTGCGGCGCTTCCACCAACACCGGAAATGAATCACTGACATCCTTACGACGCTGAATCTCACGCCCCTGCAAACGCAGCGTTGTTTTACCTTTTCGACCAGCAACGGTCAGATGCATCGGCCCGAACCGTTTCCACTGTCCCTGAATCATAAAACTCGTCTCGCCGTGCTGAACCAGAAACGGACTGCGCGATTGCCGGAAGGAACGGCCATGTGCCATCAGATATACCGATTCCAACAGACTGGTCTTGCCGCAGCCATTAGCGCCGACAATCAGATTCAGACCCGGATTAACCGTCCATTGTACACCTTCATGGCAACGCAGATGCCTGACTTTCACCTGCTCGATGATTAACTGCGTCGCCAGTTGAAAATCCAACTGAGAATCGTTGACCGATTGCCTCACAGAGAACGTCACCGGATGGTTATATCCGCATCGGCATAATCACATGCCTGGACTGCACATCATCTTCGCCGCTGATCAGCACTGGTGACAGTTCATCCTTCAATTCGATTTTCACTGCCGCCGAACGAATGGCACCCAGCGTATCCCGCAGATAGCGCCCGTTAAACCCGATGGCTGTCTCCTGACCATTGTAATCGGCCGCAATGTGCTCCTCAGCCTCTTCCTGCTCGGTATTATGGGCCGAAATATCAATGCCAAGTTCAGTAAAAATAAGACGGATATCATGGGTGAATTCATTGGCTACAATCATGCTGCGACGCAACACCTGATCGAATTCTCCACGTTCAACGATGGCTCGGATCGTGTGACCCGTCGGAATCACGTCCTGATAGACCGGGAAACGGGCGTCAATCAATTTCGACGTCAAAATATTTGCCCCGGCCACCATGCGAATTTGTCGCTCACCCAGGAACAGTTCGATCTGTTCCGGACACTCTTCACTAAGCTTGCGGATCTCCATCACCGCTTTTCTCGGTACAATACACTGCCTGGCCTGGCTCGACTGTTGCAAACGGACTTCTGAGAGTGCCAGTCGATGGCCGTCGGTAGTCACCAGTCGCAACATCTGTTCATCATCCACTTCAAACAGCGTGCCGGTCAGATACTTGCGTGTTTCATCGGTCGACATGGCAAAACTGGTGGCTGCCACCATATCAGCAATGGTGGCACCCGATACGATAAGTGATGATTCACTACTCACTTCATGCAGGGCCGGAAATTCATCCGCCGCCAGTGATGCGACCCGAAAGCGGGAACGAGCGCTGCGAATCGAAACAAAATTATCACCTGTTTCCAGATGCACATCCTGTTCCGGATCCAGTTCCTTGATAATATTGAATAGTTTCGATGCTGACACCGTGACTGCGCCATCCTCTTCTACCAGGGCATCAGCCTGACTGCGTAAGCCCACCTCCAGATCCGTGGCTGTAACCAATAGTCGATTGTTCTCCGCCTGCAATAAAATATTGGCAAGAATCGGTATGGTATGACGCTTCTCAACAATACTTTGGCAACGCTGCACGGACTGTAACAAAGATGCTCTGGACAATGTTATTTTCATGACTTACTTCCTCTTTCTCTTAAATTTAAAAAATATAGTCATCATCATAGGGGCTGTGGATAGTGTGTATAACTGCTCTTTAGCCTGTCACCACTTCACCTGCTGCACTTCACTGGCTGTGTACGGCGTTGACACTTGTCTGTGTATAATATGTGCATAGATGATTATCTACCTCAATTAACAAAAAATTCATCTTGTTATACCCAATTCATGCACAATTCATACCTGTTACCATGCACACGATACCCACCCGTTGATGCGACAATGTTAAAGCTCTGCGTCAACAGTCCGTTGCAGTTACTTTACGAGGCTCTGCATTGATGTTGCACGGACGACTTACTGTTTCAACAGGGCAATAATTCTACTCATCTCTTCATCAAAATCATCTGAATCATCACGCATTTTTTTAATTTTTCGTACAGCATACAGGACAGTCGTATGATCTCGGCCGCCAAACTGATTACCGATTTCCGGCAGGGACTGGGTGGTGAGTTCCTTACTGGCATACATCGCCACCTGGCGCGGATAGGCAATATTTTTACTGCGCTTGCTGGAGGTCATCTCCCTGATATTAATATTGAAATAGGAGGCTACTTTTTTCTTGATATCATCAATCGATATGGCGCGCACCTCTTCGTACAGCAGATCGCGCAATACATGGCGGGCGAAATCAATATCAATAGCGCGCCCGGTCAGGGTGGCATGGGCGGTCAGGCGTGTTAAAGCGCCCTCCAGCTCACGTACATTGTTGGTAATCCGTGATGCCAGTAGATGCGCGACATTTTCATCCAGCGTAACACCGGCCAGTTCCGCTTTACTGGAGAGAATGGCCAGTCGCGTTTCCAGATCCGGCGGCTGAATATCGGCAACCAAACCCGAGTTAAAGCGAGAGCGCAGACGTTCCATCAGATTGGTCAGTTCACGTGGGCTTCTGTCCGAGGTTAGAATAATCTGTTTTTTCACTTCATGCAGGGCGTTGAAAGTGTGAAAAAACTCCTCCTGCGTGCGGTCCTTGCCGGCAATGAACTGGATATCATCAATAATCAACACATCCACCTGGCGGTATTGATTTCGGAACTGGTCGGTGGAGCCGTTGCGAATAGCCTGAATCAATTCGTTGGTGAAGCGCTCGCCAGTACGATAGGCGATACGAAAATGGTTGCGGTGAATCAGCACATTGGCGACGGCGTTGATCAAATGGGTTTTGCCCAGACCAACACCGCCGTAGAGGTAGAGTGGATTATAAATCTCACCCGGTTTGTCCCCCACCGCCCGGCAGGCGGCATGACAAAATTCATTACCCGAACCCACTACAAAATTATCAAAGGTAAAACGGGGATCAATATAACCGTCCACCAGCGATGCATGCGGATTATCCTGCGGCGATGGCGTATCGACGGCTGCAGTAGCAAGTGTTGGATCAATCATATAGGAGACAGCCATCTCTGTGCCATACACCTGCCTGGTCAGTCTGGTAATATGTTCGCCGTAGTTCGATTTCAGACTATCGAGAAAGAATCTGCTGGGAGTGCGTATGACTAGTTCATGATCGTGATGATCGGCGGAGAGTGCACGAATCCAAGCATCAAACTGGGATGCCGGCAATTCTTCTTTTAGTCTGTCTGAAATCTGTTGCCAGAGTGATTCCTGATGCATGGTAGTCATTGCCTGAATAGTACATGCATCATACTGATCATCCAGTGGAATCATTTCGTTTTCATCTTTATTGTCATCAAATTTATTTGACACGTTTTGAAGCAGTGTGATAATTTGTGATTTCGATCACTGACATGGCGGTAAGAATGCTGGCGTAACCTGAGTCAGGTGTTTAAGCTATCCGCCGGAATCAATTTCCGAGCGGAGTGGAACATGCGACTGCCGGTAGGTATTGTGATTATGCTGTTGTTCTGTGCGTATTCTGTTCAGGCAGCTATACCCGGTTCAGACAGCATGCAGCCCGCACAACTGATTTTGATCAAACAGACAGTGGCCAAACAGACAGTGATCAAACAGACAGTAACACAACACGCGGTAATCAAACTGACCCTGGCACATCAACGCCGCTTGTTTCAGCAAGCACACAGAGCCTTAAACAGGCATGATATGAAGCAATTTCATCGTTTGTATCGCAAGCTGGCGGATTACTCATTAACACCTTATCTGGATATATGGTATGCCAGAAAGACATTAAAACAGGGCGACGACAAGCTGTTGCCTGCAACGCTGGCTCGGTATGCCGATATTCCCGAAACAGTCAATTTACGCCGGGCCTGGGTGAAGAGTCTGGCCAAACGAGGGCGCTGGTCGCAAGCCGATAGCATCATGATTCGCTTTCCGTCACTGCGATCTCGATTGCCGGATGTTGCCATGTTGATCCTGTGGCATACCGGGCAACAGAGTGCGGCGATGAATCTCTACTCAATGCGTTGGCAACATGGAAAAGCCGTTCAATTTTCTATGGTTGGACTGCATCAGGCCTGGTTACGAAAGGGCCATCCAAGCCGTATTGAGCGCTGGAACAGGATCGAAAAACTGGCGCGGCGTGGTCGCTGGAAGCGTATCAGACGCCTGGCCAAACCACTGCCACGGTCGCACAAGCAGTGGTTAAAATATTGGCGTTCGGTTCAGCGCCATCCCGATCAAGCGCTCAAACAGTGGCCCGCCAATATGACCGAGATGCAGGCAATCATGATTTTACAGGATGGCATCAAGCGCCTGTCCCGATCCGATCCGGAGAAAGCGTGGCAACGGCTGCAAGGCCTGAAACAGCGGCATCTGCTCACGGAACATCAAGCTGCGGCAATACGGAACATGGCGCGAGATACAGCCCTCAGAGCTGCCAGACGCCACATGTCGGATGCAGCGGCCTGGTTGGCCGGGCTTCCGGCCGCGATGCAGGACAAGGATACCCGCAGCTGGCGCGCGCGCCTCTATATTCTACAGCAGGATTGGAGAAATACGCTGGAAGCCATTGCCGCCATGCCGCAAGCGCAACAGCAACAGAGCCGTTGGGTCTACTGGTCGGCGCGTGCCGCAGAAGGGATTGGTGAACCCGAAGCGGCCCGTTTTCTGTTGACCAAACTGGCTAAAGACAGGGGATATTACAGCTTTCTCAGCGCTGAACATCTGGGTCAGCCATTAAGCTTTTCATCTTCCGGTCCGATAGGCTCGAATCAGGCAACAGATATTGATCCCATGCTAGCCTCTATCAAACAGATGCCTGCCATTCAGCGCGCTTACGAGTGGTTGCAATTGGGTAAGCGCAGCAAAGCTGCCCGTGAATGGCATCATGCGCTTTCAGGTGCCAGCCGGGCGCAATGGCAGGCTGCGGCAGTGCTGGCAGCTGGCTGGCACTGGCACGATCAGGTGATTCGCGCTGCCTTCAAGGCCGGTAAAACCGATGCCGTGCCGGATCGTTTTCCCATCGCATTCAGGAAATACGTGATAAAGGCAGCCGGCGAAACGGGGCTGAAGCCGGCCTCTATCTGGAGTATTATTCGGCAGGAATCCGCCTTTAATCAACAGGCTGTTTCTTATGTCGGCGCCAAAGGGTTGATGCAATTGATGCCGGCAACGGCGCGTAAAGTGGCTCGTAAACTGGGCATGGGCAAGGCAAAGCCAAAACTGTTCTCACCGGGCGTGAATATTCGGATCGGTTCCGCCTATCTGGCGGCCCAGAAGGCCCGTTTCGGAAACCTTGCGCTGGCGGCAGCAGCCTACAATGCCGGTCCATATCGGGTTTCAAAGTGGCTGCGACGCACGCCATTTGACGCGCCTGAGGCCTGGGTGGAAGCCATCCCGTTTAATGAAACGCGGCGCTATGTGCAGCAGGTGATGGCATTTGTGTCGGTGTATGAATGGCGGCAACATAAACCGGCCACCAGTCTGATTGCGCGACTGCATGAACAGTCGCAGAAAGTCAGCATGGTTGAGAGCCATGCATGGACGATTCGATAAGGCTGCAACTGTTCAGATGATTGGCTACAGGATATGGTTGCCGACTTTCAACGACCCGGAAGGAGAAAGCATATGAAACATACGATATTGTTTGCCCTGTTGGCGGCATTGGCGCTGAGCGCATGTCAGAATGAAAAAACGCCAGCAGCCCAGGTACCGGCTGAATCGGTCGCGACTGCATCTGATCAGGCTGCCCCATCGCCATCATCCCAATCAGAGGCGTTGCCGGTGAAAAGCACTGTTGCCGTGACCAAACCGGAGCCAGCGGATTCAGCTAACAGTATCCGCGCTGCGATGAAGCAGCTTGGTTCAGCTAAAGCATTTCCAACAGCGACGGTTCAACAGAGCGCTGACGCAGGCAAGCCTACAAAAACTGTGAGTGAAACAGTCAAAAATACTGTGCTTAAATCTGGATCCCAGGCCAAACGTGCTGCGGAGAAACCTGCTAAAGCTATCAGGACAGCGGTGAAGAAAGCACTCAAAACAGCACCCGCTGTGCCGGTAGCGGCCAAGCCTGCTGTTGCCGCGCCGACAGTTGTAGCCATGGTTGGCGATGCTTCCAGAGGCAAGCATATTGCGCGCAAGTGTCAGGCATGCCATAACTTTACCGCCAAAAAGAAAGTCGGGCCGGGTTTGAAAGGGGTGTTCGGACGCCGCGCCGGCATTATGCCGGATATGAGATACAGCAAGGCGCTGAAGGCCGGCGGCTGGGTCTGGAATGAGAAGAATTTGCACATGTGGGATTGCAATTCAAGAAAAGCGATCAAGGTGTTGAGCGGCAACCCTTCAGCCAAAACGAAAATGCCGCCGCAACATATTTGCGATGCCACCAAACTGGCTGATTTAACTGCATTTCTGAAGACGTTGTAAATTTCGATGTCCGCTTTGATGATGTCTGAACAAGCACATCGGGACGATGCTGTGGAGACGGAGGTGTTGATGTCGGCTGATCTCACCTGTCTGCCACTGCTGCACAGGGGCAAGGTGCGCGACATGTACGCCATTGATGATGATCATATGCTGATTGTCACCACGGATCGATTGTCGGCCTTCGATGTCATTTTGCCGACGCCGGTACCGGGCAAGGGCGCGGTGCTCAATGCCGTGGCCGATTTCTGGTTTCATAAATTGTCTCATATCGTCGCCAATCATCTGTCGGACATGCCGCTTGCAGATGCGATTCCCGATGCCGATGAGAGGCGGCGCGTGGCATCGCATGCCATTGTCGTCAAGCGCATGCAGCCGGTGCCGATCGAGGCGATTGTGCGCGGTTACCTGATTGGTTCAGGCTGGAAGGAGTATGCGAATTCTGGGTCGGTGTGCGGTATTGATTTACCGCCGGGTTTGCAACTGGCGGATCGGCTGCCTGAAGCGATCTTTACCCCTTCAACCAAAGCCGCTGCCGGAGAGCATGACAAGAACATCGACATGGCCGAGATGCGCGGGCTAATAGGAAACGACCTGGCTGAGCAGATTCGCGATGTCAGTTTGCGATTATATAAGGAAGCGGCGACCTATGCGCTGGAAAAAGGCATCATCATTGCTGATACCAAGTTTGAATTCGGACTGGATGATGAGGGCCATCTGACGCTGATTGATGAGGTGCTGACGCCCGATTCTTCCCGCTTCTGGCCTGTCGCCGAGTATCGACCGGGGATCAGCCCGCCAAGTTTCGACAAACAGATCGTCCGTGACTGGCTGGAAACGCTGGACTGGAATAAACAGCCGCCCGGCCCGGTTTTGCCGGATGCCATCCAGCAGAAAACCGCAGCCAAATACCGAGAAGCGCTGGAGCGATTGACCGGGTGTGGCTCATAAAAACAATAGTCAAAAACTTTTCACCACAGAGAGCACAGAGAGCACAGAGAAAGTCAAAAGAAGAAATCGGAAGGAGTGAGACTTGATTAGCACCTTCTATTTGTAGCCAGCGGAGTTTCTCTGAGTGGTGAGAAGCAACGATAAATATTTCTCTTGGTTTTACTTTGCGAAACTCTGCGTACTTTGCGGTTAAAGCTTGTTTGGTTTGGCTATGCTTTATTAGGAGTCGGTCGGACTTTGCAGGATCAGTTGTCGATTGCTGCGGATCATGGTTTGAATGGTTCTCACATAGGCCATGCCGCGTTCGGAATAGGATTTCAGCCCGACCGCCAGTCTTTGCGCATCCAGTGGTTTTCTCTGCACGCGCAAGCTGTGACGAATGGCGCGAAATTCGGCATAGGCGGTTGATCTGTTGATGTTGCGCAGGTAGGCGCGTACCGATTGCGTTGGGCTTGTAAAACGGCGAACTTCATGATGCGCGCCGCCGGCGCGCTGTTTCGGCACCAGCCCGCAGCCTTTCTGATAACACCACTGGCCGAAATAGTTATTTCCCTGCCGGGCAAAACGCGACTGGCCCCAGGCCGACTCATTGGCCGCCTGCGCCAGGGCCATTTCCAGCGGCACAATATCGACGCGATCCAGCAGTTGTCGCCACTGTTCATAACCGGGATGCGTGGCCATGCTGACGTTATAATCAGCAGCGATATGCTGTAGCCAGGACAGTTGATGTTGATCAAGTGCCGTTGTTTCCTTGAGGTGCATGAGCTGTTGACGCAGATGCAGGATCCGGTTGTTTTCAGATATCACGATCGGTTTCAGATAAGCAAAAAACTGCTGTTTTTTCTGGCTGGCCGAGGTTTTATGGGACGGCTTTAAAGGTTTCGGCACGATCACATATTGTGTTGACTCAGGCTGGTTTGAGAACTGGATGTTGGTCGAACAGGATGAGAACAGCAGGGCCAGCAGCCACAGGGATATTGTCAGAAGAATCCGGGTTTTCAGCGTGAGTTTAAGAGTCGGTCTTTGCATAGGCGCAAGGTTGTCGGCCGAGTTACAAACAATCCGTGATCAGCCCCACATAACCGGATGAACCGGACAAAGCGATCCATTACCGATACGATTGCGCCATGCGCGCATCGAATCACCCAGCCCGGCAAACCGCCTCATTTTATGATCTTGGCCCCGAACAGGTGTTGCAGGCGGTCGAGAGTGTCGGGTTTGCCTGCAATGGCCATCAGCTGGGACTGAATTCCTACGAAAACCGCGTGTATCAGATCGGCCTTGAGGATGATTCATCCATCGTTGCCAAATTTTATCGGCCCCGTCGCTGGAGCGATGCCGCCATTATCGAGGAGCATCAGTTCACGCTGGAGCTCGAAGCACTGGATATCCCTGTTGTACCGCCGCTGCTGATTGATGGTGACAGCCTGTTTCATTTCGGCACACACCGATTCAGCTTGTATCCGTTGAAAGCCGGTCGCGCGCCCGATCTGGAGAACAAGGCGCATCTGGAACAACTCGGGCGCTATATCGGACGCATCCATGCGCTGGGGGCCACTGCAGATTTTGAATACCGGCCTGCGCTGACTGTGCATACATTTGGCGATGATGCGTATGAATTTCTGATGGAACACGGCTTTATCCCGGTTGAACTTGAACGCGCCTACGAAAGGCTGGCTGAAGATCTGCTCGATACGGTTGAAGCGCGATTTCAGGCCGTCGATCCGCAACAGATTCGCCTGCATGGCGACGGCCACCCCGGCAATATTCTGTGGAAGCACAATGCGCCGTATATTCTGGATTTCGATGATGCTCGCATGGGGCCGGCGGTGCAGGATTTATGGATGTTTCTCTCCGGTGATCGCAACCAGATGATGGATACGCTGGATACGCTGCTCACCGCCTACAGGCAGTTTGACGATTTCGACTGCCGGGAGTTGTCCCTGATCGAGCCGTTACGCACGCTGCGCATCATGCACCACGCCGCCTGGCTGGCCGAGCGCTGGGATGACCCGGCCTTCAAGCGCGCTTTCCCGTGGTTCAACACCCAGCAATATTGGGAAGATCACATTCTCACCCTCAAGGAACAGCCCGCCGCCATGCAGGAAGAGCCGCTGCAATGGCAATAAAAGGTGTACTATTGAAACTGTAACGGTCTTTGCCCGCCCGTTGTAAGCAACCAAAACTGTGGTGTCGAATCATCATTGTGTTTTCCACACCTCCTGATATGCTGATGATGCGATGGAATACAGTTATATGAACGATACACTGGTAATGCTGGCTGCAACGGTGCTGGCTATACTGATGTGTCTGCGCATGAAACTATCTCCGATACTGGCTTATCTTGTTGTTGGAGTGGTAGTTGGTCCGTTCGGGCTCGGATTGGTCAGCGATGTCGAACATATCAGAACCTTTGCCGAGTTTGGTGTGGTGTTTCTGTTATTCTCCATCGGTTTGGAATTTTCCGTACCATTATTGATGCGCATGAAAGCTACCGTGCTGGGGCTCGGTAGCGCTCAGGTGTGTTTGACGGCAGCGCTATCAACAGGCATTGCGATATTGCTCGGTCTCAATGCAGAAAGCGCGCTGGTACTTGGCGGTGTTATTGCGATGTCGTCCACCGCACTGGTTACCAAGCAACTGGCTGACCAGGCCGAACTACATACGCGCCATGGCCGCAACAGCCTTGGTATTCTGCTGTTTCAGGATATGATGGTGGTGCCCTTTCTGATTCTGGTCGCCAGCTTGACCGGCACGACAAGCCAGATGTCGTTATTAACCGTTATCACTGCATTGGTCGAAGCCACTTTGGCGCTGCTGTTTATTTTTGTCTTCGGGCACTGGGTGCTCAAGCCTCTGTTTCGGGAAGTGGCCAGATTTCGTTCTGCCGAGCTGTTTAGCTTAACTGTTCTTCTGGTTGTGCTGTGTTCAGCCTGGATCACATACAGCATTGGATTATCCTTTGTACTCGGCTCATTCCTGGCCGGTGTGATGCTCAGCGAGACTGAATTCAGGCATCAGGTGGAATCGGAAATCCGCCCATTCAGAGATTTGTTATTGGGTCTGTTTTTTATCACAATCGGTATGATGCTCGATACTTCCGTTTTGCCCGCAATCTGGTTACAGGTGCTGGCCTTACTGCTATCGCTCATACTGCTCAAGTGCGTCATGATAGCCCTGTTTTGCCGTCTGGGCGGTTGGAACAACGCCGTATCGGTGCGCACCGGCTTGATTCTGGCACATAGCGGCGAATTTGGTTTTGCCATTCTGGTGATGGCCATGGCAGGCGGAATGCTGGAGCCGGATGTCGGGCAGGCTGTACTGGCAGCCATGCTGTTCAGTATGGTGTTAGCTCCCGTGATAATTCGCCATAATGAAAAAATTGCTGCCATGTTATTGCCACAACCTGTGCAGCACAACCGCCAGGAAATCAGGTACCGCACCATGGACGTACCAAGTGCCCTGAATCATCACGTTATCGTCTGTGGTTATGGCCGGGTTGGCCAGCATAGTATCGGGTTTCTGAGTCAGGAGGGTATCCCGTGCATAGCCATTGATCTGGATCCGGATCAGGTACAACGCGGCATGGCAGCAAAACATCAGGTATTCTATGGTGATGCCGGCAGCCTCTCCCTGTTACGCGAATGCGGTCTGAAATGTGCTTCGGCACTGGTGATTAGCACGATTGATTTTAACACAACCATGAAAATCATTGATCGGGTACGATCTGTCGATAACGAATTGCCTATTATTGTGCGCACCCGCAAGGAAATACATCTCTATCAGCTCTATCAGGCCGGTGCCACAGAAGTGATCGCAGATACTTTTGGCAGTGATCAGATGATTACGGCTGAGATGCTGGACCGTTTAGGGGTTCGGAGTTCAGGATTCTTGCTTACGCCTGCAAAAACAGCAGATACAGGTATGCGATAAAGCCAGCCAGCAGTAAGATACCCTCGAAGCGATTAATATTTCCCCGTTTCAGGCCGATGAGGGCAGGGCAGTCCATATCAGCAGCAGAATACCGATCAGAATTGCAGTAAGGGGGTGAACTATTACGGATGATTTTGAACGTTGTTTCATCTATCTATTTGCCAAATCTGTTTTTCATTCATAGTCCTGTGGGTGCGCATGTTCTTAAAATTCGTAACCCAGAATGAATTTCAGCTGGCCCTGATCGCTGTTTGAGGTGAGGCCGAAGAGGTAGCCGGCCTCATAGCTGAGGCCATTGCGCAGTTTGCCGATCAGTACCGGGCCTAACTGGTGGGATTGTTGGGACAGTGGCCTGGTATTGCCCAATTCACCGAATGATCCATATAACTCGATCGATGGTTGCATGAATCGTTTCCAGCGCCATTTGCTGCGCCATGCATAGCCGGCGCGTATTTTGTTGCTCGCATTGGTGCCCAGCTCTTTTTTCAGGATGAAATTGGCCGTATGTGTCCATGCACCATCCCCTTTCTCCAACAACAGTTTGAATTCAACCGCATCCGGTTGGTTTAAGGCGCGCTGCATCAGGGCATATTCGACATAGAGCCCTGCATCCAGCCACTGCTTACCCTGCTCAAACAGCTGATAAATATTTTCCCACTTGAAGGCGTGATAGGTGAAGGCCTTGCCCGGTTTTTTTCTGAAATCACCGTAAATGGCCGTCATCCAGTGATCTGTGACGCCATACTCCAGTTCGAGCTGGTGTCTGGCGCTACCATTTTTACCCGGATCGTTATCAACACTATAATCGAGCAGATACGCCAGTTCTACAGCCCCCTGCTCCACAATGGGTGAATATATTTTTTTCGCCTCTGCATCCGATGCCTGCATGACGATGACCAGACAGAACAGCAGCGCGACAATGCTGATACCTTTCACTTGAGTTAAACGGTTCATTATTTACTCCAATTTGCAAATGATAATCATTATCGTGATGATAAGTCAACAAGAATGATAATCGTTATCATAAAGCACCATGGGAGTGGAAGCGAAATATGAAAAACAGATGTCCGAAGCCGAGCGGAATGTATTAGGATATGCCGCATGGAAAATCGTATCGTCGAACTGGAAACCAAAATATCCTATCAGGATCACACTATTGCCCAATTAAACGAGGTGGTTACCAGTCAACAGCAACAAATTGATCAGTTGGAAAAGGCTGTGGAGCGGTTGCGTCAGCATCTGAAACAGTCCGGCAACCATGAAATTGCCCGCCCGGATGAGGAAGTACCGCCGCCGCATTATTGAAGCGCCGCCGCTACATGATTTAGAATTGTTCCCGTAGCAAACCAGCATGGCTATAGTTGGCGCATTATAAGAGTGGTGACTGATATGTCTGAAAAACCATGGGGCGGTCGTTTTGAATCCCCCACTGATGAATTTGTAGAAGCGTTTAATGCATCCACCGATGTGGATGCACGCATGTTTGCCGAGGATATCGCCGGTTCCAAAGCCCATGCCCGCATGTTGTGTGAACAGGGTATCCTGTCGCAACAGGATTTGAATGCCATTCTGCGCGGACTCGATGAGATCAGCGGCGAAATCAACAGCGGCGAGTTTGAATTTACCATTGCACTGGAAGATGTGCATATGAATATCGAAGCGCGTCTGACTGAAAAAATCGGCGATGCCGGCAAACGACTGCATACCGCCCGCTCCCGTAATGATCAGGTCACCACCGATACGCGGCTTTATTTGCGCCGCCGCACAGATGCCATGATTGAGCGTATTCGTGATTTGCAATCCGTACTGGTGGGGCTGGCTTCAGAACATGTCGATACGATCATGCCGGGCTTCACCCATCTGCAGACGGCGCAACCGGTGACGCTGGGGCATCATCTGCTGGCCTACGTGGAGATGTTTGAACGAGATGCAGGCCGCTTTCTAGATGCACGCAAGCGTATGAACCAATGCCCGCTCGGTTCGGCGGCACTGGCCGGCACCACCTTTCCGATCAATCGTCAGGCGACAGCGAACGCGCTAGGCTTCGATGCGCCGACGGCCAATTCCCTCGATGCCGTTTCTGATCGCGATTATATTATGGAGTTGCTGGCTGCTGCCTCGATTTGCGCCGTTCACCTCTCCCGTTTCTCCGAGGAGTTGATTTTGTGGATGAGCGCCCAGTTCGGTTTTATCGATCTGCCAGACGCATTCTGTACCGGCTCCTCCATCATGCCGCAGAAAAAGAATCCGGACATGCCGGAGTTGGTGCGCGGCAAGTCCGGTCGCATTATCGGCGGTCTGGTGGCGATTCTGACCACGGTCAAAGGTTTGCCGCTGGCATATAATAAAGATATGCAGGAAGATAAAACGGCGATTTTCGATGCCTATGATAATCTGGAGGGCAGCCTGCGCGTATTTGGCGATATGCTGCCCGGTATGCAGGTGAACAGGGAGGCCATGCACAAAGCGGCCTCCTCCGGTTTTGCCACGGCTACCGATCTGGCCGATGCGCTGGTGCGCGCCGGCGTGCCATTTCGTGAAGCGCATGCCATCGTGGGTAAATCGGTCTCCTTCTGTATTCACCGGCATATCGAATTGCATGAAATGGATACAGAGGCCTGCGCCGATATTGACCCCCTGCTGGACGTCGATATGGTGCGTGCGCTTTCTGTGGAAGCTTGCGTAGCGGCGCGTAATCATATTGGCGGCACTGCGCCTGCGCAGGTACGTCAACAAGTTGCAGAATGGCAAGACAGATTGGCATAACAGGTAACTAGTCAGTTACGAGAGGATACTAAGTAGTTGGCATAAGATAGGTAAACCGGAGAAAACATGATTTCGACATCTTTACAGCGCAGTGCGTGGTTATTTCTGTTGATGGCTGTCGCCCTGTTTGGTTGTGGTCGCAAGGAGATGCCACAGCCGCTCAGTGACAGTGCTGCAAAACCGCACATTGAGAATCTGAAATATGAAACGAATGGCACTGTCATGCGTCTGGATTTTGTGCTCAGGGGCAATCCTGCCGGCGTTGGCTATCAGATTGATCGAACCATGATCGACCCTTATTGTGAGTGTCCCGGATTCTGGCGTCGATATGTCGATATGGCTGCGATGCCCCGGCTGGTCAACAGTAAAACGAAAAAAATTCTGCAGTTAAGCAGCAGCGTGGGATATGTGTTTCGCATTCGTGCGGTCGATAAGGAAGGTAACTTTGGCCCCTGGAGCAAAATGATGCGTGTGCACGGTGTGGATCTGTTTCACAAGTGAGTCAAGGCGAGCAATTACATCAGGTACGACTGCAACAACTGGGCGCGTATCCGTTTGAGTGCCTGAAAACGCTGTTTGCAGGCCACACGCCCCATACGAACTTAACACCGATTGATGCTGGTGCCGGTGAGCCGCGTCTGCCGCTGCCGGCTTTTGTCGCCGATACAGTGGCTGCGAATCTGAATGGCCTTTCCAAATACCCGTCCACCATCGGTTCGCCCGACTTGCGGCAGGCCATCGCCGACTGGCTGCAACGGCGATACGACTTAAAACATGTCGATGCCGCCACGCAAGTGCTCTCGGCCAACGGCACCCGCGAAGCCCTGTTCGCCATTGCCCATGCCCTGATCAATCCGGAAGCGGCGCAAAAGCCCAATGTATTGATGCCCAATCCGATGTATCAGATTTATCTCGGTGCAGCGCTGACGGCTGGCGGTGAACCGGTTTTTTTACCATGTACGGCAGCCCATGGATTCGCACCAGATCTTGAGGCAGTTGAACCATCGATATGGCGTCATACGGCGCTGGTTTATGTCTGTTCGCCATCGAATCCGACCGGCTGGATTGCCGATGCCGATTATTTCACCCGCCTGCTGGAACTGGCCGATGAACACGATTTTTATATTGTCTCGGATGAATGTTATTCTGAAATTTACTGGCAGCATAAACCGGTCGGTTTGCTGCAAGTCGCAGAGTCATCGGGCAGGGCAGGGTTCAGTCGCTGTCTGGTGATGAACTCCCTGTCCAAGCGTTCGGCGTTGCCGGGCATGCGTTCAGGCCTGATTGCCGGCGATGCCGGCCTGATCAAACGCTTTACCAAACTACGCAGCTATACCGGCCCGGGCACACCCTTGCCCCTGCAAGCTGTTGCCGCTGCGGCATGGTCGGATGAAACGCATGTGCGGCAACACCTGGAGATTTATCGCGCCAGCCTGAAAGCATTTTTCGATTGCTATGACAACGCATCGGAGGACATTACTATTCCCGCGGGCTCGTTTTTTGTCTGGCTACCGGTTGCAGATGATGAGGCGTTTGCAGTCGCGGCCTTTGAGCAACAGGCCGTAACGATTCTGCCCGGCTCCTATCTGGCGGCTGAAGATGCGCATGGCGTCAACCCCGGTGCTGGCTTCATACGTGCCGCGCTGGTGGACGGGCCGGAATGTGCTGCAGAGCTTGCACGCAGACTGCGTGCCGTCAGGATTTAGCCATGCAGATACCGACCAATGTGGAGCATACACTGAAGCAGATGGCAGGCAGCGGTGAAACGCTGAACTGTTATATTTATGATACCACGGCCATGCGCGAAAAAATTGCCAGCCTGGCTGCGATGATGCCCGCCGGCGTGGAAATTTTTTATGCCATGAAGGCCAATCCGCATGCCGCTTTTTTAGGCGCTGCACTTGAGGGTGGTGCACGCGGCATCGAAATCGCCAGCTTGGGCGAGGCTGAAAAGGCGGTGGCCACCGGGTTTGCTCCTGATCAGTTCATATACACCGGCCCCGGAAAATCGCCGGAAGAACTGAGATGGGCGATTGAGAATGGCATTCGCACCGTGCATATCGAATCGTTGACCGAAGCACACAGGCTGAATGCTATCGCTGCGGCCAGAGGCGTATATCAGGATGTGCTTCTCCGCATCAATGCCAATTTCGATATTCATGAAGCGCAAACTACATTTTCCGGCGGCTCGAAAAAATTCGGCGTCGATGAAGAGCAACTGGACTCCGTGCTGCCTCAGATTCTGGCGCTTACACATCTGAATTTTCGCGGCCTGCATGTCTATGCCGCCTCCGGCGTACTCAATGTGGACGACCTGCTGAAAAATTGTGATCTGGTGTTCGGTATGGCGCAGTATATTGAACGCGAATATGCTGGTGCACGCTGCGATACCATTGATTTTGGCGGTGGATTCGGCGTCGATTATCTGGAAAGCGGCCGCGATTTCGATCCGCAGGCCTATGCAGACGGATTGAGAGCACTGATTGGCCGATACAGTTTTGAAGGGCGCACATTCTTCCTGGAGCTCGGCCGTTATCTGGCCGCCGATTCCGGCTGGTTCTGCACCGAGATTCTCGATATCAAGGAATCGCGCGGCAAAAAACAGGTGATCTGCGCCGGCGGCATCAACCATTTTCGCCGTCCGGCGGCGCTCGCCATCAATCACCCGCTGGCGATCGTGCACATGCACAGGGCAAAGCTGTTTGACGCTCAGCTATCGGTTCGGGGTGAATCGGTCTATTTCGGCGGCCCGCTCTGCACCGGCGCCGACAAACTAGCCAACGATGTGGCCATTGATGCCGCTGACATTGGCGATATTGCCGTCTTCGGTCTGGCCGGCGCTTATGGACTGAGTATGTCCAACCTCGAATTCCTCAGCCATGAACGGCCGGACGAGGTTGTACTTGGTTGAAAGTTCTAATCGGTGTTCATTCGTGTAATCAGTGGCTAGGATTAGGTTTTCAAATTTGGTTTTGGTTCTGGGGGTATGAATGAATCATTTACAGAAAACGATTGAAAGCGCCTGGGATGCTCGCAGCGAATGGGATTTTCACTCGGCCCATGCAGAAACCCGTGATGCTGTCGAACATACCATTCAGTTGCTCGATGACGGCGGTGTACGGGTGGCGGAAAAAGACGCGGATGGCAACTGGGTGACGCAGGAGTGGCTGAAAAAAGCCGTGTTGCTCTATTTCAAGTTGCACGACAATCAGGTGATCAGCGCCGGGGATACCAATTACTATGACAAGGTGCCGCAAAAATTCGCCAACTGGGGCGAGGATATGTTCCGCAAGGGCGGTATGCGCGTAGTGCCGCCGGCTACAGTGCGCAAAGGCGCTTTTATCGCGCCGAAAGTGGTATTGATGCCATCGTATGTGAATATCGGCGCCTATGTCGATGAGGGCACAATGGTCGATACCTGGAGCACGGTCGGCTCCTGCGCCCAGATCGGTAAAAATGTCCATCTCTCCGGCGGCGTCGGCATCGGTGGCGTGCTGGAGCCGCTGCAGGCCACTCCCACGGTCATCGAGGATAACTGCTTTATCGGGGCGCGCTCGGAAATTGTTGAGGGTGTTATTGTGCGCGAAGGCGCGGTGATTTCGATGGGTGTCTATATCGGCCAGTCAACGCGTATTTTTGACCGTGAAACCGGAGAAACGCATTACGGTGAAGTGCCGGCCTATTCGGTTGTGGTGTCTGGATCGATGCCGGGAAAATCCGGTGGACCGAATTTATACTGTGCCGTCATTGTCAAAAAGGTGGATGCGCAGACGCGCTCCAAAACAGCGATCACAGAGTTGTTACGCGCGTAACAAGGAACCAACAAGGGGGCTGATGTGCCATTAAGCAAGCTGGAAACAGGTATAGAAATCAATCGTCCGATTGCAGAGGTCATCGCTTTTGTCGATGACAACAGCAATGACGCCATGTGGCAGACATCGGTGCTGGAGTCTGAAAAGACCAGTGACGGGCCTGTCGGCGTCGGCACTACATATCATATGAAGGAAAAATTTCTTGGTCGTGTTATTGAACAGGAATGGGAAGTAACCGAGCGCAACGGCGATGGCAGCGCCTGGGCAGCAAAGAGCAAGTCCGGCCCGTTTCAGATGGAAGCAACCATGACGTTTGAGACGTGTGGTGATGGTACACGGGTCAAGCGTACGCTGAGTATTGATGTGGGCCGTTTCTTCAAATTGACTTCACCGGTCGTCGGCCATATCGCCAAGCGGGAACTGGAAATGGACTTCGCCAATCTCAAGGAACTGATGGAAGCAGGTGCATAATTCATGGCCTGGTTCGGATCATGATAAAAGCTGATGTAACAATCACATCAGCTGTAACAAACTGTGAGTATTCAGTAAGATGGCGTGATATCTAACGAAAGCCTTTTGGAGGTGCGGCTTTAGCCGTGCCCTCCTGTGATGCTTGCGCGACTGAAGTCGCACCTC
>Ga0256829_1001126_pt1 | contig 23049 bp, 20 predicted proteins | sample 131447metaG_FD_185979 | JGI IMG/M metagenome (GOLD analysis project Ga0256829, IMG submission 185979) | Hydrothermal vent microbial communities from Lau Basin, Pacific Ocean - 131-447 | ecosystem: Environmental > Aquatic > Marine > Hydrothermal vents | place: Pacific Ocean: Lau Basin | collected...
CCTGCCGTGTGAAGGCAGTGCTCTCCCACTGAGCTAATCGCCCGTATAGATGGTTGAAAAACTATTTTCCCCAACATTTCCACGGTGTTTTCATTTGGCTAACGGACTTATAATCGTTGGCCTGATGCGCGTCTAGGGACGCTAATTTTCTGTGGCGCATCTTACACAGAATGAATCTGCGAACAAGATGCAGGATATGAATAGTTCAGTTCAATGTCAGTCATGAATAGAGCGACTCCAGAATCTCGCCATACTGTTCATATACCTTGCGACGTTTTATTTTCATGGTCGGGGTCAGTAAGCCGGAGTCGATGCTAAACGGTTGATGCAACAGATGGATACGCCGCACCTGCTCGAAGGGGTTGAGCGGTTTGAGAATATTGTTGATACGGGTCTGCAGGTGTTTTTTGAGAATGGCTGAATCACACAGGTTATCCCAGTCGGCTTCCGGTAACCCCTGCTCGGCGGCCCAGTCGGCACATGCCTCCTTGTTTGGCACAATCAAGGCGACCAGATAGGGCTTCTGGTCGCCATAGACCACGGCCTGATCAATATTCTCATCAATAATCAGCATGCCTTCAATGCGTTGGGGGGCGATATTTTCGCCGCCGGAGTTGACAATAATATCCTTTTTACGATCGGTAATGCGCAGATAGCCATCCTGATCAACTTCACCAATATCACCGGTGTGCAGCCAGCCATCAATCACCGCCGCTTTGGTGGCTTTGCGGTTTTTCCAGTAGCCGGGCATGATATTGGCGCCACGCGCCAGAATCTCCCCGTCATCTGCAATTTTGATCTCCACCCCCGTTGCCGCTTTTCCTACAGAGCCGGGACGCCTGTCATACATGGGATTCACGCTCAGTAGCGGCGCGGACTCACTGAGCCCATACCCCTCGACGATGGGTAGCCCGAGCGCTTCAAAGAAGCCGGCGATTTCCGGACTCAACGGTGCACCGCCGGATATCATGGCACGCATGCGACCGCCGAAGCGGGCTCTCACTTTTTGACCAACCAGCTTGTCCAGCAGAGGCAATAGCAGTGTTGCCATCATGCCGCCACTCGAACTGCCCGACATGTTGAGATAGAGATAGAACAGTTTCTGGCTGAGTACCGATTGTTTGCCGACCTGCGCCAGTATTCGGCTACGAACAACCTCCAGCATGCGCGGCACGGCAATCATCAGCGTCGGTTTCGCTTCGACCATATTTTTAGCCACCGTATCCGGCCGTTGGGCGAAAGCCACCGACAGACCGAAGGAGTAGGGTAAAAAATGGCTGCCGGTGCGTTCCAGCGCATGTGCCAGAGGCAGAAATGAGAGCATGCGGTCGCCGTCGACGCCGGCATTCAGATCCAGGGCGGCAGGCACGGCCTCCAGATTGGCGATGATATTGCCATGTGTCAGCATCACGCCTTTGGGATTGGCCGTGGTGCCGGATGTATAAACCAGTGTCGCCAGCGTATCACGCCCGACTTTGGCCAGCCGCCTTTCCAGTTTCTGTTGATCTGGCTGGCACGATTCCAGCGATAGCAGTGACGCCACCTGATCATAGCTGGCGCTGTTTTCTATGGCATAGATATGCTTCAAGTGGGGGCAATCCCTGGCGGCAATCAATAGATCCCGCAACAGCTTGCCACCCGATGTCACCACGGCAACAGCGCCCGCATCGTGTAATACATAACGCATATCCTTGGGTCGATATGAGCAGTACAGCGGCACGGTAACGGCGCCGATCGATAAAATGGCATAATCAACCACAGCCCATTCGGGGCGATTTTCCAGCAGCAGGCCAACCCGATCGCCGATTTTGATACCCGCTTTCATCAGCCCGGCAGCCATATGGTGAATACGCATCACCAGTTGCGCATAGGTGATCGGCAGGTATGTATCATCCTGTCGCTGCCACTGGGCCGGCTGCGCTGCATGCAGCGTAGCAGTTCGGAACAGCGCTTCCGGCAGGCTGCTTACATCATGAATGGTGGATGTATCAATTGGCATGCGGATTAAAATGCTGTGGGTAGCGGTACAAGGAGACACCTCTCAATAGTTCAGGTTGACTGAGCATAGCCAGCTTCCGGATAACTGCAAGCGCCGTGGTTGATGATGGGCCATGTTTGATGGAACAAATGCAACAGACGAATTGTACGCATCCGCGCTGCACAGGCGCGATGTGCGGCCTGAAATTCGCAACAGACAGGGAAAAAAGCTACACTCCCCCCCACTTTGAGCAGAAAAGGCAGGATTAGTAATGGCGCAGACATTATTTGATAAGGTGTGGGAACAACATATCGTCAGGCAGAACGACGATGGTTCGGTGTTGCTCTATATTGATCGCCACCTGGTCCATGAAGTGACCAGCCCGCAGGCATTTGAAGGATTAAGGCTGGCCGGACGCAAGCCGTGGCATGTGAGTGCGGCTGTGGCTACGCCCGATCACAATGTCCCAACTACAAATCGCGACAAAGGCATTACCGATCCTGTATCACGTACGCAGGTGGAGGCGCTGGATAGCAATTGCGCCGAGTTCGGTATCACCGAGTTTGGGCTGGATGATATCCGGCAGGGCGTGGTGCATGTGATGGGGCCGGAGCAGGGGCTGATTTTGCCGGGTATGACAGTGGTATGCGGTGATTCACACACCTCGACGCATGGCGCATTCGGCTCCATTGCCATGGGGATTGGCACCTCCGAGGTGGAGCATGTGCTGGCCACCCAGTGTCTGATTCAGAAAAAACCGAAGGTGATGCGGATCAATGTCGAAGGGGACTTGTCGAGCGGCATTACCGGCAAGGATATCGCCCTGTATATTATCGGTAAAATAGGTACGGCCGGCGGCACCGGTTACGCGCTTGAGTTTGCCGGTGCAGCCATTCGCTCGCTGTCGATGGAGGCTCGCATGAGCCTGTGCAATATGGCTATCGAGGCGGGCGCACGATGTGGCATGGTGGCCGTTGATGATATGACTATCGATTATGTCAAAGCGCGCCCCTATGCGCCGCGAGGCGAGTTATGGGAGAGGGCGGTGGCGGCATGGACTGAATTACATTCCGATGCCGATGCTGTTTTCGATAAGGAGCTGACATTTCATGCCGCCGATATAGCTCCGCAGGTCAGCTGGGGTACGAGTCCCGAAATGGAGCTGCCGATCACCGCATCGGTGCCGAATCCGGATGACGCCAGAGACGAGGTACAGCGTGAAGGGTGGCAGCGAGCACTGGCCTATATGGATTTGCGGGCAGGGATGCCACTACAGCAGATCACCATCGACAAGGTCTTTATCGGTTCCTGCACTAATGGTCGTATTGAGGATTTTCGGGCCGCTGCTGCGATGGTGAAGGGCCGGCGGGTGGCGGACAATGTGAAGCTGGCGCTGGCCGTACCGGGCTCCGGTCTGGTCAAACAGCAGGCCGAAGCCGAAGGCCTGGATGTCATTTTTCATGAGGCCGGTTTTGAATGGCGCGAGCCGGGCTGTTCCATGTGTCTGGCCATGAATGCGGATCGGCTGGAACCGGGCGAGCGTTGCGCCTCTACGTCGAACCGGAATTTTGAAGGTCGTCAGGGCATGGGCGGACGTACGCATCTGGTCAGCCCTGCCATGGCGGCGGCGGCGGCCATCGCCGGCCACTTTGTAGATATCAGGAGTTGGGGCAATGACAGTGGCGAGTGACGAGTCAGGCAAAACCTCAGCCCTCAGTTCTCAGACTTCAGTCCCAACCTGGCATAGCCGGAACCCAACAGGAAAATCTTGAACCACAGAGGACACAGAGAGCACAGAGAAGGTCAAAATCTTTATGTTTTGGTTTTCTCTGCTTTTCCTCTGTGCTCTCTGTGTACTCTGTGGTGGATGCTTTTGATTTTATGATTTTTATTTCTTGTACATTTTGCACGAGATATTTTTGGTAGGGAACTAACACCTCACAGGAGAAAAACATGCAAGCATTTACGAAATTGAAAGGATTGGTTGCGCCGATGGATCGGGCCAATGTCGATACCGATGCCATTATTCCCAAGCAGTTTCTGAAGAGTATCAAACGTACCGGTTATGGCCCATTCCTGTTCGATGAATGGCGCTATGAGGATTGCGGTGAGCCGGGGATGGATTGTACGAATCGTCCGCTACGGGCCGATTTCGTGCTCAATCAACCGCGCTACCGGGGCGCGCAGATTCTGCTGGCGCGTGAGAACTTCGGTTGCGGTTCCTCCCGCGAGCATGCGCCGTGGGCCATTCTGGATTACGGTTTTTCCTGTGTGATCGCCCCGAGCTTTGCCGATATCTTTTACAATAACTGTTTCAAGAACGGTATCCTGCCGATTGTGCTGGATGACAAGATCGTGGACCAGTTGTTTGCCGATTGCTTGAAGCGCCAAGGTTACAGTCTTGAAATCGACCTGGAATCCCAGACTGTTTGTATGCCGTCCGGACAATCCGTTGCTTTTGAGGTGGATGCATTTCGCAAGCACTGTTTACTCAACGGGCTGGATGATATCGCCTTGACGCTGGCACAAGCTGATGCCATCAGGGCATTTGAAGACCAGCGTAACGACACCTCCCCCTGGCTTTCCTGATGGTTGATTCGGCCCCCTTTTGCTTGTGTATCGTTAATGACTGACATGCACCCCATACTGCTGCTGGTTGATGAACAGCAGCTTGTCCACAAGGGCGTGCGCAAGATGCTGGCGGAAGCGCCGGAAATCGAAATTCACGATTGTTATGAAGGCGCAAAAGCAGTCGCAGCCGCCGAACACCTGGGGCCGACGGTCATTCTGCAGGATATCAATATGCCGGATATCAATGGTCTGGATCTGCTGGCTGAATATCGTCGGCACCCGGCCATTGCCGATGTGCCGGTGATTATGCTTTCCGGCACCAGCGCCGCCGAGGTGAAAGCGGAGGCATTCCAGCGCGGCGCTGATGATTATATCGTTAAAATGCCGCATCCCATTGAACTGATTGCGCGCCTTCGCCATCACAGCCGCGCCTATGTTGAACATCTGGAACGCGAGGATGCGATCAAAGCGCTGCAACGAGAAAAGAAAAAGTTGGCTGCGGCCAATCTGGAACTGGAACGCTTATCGTCGCTGGATGGGCTAACCGGCATCGCCAATCGCCGCTATTTTGATACTGTGTTTGATCGTGAATGGCGGCGTGCCATGCGTGAAACCGAACCGTTATCGCTGATCATGTGCGATGTGGATTATTTCAAGTTGTATAACGACAGTTACGGACATCAGCCGGGCGATGAATGTCTGAAGCTGGTCGCATCCAGTCTTGCCAGCGCCATGCAGCGCCCTACCGATCTGGTCGCCCGTTACGGCGGAGAGGAGTTTGTTGTGCTGCTGCCCAACACCCATGCGCGCGGCGCCATCAAGATTGCCGAGCGCGTGCGCCAGGCTGTGCTCGATTTGCAGCTGCCGCATGAAAATTCCGCCGTACATGACTGTGTCACCATCAGTATGGGGGCGGCGACTGTGGCCCCGATGATCAAACACCAGATCGGAGAGCTGTTGCTGTCGGCGGACAGAGCGTTGTACTCAGCCAAGGAGGCGGGGCGTAACCAGGTGATCTGTGCAGGCATCTGACTGTAATGGCTTGTCCTGCAGCAAGAACATACAGGCCATGATGGGCCTGGCGTGATCAGGCCAGCGGACTACTTGGTCGCTGCCACGGGATGCTATCCCGTGACTCGATAGCCACACGCATCACTAGGCCCAGTGCGCCCAGCATGGTCACCAGCGCTGAGCCGCCATAACTGATAAATGGCAACGGCAGGCCTACAACCGGAAACAGGCCGGACACCATGCCAATATTAACAGTGATATAGAGGGTGAAAATAGCGGCTACTCCGATGCAGAGCATGGAACCGAAACGATTGTGAGCCCGATGCCCGATGATCAGGATACGATAAATGAGCAGTGCATAAAGCGCCAACAACAGTGTCACGGCGATAAATCCACCCTCTTCAGCCAGTACGGAAAAGATAAAGTCGGTATGTTGCTCGGGTAAAAAATGCAACCGATCCTGTGTGCCCTGTAAAAATCCCTTGCCCAACAGGCCGCCTGAACCAATGGCAATGGTCGACTGAATCACATGGTAACCGGCGCCAAGCGGATCGGACTGCGGATCGAGCAGGGTGAGTACGCGCTGCTTCTGATAATGGTGCATGAAATGCCACAGTACAGGCAGCGATGCGATGGCTGCGGATGCGGCCAGTGCAAGCAGCCGCCAGGGTAGTCCGGCCGCTATAATCATGGCGGTAGCAGCGAACAGCAATACCAGTGTGGTGCCCAGGTCCGGTTGAATCACAATCAGGCCGGCCGGTATAGCGGCCAGCAACAATGGCGCGATGATCTCCACGCTGCCTCTGGCTTCGCGGCTGGCAAACCAGTTGGCCAGTACGAACACCAGTGCCCATTTCATGATTTCAGAGGGTTGAATATTAGCAATACCCAGATCAAGCCATCGGCGCGCGCCCATATGCACATCGCCTATCAGCGGCACGAGCATAAGTAGCAGCAGGACAATGCCATATATGGGCCAGCAGGCCAGCCCCAGAATTCTCAGCGGTGTCAGACACAGGGTTAGAAAGACCACCATGCCGATACCCCAGTAGACCGCCTGTTTATACCATAATCCGGTATCACCCTGGTGTACGGCGGCGTAGAGCACCAGCATGCCGAGCGCAGCCAGACAAAGCAGCCCGGCCAGCAATAACCAGTCCAGTGAATGCAATATGCGAGACATCAGTGCGCCGCCATCGCTACCTGCTTTCTGGCCATGGCATTAATGACAGCGGCGGCGACGGGGCCAGCAGCGCTGCCGCCATGGCCGCCGTGTTCGATAAATACGGCAATGGCGATTTGTGGTTTTTTGTACGGCGCATAGCCCATGAACCATGCATGATCCTTGTTGCGCCTGAGCAGGTCAGTCTTACTGATTTTTTTGTTGTCGTGCTGGGACATTTTAACGACCTGGGCAGTGCCTGTTTTGCCGGCAGCCGCCCATGCCGCATGCGACAGCACCCGGCGCGCCGTGCCGTGCGGTTCGGTGACCACTCCTCGCATCGCCTGTTGAATTTTGTGCAAATCTTGCGGACGGATATCCACATGATGCAGAATATCAGCGGGTTGATTGGCCAGAATTTGCGGTTTGAGGATATCGCCGCCGTTGGCAATGGCAGCGGCCAGCCGGGCCATTTGCAACGGCGTGACGGTCAAAGCGCCCTGTCCGATGGCAGTAATCATGGTTTCACCGCGAAACCATTTTTTTCGTTTGGTCTGGCTGTCTTTAATGGCGGCCATCATATAGGGGCGATGGGTCGGGATAATGCCGCGCGCTTCCGGCGGCAGGTCGATGCGGGTTTTTTCACCCAGTCCCCATTCATGCGCTTCATCGGAGATGGCTGCCATGCCGAGCTGGTCGCCCAGTTTATAAAAATAGACATCGCAGGATTGCACCAGCGCTGAATGCAGCGTCATCCTGCCGTGTCCGCTGCGTTTCCAGCAGCGTAGTCTGCGGTCAGCGAATTGCAGGTAGCCGGGACAAAACGTATGGCCCCTGGCCAGACGTGCGCCGTGTTGCAGTCCGGCCATGGCTGTGACCAGTTTGAACGTCGAGGCAGGGGGGTAGGCGGCTTGCGTGGCTCGGTTGAGTAACGGTTTTTCCGGATTGTCCAGCCACGCCTGCCACTGTTGGGATTCCAGGCCGGTAATGAATAGATTGGTGTTATAGCCGGGCTTGCTCAGCATGGCAATGATAGCGCCTGTATGCACATCCATCACCACGACAGCGCCGGTGCGGTTTCCCACCGCATCGGATGCGGCCTGTTGTACATCGACATCCAGTGCAAGCTGAATCTGCTTTCCCATGATCGGCGCAGTGCGCTGGAGCACGGCCACGCGCCGGCCACGGGAGTCGACCTCTTCGCGCTGGTATCCGGGATGGCCATGCAAGATGGATTCAAATGATCGCTCTACGCCGGTGCGACCAATGAATTCTGTGGGCAGGTAACCGGCATCAATATCATGCTCTCTGGACAGAGACAGGTAACCGATCAGGTGGGATGTCAGTTCGCCGTAAGGGTACTGGCGAAAACTGCCTGCTGTCACATCCACGCCGGGCAGGTGATGAAGCCTGGCCGCCAACGGCGCCACCTGATTCCAGTGCAGCTTATCATCCACCAGTACGGGGCGATCCGGTCGCCGCGCCCGCAGAATGCGTTTACGAATCCTTGCCCGCTTGGCCGGCGACCATGCTAACATCGCGGCTAGTACATCCAGTATCTGATCGGGATGCCCAATGCGTTCCGGAATCAGCGATACGCGGTAGGCAATACGGTTAATCGCCAGCTTTTTTCCGTGAGCATCTGTAATTTCACCGCGAACAGGCAATAGCGGTACCAGATTGAGCCGGTTCTGCTCCGATTGCAGCATATATTTTTCATGATCAAACCATTGCAAACGCATGATCTGGAATAGCAGCAGCCCCAGCAGTAACGGCACTGTCGCATACAAAATGAACATGCGCACATCGAAGCGCTGCCGAATCTCAAACAGTTTGTTGTGCATATTGCCTTGTCAGCAAGTGCCAGATCGGAATGCACAGGCACAGGGTCAGCAGGCAGGCTGACACGCTCCACCCCGGCCATAGCAGTCCGAGTACGACCGTCAGCATCAGCATCAGCCGTTGCGGCAGTCCGGCGCCGAGATGTTGATCCAGATAGATCATGCCCAGCGGTAATATCCCCATGATGATGGAATTGATGTTAAACGAACCGTAGAAGATCACATCATGCATTAGCACAGCGGGCAGAACCCAAACCCAGTTGCGGCGATGCGCCAACAGGCTGGCCAACAGCAGAGCCAGCGCCCAGTCCGGTTGCATCAGTACGCCAGCAAATGCCAGGTTGAGGCTGATGCCGAGCACAGCAAGCAGTAGCATGGCGATGGCGATCATGGTGTATCGTGCAGTTGCGATGCGACAGCCAGCCAGTTATCCCGCTGCCAGTGGGCAACCGGTTCGGCTTCAATACGTACAAACAGTTGCCCCGGAATCGGCTGAATGTTGATTATGCGCGCCACAGCAATACCGGGTGGAAAGAGCCCGCCCGCACCGCTGGTGTAGAGGATCTGGCCAGTTTGGGGGGCTTGCTTTAACGGCACGAATTCAACCGACAGGCTTTCACCCTGGCCGCGTGAAATGGCTGCCAGCGTTGTACCCGGAATGGTGACGGGTACGGCCAGCGAGGCATCGAAAATGGTTCGAACAGTGGCATGGTTGTTTGATGTGCTATCCACCACGCCGACCAGTCCTTCGCTGGATACAATGACATCATCGATTGAGACATCATCCACCTGCAGAATCAATCGCTGACTCATCATGTCCGGGCTGCGCCCCCGAACTTTGGCCGCATGCCAGCGGTAACCGGGCATGGTCGATATTTCAAGGATTTTTCTCAGTTGGCGGTTTTCTTCACGGAGGCTGCTGGCCTCCTGAATCAGGGCGGCCTGCTGTTGGAATTTTTTTTCAACGGAGAGATATTTTTGATGCAGATCTTGCTGATCAGTCAACCACAGCTCTGCCGACTGCCACCACTGCACTGGCGCATGCAGCGTTTCCAGCGCCGGCCACATGGCTAGCATGGCAGCCGAACCAGCCGCCATACGAGCTACTGAATAGAGGCAGATAAGCAATATGGCGGCGATCAACCACAATCGGTAGCGGCGGAGGTTCATGTTCATAACAGAGCCTTCATGGATGGAAGGGAGAAGATTGCATGGATGGGTTGTTTACGGATGCATCCGGGGTGATCACGCTCCGAACCAGCACGTTAGGAGTCGTCACTCTTCGAAAAGAACGCCCCGCATACGATCCAGTTCTTCGAGCACGCGGCCACTGCCCAAGACCACGCAGTCCAGCGGGTTTTCAGCTACGGTGACCGGCAACCCTGTCTCCTCGCGCAACAGTTGATCCAGCCCGACCAGCAGTGCACCGCCGCCGGTTAAAACGATGCCTTTATCGACAATATCGGCGGCCAGTTCAGGTGGCGTCCGCTCCAGACATACCTTGACGCCTTCAATGATGGCGTTCACCGATTCAGTCAGGGCTTCGAGAATCTCCGAATCATCCAGTAACAGATTTTTCGGCACGCCGTTGATCAGATCGCGCCCCTTGACCTCCATCTCGCGCCGGTTCTCCTGCGGGAAGGCGCTGCCCAGATTCACCTTGATCCTCTCGGCAGTCGGGGCGCCGACCAGCAGGCTATATTTGCGGCGCAGATGATTGATGATGGATTCATCCATTTTGTCGCCGCCGACACGCACCGAACGAGAATAGACAATGCCGCCGTAAGATATCACGGCTATTTCACTGGTGCCGCCACCGATATCAACCACCATCGAACCTGAGGCTTCCGTGACAGGCAGATCAGCCCCGATCGCCGCCGCCATCGGCTCTTCAATCAGATAGACTTCGCGGGCACCCGCCGACAGGGCGGATTCCCGAATGGCGCGGCGTTCCACCGGCGTAGAGCCGTAGGGTACGCAGATCACGATGCGTGGGTGAATGCCCCAGGTGCGATCATGCACCTTGCGGATAAACTGCTTGAGCATCTCTTCAGTCACCACGAAATCGGCAATGACGCCATCCTTGAGCGGACGAATCGCCTGGATGCTGTCCGGGGTACGCCCCAGCATGCGTTTGGCATCTCCGCCGACTGCCAGCACGCGGCGGTGATGCTTGCCGCCGCCGGTATGGATAGCCACGACGGATGGTTCATTGAGCACAATGCCTTCGCCACGCACATAAATCAGCGTGTTGGCTGTGCCAAGGTCAATGGAAATATCGCGGGAAAACAACCCGAATAAACGATTCAGCATAAAAAACCCGCCTCCGGAAAGCTAGGTCGGCGAAGCTAGTGGCAGAACCCTGGCAGGTAAAGGAACAAGAGTGTCATATGACTGATGCGACATGGTGGAGCGTTGTGGTCACGTCTTGTGAGTAAAGGGCACGATTAATCACCAATGATGTGAAAAAACACATGCCGGTTTTTTGCATGGGAATGATGATCGTTCGCTGAATCTGTTTCACGGGCACATCTCGTGATTGAACGTGGCCCAAACCGGCGCATGATCGCTGGGACGCTCAAGAGCACGATAATCAGTTGCCACGCCCGACGCAAGCGGTTGCATGGCCGGCGTGGTCAGAATATGGTCAATGCGGATGCCCCACTGACGTCGGAAGGCATTCATGCGATAATCCCACCAGCTGTATATCTGCTCATTCGGATGGGTGAAGCGGACAGCGTCGATGAGCCCCGATCCTTGCGATTCGCTATCCAGCAGTGCGTGAAACCATTCGCGCTCGGCCGGCGAACACATGATTTTCCCTCGCCAGCGATCGGGATCGTGGACATCCTGATCGGCAGGTGCGATATTAAAATCACCCAGCACCACCAGCCTGTCATGAGCTGCCAGTTCTGTCTCCAGATAGTTGCGAAAAGCATGCAGCCAACGGAATTTGTAGGCGTACTTTTCCGATCCTACTACTTGTCCGTTAGGGATATAGACATTAACGATGCGTATGGAATCAATACTCGCGGTCAGCAGGCGTCGTTGCGGGTCATCCATATCAGGCAGGTCGGTTATGACATCTGCTGCCTGCCGGCGGCTTAATATGGCGACGCCGTTATATGTTTTCTGACCGGCGAAGGTGGCATGATAACCGGCTGCCTGAATCGTCTCGATGGGGAAATTGCTGTCCGTGACCTTGGTCTCCTGAAGGGCGATCACATCGGGCCTCTCCTGCTCAAGCAAGGTGAGCACATGGGGCAGACGAACATTCAGGGAGTTGACATTCCAGCATGCGATTTTCATCACCGCATGATGACCGGCTACGGCATTCCTCTCAAGTGCTTACCAATACCGAGCATGGAGCGTGTGCAACAACACGTTCCGTGGTTGAGCCCATCAGGATATGCTGAACTACGCCCTTTTCACCATGGCGGCCAATCACGATCAAATCGGCAGGCAGTGATTTGGAAAACTGGCAAATCGTGCGCGATGGATCACCCACCGATTCTTTCAGGTGGACGATAATTTCAAAATTAAACTGTTCAATCTGGGTTTTCAGGCGGCGCATGGCGCCTTTATGCATAGCGCTGTTGACCTCCTCCAGCGGGGGAATAGAAATCATATCTGTTTCAAAATAGAGTGATGGTTCTATCACATGCAGCAAGTGAATTTCGGCATCAGATTGGCTGGCCAGTTCGCCAGCGCAACGGATTGCTGCCGTGGATGCTTCGGAACAGTCCGAGGTGACCAGAATTTTTTTGTATTTGATCATATGTGCCTCCCTTCAGGCTCCGTAAAACATCTTACGCAGTTGGCTTGATCCGTGCGATGATATTGTGCCCCTGCCGCTGGTGCAGAATCACAGCCAGCACATGCGCGCCCAGCAGTGCTTCGAGTCCACCGACAACGACTTCATGGGTCGATGCGATCAGCTCAATGATGTCGGTCTGCGGCGCAGTCCTGCTCCAGCCGAAAAACAGTATGGTGCCGGTTGCGCCCATGATCACACCAGCCAGCAGAATAAATCCATGCACGCAACGAGCCAATGTTTCGCCGTCTTCCAAAGGTGCCAGCTTGCCCTGCTTCCAGTCTGCCAGTTGCGTCTTGATTTCGTCTCCCAGTTGCTTGCGACCTGCGGCGGACGCCCACGGTACCAGTTCGCGCCAGTTGGCACCGGGTAACGATGTCATGGACAGCATGATGCGAAGCAGTATCAACGCTGCGATGCTCAGACCGAGGAATTCATGCATTTCAAAACCCAGCGTCTCTTCCACCGGTGTGCCGGGGATAGCCGGGTGAGGGCCTTCGTGGGCATAGACCGGGATAATCCATGACAGGTTGCTGGCTGACGGCACGGCCTCCACTTCGGGCACGTCCATTAACTCGCCAATAGCCAGTTGCGCGAGCATACAGATCGCCAGCAGGCTGTGCAGCATACGAATCGGTTTGGCAAACCCCTGATCACTCATATGATCTCCCGTTATCTCCTTTCGGCTCGTTTAGCGACGGTTGGCGAGCTTGTTCATGCGCAAACGCAGCGCATTGAGTTTGATGAAGCCGGATGCATCCTTTTGATCATAGGCGCCTTCATCATCTTCAAATGTACAGAGTCGCTCATCGAACATCGAATCATCCGAGCGACGTCCCACCACCTCGACATTACCCTTATACAATTTCAGGCGCACATCGCCATTAACACAAGTTTGAGAGGCATCAATGGCCTGCTGCAACATCACGCGTTCGGGCGCGAACCAGTAACCGTTATAGATGATTTTGGCGTAGCGCGGCATCAACTCGTCTTTCAGGTGTGCCGCTTCACGGTCAAGCGTGATTGATTCGATGGCGCGATGCGCCTTGAGCATGATGGTGCCGCCGGGCGTTTCGTAACAACCGCGCGATTTCATGCCGACAAATCGATTTTCGACAATATCAATACGGCCAATGCCATGTTTGCCGCCGAGCCGGTTCAGTTCGGTGAGCACGGCTGCCGGGGTCATGGATTGGCCATTGATAGCAACAATATCACCGCGCTGAAAGTTCAGCTCGATACATTCCGGCTCATCCGGCGCGGCCTCGGGAGAAACGCTCCAGCGCCACATCGATTCGGACGGTTCGCACCATGGATCTTCCAGATCGTACCCTTCGTAGGAGATGTGCAGCAGATTGGCATCCATCGAATAGGGCGATTTAGAACCTTCGCGTTTGCGCTCGACCGGAATGCCGTGTTTTTCGGCAAAATCAAGCATATCGCCCCGCGACACCAGATTCCATTCGCGCCACGGCGCAATGACTTTGACATCCGGCTTCAGAGCATAAAAGCCCAGCTCGAAACGCACCTGATCATTACCCTTGCCGGTGGCTCCGTGCGACACCGCATCGGCTCCTTCGGCCTCAGCGATCTCGATCATACGCTTGGCAATCAACGGTCGTGCAATTGAGGTGCCGAGCAGATACTCACCTTCATAAATGGCATTGGCGCGAAACATCGGGAAGACATAATCGCGTACGAACTCCTCGCGAATATCTTCGATGTAAATGGATGAAACGCCGCCGGCTACGGCCTTGGCGCGGGCATCCTCCACCTCATCGCCCTGACCGAGATCAGCCGTGAAAGTGATCACCTCGCAGTCATAGGTATCCTGCAACCATTTCAGGATAATGGAGGTATCCAGTCCCCCTGAATAGGCCAGTACCGTTTTCTTTACATCAGACATTGAAACCCTCTTCAATCCATTATTTTTCAATTCTTCAACAGGTCTGGAAGTGCGGCTTCAGCCGCGCCAATCCAGTGCCAATGTGTGTCGTGCCACGGCGCGGCTGAAGCACCCTTCCAGGGTGATGATGCTTGTTGCAGCCATCATAGCGCTTTACTTCAGCAAAAACTCCAATAACGCTTTCTGGGCATGCAGACGATTTTCTGCCTCATTCCACACCACCGACTGTGGCCCATCAATCACGTTGGCAGCCACTTCTTCACCCCGGTGGGCTGGCAGGCAATGCATAAACAAGGCATCACCATGGGCATGCGCCATGACGCGATCCGTGACACAGAATCCGTCAAAAGCCTGTTCGCGCTCGGCTTGATCTGCTTCCTGACCCATCGACGCCCAGACATCGGTGGTGACCAGATCTGCCTTGTATGTCGCCGTAACAGGGTCATCCGACACCGACACATCCGCACCGAGTACGCGGGCCGCCTCCAGCATTTTTTCATCCGGACGGTAAGCATTCGGACAGGCGATTTTCAGCTTATAGCCGAAAGTCACGGCCCCGTTGATCCACGAGTGCGCCATGTTATTGCCATCGCCAATCCATGCTACAGTTTTATCCTCAATCGGGCCGCGATGCTCTTCATATGTGAGTACATCAGCCAGAATTTGGCAGGGATGGGTCAAGTCAGTCAGCGCATTGATCACCGGTACCGTCGAATGTTCGGCAAATTTTTGCACAATATCATGGCCGAAAGTGCGAATGGTGATGCCATCGACCATGCTGGAGAGCACCCTTGCTGAGTCGGCAATCGGTTCGCCACGCCCTAACTGGGTGGCGTCCGAATGTAGAAACAGGGCGTGGCCGCCGAGTTGATACATGCCCGTCTCAAACGAAACGCGCGTGCGCGTGCTGGCCTTGTCAAAAATCATGCCCAGTGTTTTGCCTTCCAGCGTCCGGTGCGATTTTCCCTCTTTGAGCTTGCGTTTGATTTTAGCGGCGCGTTTGAGAATATGGCGCGCCTCATCCTGTGTGACATCCAGCAATGTTAGAAAATGTCTCATGTCCCTTCCCCCGTTCCGTTTCCCAATGCTCCGGCTCTCGATGTTCCATTTTCCAATGTTCTGTTTTTCAGTATGGTATCAACGATGGCCAGTGCGGTCTCCACTTCGTCCGCTGTAATATTCAGTGGTGGCAGGAAGCGTAACACATGCGGCCCGGCCATGAGTATCAGCAGCCCATGCGCTCTGGCTGCCGCAATCAGAGGTGCCGCGTCTATGCTCAGTTCTGCACCGATCAACAATCCCTGTCCGCGCACGTCACGGATCACCGGATGCCGATCCGCCAAGGCTTGCAAGCCGCGTTGCAGTTGCTCACCGCGCTGTTGCACATTGGCCAATAGCTGTTCCGATTCGATCACATCCAGCACAGTCAATGCCGCCGTGCACGCCAGCGGATTGCCGCCAAATGTCGAGCCGTGCGTGCCCTGCCCGAATGAGGTGGCCACCCGCTTTGTGGCCAGCATAGCGCCGATGGCCACGCCACCGCCGAGTCCTTTTGCCAGTGTCAGGATATCGGGAACAATGTCGGCCTGTTCAAAGGCGAACATGGTGCCGCAACGGCCAATGCCGGTCTGTACTTCATCCAGAATCAGCAGCAGCCCGCGTTCATCACACAACTGCCGCACCGCCTGCAGATAGTCGATTTGGGCAATATTGACGCCGCCCTCGCCCTGCAACGGCTCCAGCAAGATAGCGGCGGTATCGTCGTTCACGGTCTGCTTCAGCGCCGCCATATCATTGAGCGGTACATGCGCAAAGCCGGTAGGCAGCGGATCAAAACCGGTTTTCACCTTGTCTTGTCCTGTTGCGCTTAGCGTTGCCAGCAGACGGCCATGAAAGGATTGCGTTGCTGTAATGATAGTGCGACCGGGTAATCCTCTGTCGTGGAAATATTTGCGCGCCAGTTTAATGGCGCCCTCATTGGCTTCCGCACCGGAATTACAGAAAAAGACTGCATCCAGCCCGGAAAGTCTCGTCAGCAGCTCGGCCAGTTGCTGCTGTTTGGGAATATGGAATAGATTCGAGCAGTGTAACATGGTAGCGGCCTGTTCCGTCAGTGCCTCCGTCATTTTCGGATGCGCATGACCGAGTGTGTTGACCGCAATGCCGGAAATAAAATCGAGATAGGCCTGGCCTTGATCATCCCAGACGCGTGCGCCTTTTCCCCGCACGAGGGTAAGCGGGAAACGGGCGTAGGTATTCATGATGGCGCTCATGGGCGAAGTTTAACATGAAACAGACAGCGCGCCCGCATGATTTTTTCGGCTCAATGCAGAATATTTATTATTTGACAATTCGTACTCCGTCAACTATAAGATATTCACCAGAAGGGGATACTCATTGCATGGCTATTTATATTGTTGATGATAATTCGGATATATGCGACTTCCTGTCGTTCCTGCTCTCACATGAAGGGTATCGAGTGCATTCATTTGCTGATCCCGAAGCGGCCCTGATGCATATGCGGCTCAAACAGGAGCAGCCGGCCATGCTGATCACCGATTATAATATGCCAAAACTCAATGGTTACGAACTGCATCAGCAGGTCTGCCAAGAAGCGCCCGGTGTGAAGACCATTATCATATCCGGTCGTAATGTGTCACATTTGGTCGGCAAGCTGAACTTTCTACAGAAGCCGTTTCCACCCGATCACATGGTGAAACTTGTCAATGCATTATGCCCGGCTGATTGAGCCGGCCCTGACGCAGATGTGGAGCGTCAGTCGACTGTAAATCCATCCACGCCACGGCGCATGCCCAGCGGGCCGGTGCGGGTGGTTTCGATCATGCCAAACGGCGTCAGAGCATCGAGAATGGCATCGAGCACATCTACTTTATTGGTGAACTCCAGAATCATGTGGCTGTCGATATGATCGTCCAGCACCTCGCCGTCATACTGCTCCACCAGATCCAGCAAGGCCTCGCAATGATCGCCGCAAGCCTTCACCTTAACCATCAGCATGCCGCGCTCCAGATGCACGTCATGTGAAATATCCTCGACCTTGATGACAGGAATCAGTTTATTCAGCTGTTTTTTAATCTGTTCAATCACATGCTCATCGCCGCGCGTGACCAGGGTCATGCGGCTGACCGTGCTGTCCTGCAATGGTGCCACATTCAAGGTCTCGATATTATAACCGCGCGCGGAAAAGAGCCCGGCCACGCGGGTCAACACGCCAAATTCGTTTTCCACTAATACTGTAATTGTATGTCTCATGACAACACCATCTCGTTCAGCGCCGCCCCGGCCGGCACCATCGGATATACATTCTCTTCACGGGAAACCGCCACATCCACCAGCACAAAGCTTTCGCCTGTCACCTCGAAGGCGGCTTGCAGGATCGCATCCAGTTCTGACACCTGATCAACACGCATGCCAACGCCGCCGTAGGCTTCAGCCAGTTTCACAAAATCAGGCAGCGCATCAAAATAGGAGTGTGAATAGCGGGATTCGTAAAACATCTCCTGCCACTGGCGCACCATACCCATATAGGCGTTGTTCAGAATGATAATTACCACCGGCAATTTGTACTGATACAGCGTCGCCAGCTCCTGAATACACATCTGAATCGAGGCGTCGCCGGTAAATACAACCACGCGCTCATTCGGCATGGCAATCTGAGCGCCGACACCTGCCGGCAGGCCGTAACCCATGGTGCCCAGACCGCCAGAGGTGAGAAATCGGTTGGCTTTGCGGAAACCGTAATGCTGCGCCGTCCACATCTGATGCTGCCCCACATCGGTGGCCACAATGGCATCGCCGTCGGTCAGAGCGTGGGTCTTGCGAATCACGCTCTGCGGCATAATCGGCCCGTCTTGCGGCTGCTCGAAATACAGTGAATCCACCGCACGCCATTCCGTAATCTGTTCCCACCACAAGGCCAGCGCTATTTCATCCGGTTGACCATTCTTGCGCGCGATCTCTTCGAGCAACTGGGTAAGCACGACTTTGACATCACCGACAATAGGCAGGTGCGCATGCACATTTTTGGAAATGGATGAAGGATCAACATCAACATGAATGATGGTCGCATCCGGTGCAAACGCTTCAATTTTGCCGGTCACCCGGTCATCGAAACGGGCACCGATCGCTACCAGCAGATCGCAGTGTGAAACGGCCATGTTGGCTTCATAGGTGCCATGCATGCCCAGCATGCCGAGGAAATGGGTGTCGTCATAAGGTATGCCGCCAAGACCCATCAGGGTATTGGTCACCGGCGCGTTGATCGTGTGCGATAACTCCCTGAGCAGAGCGGCGCTGCCGGCAGCATTCATGATGCCGCCACCTGAATAGATCACCGGGCGCTGGGCGGTCAGCATCTTTCTGACAGCTTTTTTTATCTGACCGGGATGCCCGCTGGTGACCGGTTGATAAGAACGCATATTGACAGCTTCCGGCCATTCAAACTCGCAAATATTGATGCTGATATCCTTGGGAATATCCACCAGTACCGGCCCTGGTCGGCCTGTGGTGGCGATATGAAAAGCCTGACGAATCACCAGCGCCAGATCCTCGGCGTGTTTGACCAGAAAATTATGTTTGGTGGCCGAGCGGGTGATGCCGACCACATCGGCTTCCTGAAAAGCATCATTGCCGATCAGACCGGATGGCACCTGCCCGGAAAAGCATACAATCGGCGTTGAATCGGCCAGCGCATCGGCCAGACCGGTGACCGCATTGGTCGCGCCGGGACCGGAAGTGACCAGCGCCACGCCGCATTTGCCGGACGCCCGTGCATAACCGCTGGCGGCATGCAGCGCCCCCTGCTCATGGCGCACCAGATAGTGTTTGAAATGATCCTGTTTAAAGATGGCATCATAAATCTGCAACACGGCACCGCCGGGATAACCGAAAATGGTATCCACGCCTTCCCGCTTCAGACATTCAACAAGGATTTCCGCACCGCTTAATTTCATGGTCGTTTCACTGCTCACAAGGATTTCAAGATAGACGGGCAAGCTGCACCCGAGTCAGAAGATGGTCAAGAAATTGCCATAAAAATCATTGCAAAAACAAGGGATATTGCTGGCAGTGAAAGCGCTTGCACGTAACCATTTTTGTCATTTACACCCAGGGTATGCATTTTCGGTGACTGTTTACAAATACCTGGTCATCAGGATGGCATCTTCGCGGTTGCCGTTGATGTCGGGGGCGTAATATTTTTTGCGATAACCGACTTCTTCGAAATCCAGACCAGCGTAGAGCTTGCGGGCGGCATGGTTGGATTGGCGCACTTCCAGTGTCATGGCGCAGACATGATGATCCGCTGCTGTCAGCGACTCGGCCAGCGCTGCTGTCATACGGCTGGCGATGCCTTGCCGTCTGTAATCCGAAAATACGGCAATCTGCATGATCTGGATTTCATCCAGTACGGTCAGACTAAGCAGATAGCCGACAACTTGGCATTCAGCTTCGCATAGCAACAGGTCGTAGCCGGATTCAAGGGCGGAGAACAGTGACTCCCGCGACCAGTATTCAGAGAAGTTTTCCCGGTTCAGCTGATATACCGCTTCGAGGTCTGCAAGCCCGCCCTGTCGCAGTGATATGGACATGAATCAGGCTGCTTCAGAAACCTCAACCTGTTCCTTCCAGCCGCAACCCTCGGTGGCGCACACATGCTGCGTGCCGTGCCGTTTGGTTACTTTTATCGTCACAAACGGCGCATGACATTGCGGGCAGGCGCGATCAATCGGTTCGTTCCACAGCGCATTTTTGCATTTGGGATAAGTCGAGCAGGAATAGAAAATTTTACCACGCCGCGACTTCTTCTCTAAAAAAGTACCCTTGCCGCATTGCGGGCAGGCGATGCCGGTATCTTTCGGTTTTTCCAGCGGCTGGATGTTTTTGCACTTGGGATAAGCCGAACAACCGAGGAACTTGCCGTAACGCCCAGCTTTAATGACCATCGGTTCGCCGCATTTGTCACATGTCTGATCGGAGAGTTCCGGTTCGGCCTGTTCACCCTCTTTGCCATTCAGAGGTTTAGCCACCTTGCATTCGGGATAACCGGTGCAAGCCAGGAATTTACCGTAGCGACCCAACTTAATAGCCATCGGCTTGCCGCACTCCGGACACACCTCTTCGGTTTCTTCCGACGGGCGCGGGGCGGTGGCGGCGATATCGACAGCCGCTTTGAATGGCCCCCAGAAGTCGCGCAATACCGGTTTCCAGCCGCTTTCGCCGCGCGCCACGGCATCGAGCTTACTCTCAATCGAGGCGGTGAATTTTGGATCGACGATTTCACCGAATGAGGCGACCAGAAATTTATTCACCCATTCGCCTGTATCGGTCGGCACAAAGCGTTTTCTTTCCATCTCCACATATTCGCGCACGCGCAAAACATTCAGAATCGAGGCATAGGTGGAGGGGCGACCAATGCCATTGGCTTCCAGTTCTTTCACCAGCGTGGCTTCGGAGAAGCGCGGTTTGGGCTCGGTGAAATGCTGCTTGGCCGTAGCCTGTTTGATGACAATCGCATCGCCAACGGCCAGCGGCGGCAGCAAGCGATCCTTGTCATCTTTGGCCGGTTCATCGGTGCCCTCGATATAGAGTTTGCGGAAACCGGCAAATGCCAATGTCGAACCCGTCGCTCTGAGTCTCAAATCGTCAGAATCAATATCGGCGCGCACCTGATCGAGTACGGCGGCGGCCATCTGCGAGGCCAGCGCCCGTTTCCAGATCAGCGTATACAATTTCAAGCCGTCCGCATCGAGTACGGTTTTCATGCTTTCCGGCGTGCGCGTAATTGCGGTCGGGCGAATGGCTTCATGCGCTTCCTGCGCGTTTTTACTTTTGGTCTTAAAGTGGCGTGCTTTCTCAGGCAGGTATTTACTGCCATAAACGCTGATAATATGCACGCGCATCTCGTCAATGGCATCTTCGGATACATTCAGAGAATCGGTTCGCATATAGGTAATTAGACCGACCGGCTCACCGTCCACCTCAATACCTTCATACAGCTTTTGCGCCACCTGCATGGTTTTTCTGGCCGTGAAGCCCAATTTACGCGATGCGTCCATTTGCAGCGTGGTGGTGATAAAAGGAGGCGAAGGCTGCTGCCGACTCTGTTTCTTCTTCACATCGGTGACGTGAAAAATACCTTTCTCCACACGCCGCGCCATCACCTTGGCATTGACGCCATCGGTAATGGAGAATTTGCTCAGTGTTTTACCATCGACAGCTTGCAGTTGCGCCTGAAATTCCGCTTTATCGGCTTCGCAAGCCGTATCAATCGTCCAGAACTCTTTCGGGTTAAAATCACGGATATGCTGTTCACGCTCGCAAATCAGTCGCAGCGCCACTGATTGCACGCGCCCGGCCGATAAGCCGCTGCGAATCTTGCGCCACAGCAAGGGGGAGAGCGTAAAGCCAACCAGATAATCCAGCGCGCTGCGCGCCTGCTGGGCATCGACCAGTTGCTGATCCACTTCGCCCGGATGTTCAACGGCTTCGGTAATGGCTTTTTTGGTGATTTCATTAAAGGTAATGCGCTGAATCTGTTTACCATCGAGTGAACCACGATCACGCAAGACTTCCGCTACATGCCAGGCAATGGCTTCACCCTCGCGGTCCAGATCGCTTGCGAGGATTAGGGTATCGGCCCGTTTCATGGCTTTATCAATGGCATCGATGCGTTTTTTCTTGTCGTCAATAATCTGATAGGTGATAGCGAAATCGTTATCCGGATCGACCGAACCGTCTTTCTTGGGAAAGGCGCGAACATGGCCATAACTGGCTAATACTTTGTAGCCTCTACCCAGGTATTTTTCGATGGTTTTTGCTTTGGCGGGAGACTCCACCACGACAACTGCGCTCATATTCGATGCAACTCCACATGGTCGGCGTGATCTGTTCAGCAGTGGGGCTCAGCAATCACACAGGCCAATAAATAACGGCTGCCCGGCAGTCGATCAATGACGCCCTGCAGCTCAAGGCGCAGCACGATGGGCGAAAGCTCAGGCACGGTCAAGCCGCAAGATTCGGCCAGATGATCCAGATGCATGCTTTCGCCGGCCAGTGCGTGCAACAATTTCGATTCGTCCATATCTGCCGGGCAATAGGTTTTTTCGCACGCACGACTACTGTTGTTGGCCACCATCCACCCCATGCTTTGCAATACTTCATCGGCATTTTCGGCCAATATCGCGCCTTCACGAATGAGCTGGTGGCAACCGGCATGATTGCCGCCCAGTACCGAGCCCGGCACGGCAAATACCTCGCGCCCGTAATCTGCGGCCTGCCTGGCGGTAATCAGCGAACCGGAGCGCACATCCGCTTCCATCACCAGCGTCGCATGGCTCAATCCGGCAATAATCCGGTTGCGACGCGGAAAGTGTTCCGGCTTGGCTGTAACCGCAGGTAAAAACTCACTGATCACACAACCCTGCGCCGCAATCGTCTGCACCTGTCGCTGCTGCTGTTCAGACAGGGCGGCCAGCCCGCAGCCCAGAATCGCAATGGTGGGTGCATCGCCTGCGAGCGCGCCGCCATGCGCCGCCGCATCAATACCGTAGGCCATGCCGCTGACAATGCACACCTGATGACTGGAGAGATAACTGCACCAGCGCCGGGTGATCACACTGCTTTCCCGACTGGCCCGGCGCGCGCCCACCACGGCCAGCATGCGCGGGTGATTCAAGCTGGCCGCATCACCCCGGAAAAACAGCAGCAGAGGCGCATCATCGAACGGCTGCAACGATAGTGGCCAGG
>Ga0256829_1001127_pt1 | contig 23040 bp, 21 predicted proteins | sample 131447metaG_FD_185979 | JGI IMG/M metagenome (GOLD analysis project Ga0256829, IMG submission 185979) | Hydrothermal vent microbial communities from Lau Basin, Pacific Ocean - 131-447 | ecosystem: Environmental > Aquatic > Marine > Hydrothermal vents | place: Pacific Ocean: Lau Basin | collected...
GCGGCAATATCGGTATTGTTCTTCATGGTGTGATCTCCCTGGCGGTTGCTGCCGCCGGTTGGGTGCGTTCAAGTTCACCCGGAGATTACGCCACCTTCAAATTTCCACCACCTTCGCGACACGACCTTCGCGGCTTTGGGCAAGGGCCTTGTCCGCGTTGCGTCGGTCCTCTTCGCGCTTCCAGCGTTCCTGCCTTTCCTCCCATTCGCGTTGCTTTCGGATCGCCGCCGCCTCGGCCTCTGCAGTCTTGGACTTCAGGTCCGGCACGACGGCTTCCAGCTCCTTCACGATCCGCGGAAACATGGACGACAAGCCGCGCTTTGGTGTTTCTTGCCATATCGCCGACCACTCCACGTCCCGGCGCGGTGCGTAGGCGACAAGCCGGAAGCGCCCGGACGGCACATCGTTCTCGGTCGTCCATGAGTGGACCAGTTGGTGCGGCCTGGCGGCCTTCACGACCGCACTGTCGTCGCGCACATACTTGCCCTTAAAGTATCTGAGCGCGACCCGTTCGGACATTTCGACGAGCGCAAGACCGATGGGAACTTCGCCGATATAGGCGACGGTCGGGCGGTGGGGCTCCCAGATCTTCCCACAGGAATAGCGCCCGTATTTGCGATCCTTCTGCGGAACCTCCCGCTCTTCGATCTGCGCCCGAAACAATGGCTGATCAGGCGGCGCGAAGGTCACGCGATACCCTTTCCGCTCGAACGCATCGTAGAGCGCATTCGCGAGGTCCAATGCGCGTGGCAGCTGCGCCTCGGACGTCACGATATCCGGCAGGAGGAGCTTGTAGGGTCGAAGAAACTCGTGGTCGTCAATCTTGCGCGTCTTGCGATAATGCGGCTCGACGCCACGAAGGATCGGGTGCCGGGCATCCTTGCGTTGCCTGCCACGATTAGGTGACGACACCGAAGATCTGACGACGGGCGTCACGGGACGCGCGAGCGGCGTGTCCGCCGACCAGACAAGCTGATCGCCTGGCTTTGCAAGGGGAAGTGGAGGTCGTGGAGAGGCCTTTCCAACCGCTTTCTTCTGCCAATAGCCAGCGGGAGGCCGAGGCACAGCGAGCGCCGTACAGACCCGGGCGAGATAGGAACCAGAGACACCATACTCGGCCGCCAGGTGGCTGATCGGTGTCGACCAGACCTTTTCGTAAAGTTCTTCTCTCGTGACTTGTCTGGAGCGGGAGACGTGGGTGTTGGTGTCGTCGGGCAACTTAGTGTTCTCGTAATGTCGACCCAATGGGACGTTCGTCAATCAGCCCCATGTGGCTCCGCCAACTCAGGTTACATCTATCTGAAATACCGTCTATAATTCCGATATCTGAAGCTCAAGAAACGCGCCCGGCGATCCGGAGCGCATTGGCCTCGACAAGCTCCGCAGTCTGCGCGACATATCCGGCCGTTGCACCCGGCAAGGCTGCGACCTCTTCGGTGACGCGCACGCGGTTGGCCACCAGACGATCGACAAGCTCCTGCACACGGTTCCGGACATCGGTCGGGCGATAGCCGATCTCGCTGGCGATCGCCTCCCAATGCCGGCCCGCGATGCCATCGGCCGTACGCTTCTTGCCCGCGATGTTCTGGGCGAAGGCCTGTACCACATGGGGCCAGGCCAGCACCGAGGAGACATCGTAGAGGGGCGCCAGACGGGGCGCCTCGGCAAGCGGCAGGATCAGCGAATAGTTCTTTGCATGCGCATCGGTGTTCGCGACGAGGATGTTGAAGATGACCTGATCGAGCAAGGCCAGCGCATCGCGCGCGCTGACATGCCGCCCGGTCTCGAGAAGGGTTCTCAGATCGAGCCCGGGCAGCGTGCCGCGCTCGTATTTCCGGCCCGGGGGCAGGCCGTTGGCCTGCGCGAAATCCTCCTGGTGGAGGCGCACCATCTGGCCCTGGCGACCGAGCCTTCGGTCATAGCGCAGGACGGCGATCGCGCTGCGACCCTCGGCTTGCAGGATGGTCGCCTGCGCGGCCTCGAGCCCCAGTGCCGCGGCCATCCGAAGGCACCAGACCTCGTTCTCGGTGATGCCGGGCAGGTTGGGGTTGTCCGGCTTCACGATCAGGGTGGAGGGCGCGCCGTGCAGGGGGACGGCCAGGACATCGCCCGGTTCGGGCAGGCGCAGCACCGGCCTGCCATCGTGGCCGAGCACCGCCAACGCGGATTTCTTCTGGCCGCCGGCCAGCGATTGCCGCACGCCCTCCTCCCCGACGAGGAACGGTCGGCTGCCAAGATCCTCGAAATGGCGATCAAGCGCCGCGGCGGGGAGGTCGATGCCGTAGAGATCGGTGAGCGGGCGATAGGCCCACCGGCTGCGGTCGGAGGCCAGCCCAAAGGAAAGCGCGCCGGCCGTATCGCCGCCGATCCGTTCGAGCATGGCCAGCGCATCCGCCTGATCGAGGCCAAGGGAGCGAGTGAGGCTGCGCAGTTGCTCCTCTTCCGGCAAGAGGTTCGCCAGCCAGGGCGAGATGATTTCGGAGGTGTACGGGGCCGCGCGCAGAGGCATCGTGACCGACAGCGGAAACGCGCCCGTCGTCTGCCGCCAGCGATCCGCGTAGCGCAGCGAGAGCGCACCATCTGAGGCGACCTCGACATCGGCCACGTGCAGCGCATCAAACCAGACCGGCACGGATCGCGTCACAGGTAGTCCCCGAGATCGTAGCCTTCCGCGGGGAGGTCACCACCGGTGCTGGCGGCATCTGCGGGATCCTCCAGCAAGGTCCTGATCGGCACCCGAAGCGCCGCCGCGATCTTCGCCAGCGTCGTCAGCCGGGCATCGCGCTTGCCCGTCTCGATCAGCGACAACGCGGGCGCGCTGATCCCGGTCAGGCGGGCAAGCTGTTCGAGCGTGAGCTCCTGATCCGCACGCAGCGCCCGGAGGCGTCGCCCGACATCGGCGAGCAGGTTCGGTTCGATCTCCATGGTCATCGCGATACGACTTACCCTTTTCGATAAATATACCGGTGGATGTCCGGGATTTCAAGCCATCTTATCTTTATCGGTAAAATGGCGTCAGTTTTGCCAAAAACAGACGATTTATTACCGTATTCAATAAGAACGATGGTGCCAGTCAGGCTTCCCCACGGCCCAATGGCGCCTTCGTCGTCCCGCGCGGTGCGCATCGCGCCCTCGCAAACCCGCGATCCGATGCGATGAACCGCTCCAACATGGGAACAACCAGCTTTTTCGGTTCGACCGGCCCCTTTCCTCCTTCCCGCCCGAGGATCTCGCCATAGACGATCAGATCGCGATGGAGTTCTGCAGGCAGTTCCACAGTCAGCTTCACAGGCTTGTCGTCCCGGATCGGTCCAAGTTTCAGCTTGGTCATGTCAGCCTCCGGACGGCGCGAAGACGAGGTCGCGCGTGACGATCACGCGGACCGGAAAGCCCGGGCGGATGGTGAGGGTCGGCGGGACCTCCAGCTGGCGCTGAACGATGCGCTGGCCAGCCTCGTTGATCGTGTCGAGGGCCCCGTCGCGGAGCGCGCGGGCAAGGCGGTCCTCCTCGTCCAGGGAAACCTCCGCGCCGACGGCGAGCAGGGTTGATAGCCCTGCGGCTCTCAGAATGCTGGCCCAGTGATTGTCGACGCGGTCTTCGAGACCGGCATAGCCCGCGGCATCGGCCCCCGGCTGGCGTTCGAGCACGAGAGATCGACCATCAGGGAAGATCAGCCGGGTCCAGACCAGGAGCACTCGACGCTGGCCGACGGTGACGCTGTCGTCATAGGCGCCGATCAGGCGGGTGCCCTGCGGGATCAGGAGCAGGCTGCCCGTCGGGCTGTCATAGACGTTCTGGGTGACCTGCGCGGTGATCTGGCCCGGCAGGTCGGAGCGGATACCGGTGATCAGCGCGGCCGGGATAACGGAGCCGGCCTGCAGGAGCCAGGGCGAGGCCGGTGGCTGGACGCGGTCGGGCGCGACGGTGCGACGGTCCGTCGGCGCAGTCAGGAAGGCCTGGCGTGGATCGGTTTCCGGGGTGGCGCCAAAGGCGCTTCCCGGAGCCGCAGGCGGCATCTGGAAGCCCGGGGACGCGGGCGCCCCGGGCCGTGTCTGGAAGAACAGGTCGCTGACACGGGCGGCCTCCAGCTCCGCGAGCCGCTGCTGCTCCGCCGGGTCCATGGTCGGGGGCGCGAGACCTGGAGCCGCGATGGGCTGGCCCCGTTGCTGTGCGTCGAGGATACCGCCGCCGAGGTCGCCCGGCAGGGGCGGCCCGAGCCGAGGGACCGCGTCATAGCTGCCGGGCAGATCGCGGAGGCCTTCGGCGGGTTGGCGGCGGTCCGTGGTGATCAACTCTTCCGGGGCGGCCGTCCGGTCCGGGCGTTGCAGCCCGTAGATCAGCGCAGCACCGATTCCGAGGCCCGCGACGACGGCAAGCCCGACAATCACCTTGCGGGAAATCCGCGTCACTCGCGGCGGATCGGCGCGCAGGCGCATGGCGGCGGCAGTGTCGGTCGAATTCTGACTCATGTCCCGCGCTCCGCATCGCTCCGCGCCACCGTCGCCTCGGTCCGGGGTTCGATCCGCAGGATGCGGACCACCTCCTGTCTTGGACCGCGCCCCAAGCGCAGCTCGGCCGCACCAAACAGCCGGTCAACGATGAGCACATTGCCGTGGATCCGGGAGTTGACGATCTCCAGCTCGCCATCGGTGCCGAGCACGAAGAGCGGCGGCATCTCGCCCTGGGCGATGCCGCGCGGGAAGACGACATAGACCCGGCGCCCGTCGTCGAAGACGGAAATCGGCCGCCAAGGCGGGCTGTCGCCCTGCAGCCCGTAGCGGTGGTTGCGTGCATGCGCTGGTGGGATGCGCGGAACGGTCGGCGCGACGCGCGGGCTCTCGGGCGCGCGCGGATAGGCCCACGAGATGGCGGGCATCCAGGTTTCTTCGCTGGCGTTGAGCTCGATCAGGTAGGTGCGCCGGTCGGTCGAGATCACGAGGTTCGTGCTGATATCCGGTCGTGTGGGTTTCACGAGGACGAGCACGCGGGTGTCGCGGCCCGCGCCGCTTTCGGTGTCGCCGATGATCCAGCGCGCGGTGTCGCCCGCCGCGATCGGGCCGGTGCCTGCAAGGCGTTCGCCGGGTTCGAGGGCGATGGTCGTGATCTGGCCCGGCGCGGCGTAGACCTGATAAAGCGCGCCCTCGGACCAGGGGTAGATCTGGATCGCGTTGAAGTACCCGGCTTGCTGCGGCTCGACGCGGGCGGCGGCATTGGCATTGCCGACCTGGGCGACGGGTGAGGCGGCGGCCTCCCCGCCCCGGCTCGGGGTCCAGGCGGGCGGGACATGAAGCGGACGCGGCTGGTCCTCGGGCGCCATGGCGGGCGGCGACGGCAGAGGCGGCACCGCGTCGTCATAGGCGAATGCGGGCGGGCGGTCGCTGGCGCAGCCGGCCAGAAGCGTGGTGGCGAGAAGCACGGCGGGCAGGATCGGTCGGGTCATTGGCTCATCTCCCGCGACCAGTTGATCGCGTTCACATAGATGCCTAGGGGATTGGCGCGCAGGCGCTCGGCCGTGCGCGGCGGGTCGATCACGATGGTCAGGATCGCGGTCCAGCGCTCGGTGCGGGCGAGCTGGCCGTTTTCATAGTGCCGCTCGGACCAGGCCACCCGGAAACTGTCGGGCGAGGCGCGGATGACACTCGAGACCTCGACCGAGACCTGGTCCTCGCCCACCCGCGTGAAGGGGTCGTTGGCGCGGGCATGATCGTTCAGCGCCACTGCCCCGCGGTCGGTTGTGAACTCATAGGCGCGGAGCCAGTTCTGCCGGACGACGATGGGATCGGCGGGCAAGCCCCGGACCTCCTCGATGAACCGCGCGAGATGCCAGGCGATCTGCGGATCGCTCGGGCGATACCCGGCGCTGGCCGCCTCGACGGCGCGCGCCTCGCCGTGGCGATCGATCTCGACGATGTAGGGCACCACGGTGCCGCGGGCAGATTGCCAGACCAGCGCCGTGGCGAAGCCGCCCGCGAGGATCAGACAGCCGAAGGCCATGAGGCGCCAGTTCTTCGCCTGCACCCGGGCGGAGCCGATACGCTCGTCCCAGACCTGCGCGGCCTTTTGGTAGGGGGTCTCGGGTTCGGGGGTCTTGCCGTAATGCGCGGCGGCGCGTTTGAAGAGGCTCATGATCGGTCGCTTTCGGAAAGGGAAACAGAGGCACCGGAGCCGGGGCTGTCCCCGGCTCGCAACGCATGGGTGGCGGCGGAGACGCCATGGCTCATGGCCTGGCTACGGCGCATGGAGCGCGCCCAGGCCGGCGGGCTGCCTGCGGGGGCGGACATGGCGGTCGACGCGCCTGCCCCGCTGCCGAGCGACGAGGTGCCGCCGGTGGCGGCGAAACCCACACGGGCGCCTCCGGCGTGGCTTGACTTGACCGCTTCGGAAGCCGAGGCGGCGGCCCGGCGCAGGGGCGATGCAGCCGCGGATCCCACGGCCTTTGCCACGCCGCCGAGACCAGAGGCCACACCGGCGGCCCCGGTCTGGCCCATCGATCCGAGGCTGTAGGCTGTGGACACGGCCCCGGCGGCGGCAGCAGCGCCGCGCGTGACGGCTGCCCCGCCCGAGGCCAGTGCTCCGGCCCCGCGGGCACCGAGCAGGGCCCCGCCACCCGCCGCGACGGCAGCCCCGCCCACCGCCAGCCCGGTGCCGACGGCGGCCCCCGCGCCCAGTTGCGGCCCGCCGGAGACGAGGCCCGTGGCGATGCCCGGGCCGAAGATGCCGAGACCGAGCAGCGAGAGTGCGGCCAGCACGATCGCCATCGCCTCGTCGATGGTCGGCGTCACGCCGCCGAAGCCGGCGGTGAACTGACCGAAGAGCGTCGAGCCGATGCCGATGATCACCGCGAGCACCAGCACCTTGATGCCCGAGGAAACGACATTGCCCAGCACCCGCTCGGCCATGAAGGCGGTCTTGCCGAAGAGGCCGAAGGGGATCAGCACGAAGCCCGCAAGCGTCGTCAGCTTGAACTCGATCAGCGTCACGAAGAGCTGCACAGCGAGCAGGAAGAACGCGAGCAGCACCAGCGCCCATGCGAAGAGCAGGCAGGCGATCTGGATGAAATTCTCGAAGAAGGCGACGAAGCCCATGAGATCGGCGGTGGATTCCAGTAGCGGCCGTCCGGCATCGAGCCCGGTCTGCGCCACGCGCCCTGGGCGCAGGAGATCGGCGGGCGAAAACCCGGTGCCCGAGGCCAGGAGACCCAGCCCCGCGAAACTGTCGAAGACGATCGCGGCGAGGCTGTTCCAGTTGGAGATGAGCCAGGCGAAAACGCCGACGAAGAGGGTCTTCTTCACGAGACGGGCGATGATGTCGTCATCGGCGCCCCAGGCCCAGAAGAGCGCGGCCAGCGTCACGTCGATCACGATGAGCGTGCTGGCAATGAAGGCGACCTCGCCACCGAGCAGCCCGAAGCCAGAATCGATGTAAGAGGTGAAGACCCCGAGGAAGGTGTCGATGACGCCGGTGCCGCCCATGGCTCACTCGCCCCCGGTCCGGTCGCGCCCGAGGAAGCGGTCGCGGGTCTCGGCCCAGACGGCGAGGCAGTCGGGATCGGAAGCCGCGGCCTCGCCCAGTTCCTGGCAGCGCCGTTGTTCGGCCCGCAAGGGATCGGTCTCCGGCATGAGGGGCGCGGCCGGACGCGCCGCCTGCCCTTCCTCGTCCCGGCCCATCTCCACCAGTGCCGCGGTGACCGCGATGGCGACGAAGACGATGGCGGCGATGCGCGCGAGGACCGATCCCTCCATGGGCCTGCCCTCCTTCAGTTGTTGAACATCCGGGCATTGCCGGGCTGGTAGCCCGCACCCGGGGCGAGGAACCGCTCGCGCTGGACCCGGCCCTGTTCGGCCGCCGCGGACCGCTCTGCCTCGACCAGCGCGGTTGCGCGGCCATTGGCGGCGACGACCGCGATCAGGTCGGCGATCTGCTGGGATTGCAGTGCGAGAAGCTGGTTGCCCGCCTGTGTGGCCTGCAGGGCGCCGACCGCGGATTGGCTTTCACCGACAAGCGCGGAGAGCTCGGCGCGCTGGCCGTCGAGATTGCCGACGACACCCGCCTGCACCCGCAGCGCATCCTGCAGACCGCCGACGGTGTTTTCCCAGCGGGAGCGTGAATCGGCCAGAAGCTGCGCCTCGGGCGCGGCCATGGGGATGTTGGCGTAGTCCTGCTGGAAGACCTGGTCGATCTGAGCGACGTCGAAGGCGATGTTCTGCGCCTGGGACAGAAGCTGCCGGGTCCGGTCGACATTCTGCTGCAGCGCCTGCAGCGAGGAATACGGCAGGCTCGCGAGGCTGCGGGCCTGGTTCATCAGCATCTGCGCCTCGTTCTGCAGCTGGGTGATCTGGTTGTTGATCTGCTCGAGCGCCCGGGCGGCGGAGAGGATGTTCTCGGCGTGATTGCGCGGGTCGTAGACGATGCGCCCGCCCCCACCGAAGAGGAAGGCCTGGGCGGGCGTCGCGAAGATCGGCGCGAGGCCGAGCGGCGCTGCAAGGGTCAGGGCGAGCGCGGAGGCGCTGGCGAGGCGGGACAGGCGATGGACGGTGTGGGTCATGGCGTGGTCTCCTTTGCGGGTTCGGGGGCTTGGGGGATCAGGGCGTCCGATGCCTCGGGCTCCGGCGCGAGATTGGTGAGGTCCGGGATCAGCTCGGTGGCCCAGCCGACCCCGCGGGCTTCGAGCCAGGCCGCGAGGAAGCCCTCGCGGCCGTGGTCTGCGAGAATGTCCGAGATCAGGGTCTGGTCGGATTTGGACGAGGCCGCGCAGAGTGCGAGGCCGACTTCCGAGAGACCGAGCTCGAAGAGCCGGTTGCCGCGCCGCGACTGGCAATAGTAGTCGCGCTTGGGCGTGGCGCGGGCGAGGATCTCGATCTGCCGGTCATTGAGCCCGAAGCGGCGGTAGATCGCGGTGATCTGGGGCTCGATGGCGCGTTCGTTGGGGAGAAGCAGCCGCGTCGGACAGCTTTCGATGATCGCGGGCGCGATGGCGGAAGCGTCGATATCCGAGAGCGACTGGGTCGCGAAGATGACCGAGGCGTTCTTCTTGCGCAGCGTCTTCAGCCATTCGCGGAGCTGGCCCGCGAAGCCCTCGTCATCGAGCGCGAGCCAGCCCTCGTCGATGATCAGGAGCGTCGGTCGCCCGTCGAGCCGGTCGCCGATCCGGTGGAAGAGATAGGAGAGCACTGCGGGCGCCGCGGCGGTTCCGACCAGCCCTTCGATCTCGAAGGCCAGGACAGAGGCCGCGCCGAGCTCTTCGGTCTCGGCATCGAGCAGCCGCCCATGTGCCCCGCCCAGGCAATAGGGGCGCAGGGCCTGTTTCAGATCGGTGGATTGCAGCAGGACCGCGAGACCGGTGATCGTCCGTTCGCCGACAGGGGCCGAGGCCAGCGAGCTCAGCGCGGACCAGAGATGCTCTTTCACCTCCGGCGTGATCGCGATGCCTTCGCGCGCAAGGATCGCGCCGATCCAGCCCGCGGCCCAGCTGCGTTCGGCAGGATCGTCGATCCGGGCGAGCGGCTGGAGGGAGACCGTGGCTTCCGCCGCCTCGGTCAACTCGCCGCCGAGATCATGCCAGTCGCCGCCCATGGCCAGGGTGGCGGCGCGGATCGAACCCCCGAAATCGAAGGCGAAGACCTGTGCGCCCGGGTAGCGGCGGAACTGCAGCGCCATGAGCGCGAGGAGCACGGATTTGCCCGCCCCGGTTGGACCGACGACCAGCGTATGGCCGACATCGCCCACGTGGAGCGAGAGACGGAACGGCGTTGCGCCTTCGGTCTTGCCGTAGAGCAGCGGCGGGCCGTCGAAATGCGAATCCCGCTCCTCTCCCGCCCAGACGGCGGAGAGCGGGATCATATGGGCGAGGTTCAGGGTGGAGAGCGGCGACTGGCGGACATTGGCGTAAGCCTGCCCCGGCAGCGAGCCGAGCCAGGCATCGACCGCATTGACCGTTTCGACCATGGCGGTGAAGTCCCGGCCCTGCACGACCTTCTCGACGAGGCGGAGTTTCTCGTCGGCGCGGCGCGGGTCGTCATCCCAGACGATGAGCGTTGCCGTGACATAGGCCTCCCCCGCGATATCGGCGCCGAGTTCCTGCAGCGCCATGTCGGCATCGGCGGCCTTGTTGGCGGCGTCCGTGTCGACCAGCGCCGATTGCTCGTTGGTCATCACCTCCTTCAGGATCGCGGCGATGGATTTGCGCTTGGCGAACCATTGGCGGCGGATGCGCGCGACCATCCGCGCGGCCTCCATCTTGTCCATCAGGATCGCGCGGGTCGCCCAGCGATAGGGAAAGGCCAGCCGGTTGAGCTCGTCGAGGATTCCGGGCGTGGTGGCGGTCGGAAACCCCGAGAGGGTCAACACGCGGAGATTGGCGGTCCCCAGCCGGGGCTCGAGCCCGCCGGTCAGCGGCTGGTCGGGCAGAAGCGCGTCGAGATAGGCCGGGGTTTCCGGCACGCGGACCCGGTGCGCCTGCGTCGAGATCGTGGAATGCAGGTAGGTCAGCGTTTCGCTGTCACCCATCCAGCAGCATTCGGGCATGATCCCGTCGAAGAGCGCCAGCACCCGGTCGGTGCGATCGATGAAGCCGCGCAGCACCTCGCCCGCATCGATGTCGGTCTTGTCGCGGCCTTCGTAAAGCCATGTCTCGGCCCGCGCGGCCTCCTCGGCGGGCGGCAAATAGAGGAAGGTCAGGACATACTCCGACTGGAAATGCGTCCCCTGCTCGGCAAACCCCGCGCGACGCTCGGCATCGACAAGCGCCGAGGCCGGATCGGGAAAGCGGCTGTCGGGATAGTCAGCCGCCGGGACGCGCTGCGCCTCGACGAAGATCGCCCATCCGGAGCCGAGCCGGCGAAAGGCGTTGTTGATGCGGCCCGCCACGGCGACGAGTTCCGCCGTGACCGCGCTGTCGAGATCGGGGCCCCGGAACCGGGCCGAGCGCTGCAGGCTGCCGTCCTTGTTCAGCACCACGCCGGGCGCCACCAACGCCGCCCAGGGCAGGTAATCCGCCAGTCGCGTCCCTTTCCGGCGGTATTCTGCGAGGTTCATCATGATGCAGCCTCAGACCTCGAGATGACCGGGAAGCCGCAGATGACGGCGTCCGACCTCAACGAAGAGCGGATCGCGCCGGGCGGCCCAGACCGCAACCAGGTGGCCCAGAAGGCCGATGACGATCCCGGCGACCCAGAGCTGCAGCCCGAGCCCGATGGCCCCGGCCAGTGTCCCGTTCAGGATCGCGAAGGCCCGCGGCGCACCGGCCAGCAGGATCGGCTCGGTCAACGCACGATGCACCGGAACGGTGAAGCCCGGGACGTCCGCCAGCTGTTCGATTGTACCGTCCATCAGATCAGTGCCCCGCCGCCGAAGCTGAAGAAGCTCAGGAAGAAGGAGCTCGCCGCGAAGGCGATGGAGATGCCGAAGACGATCTGGATCAGGCGGCGGAACCCCCCGGAGGTGTCGCCGAAGGCCAGCGTCAGACCGGTGACGATGATGATGATCACCGCGATGATCTTGGCGACCGGCCCCTCGATCGACTCGAGTATCGATTGCAGCGGCGCTTCCCAGGGCATGGAAGAGCCCGCCGCCCGGGCGGGTCCGGCCAGCATCAGGGTGACGGTGGCGTAGGTGACGGCATGGGCGGCCTGCGCGCGCAGCCGGTGAAGGTTTCGGGTCATGAAGGGTCTCCTGTGTCGGTTTCCATCCCGGTCGGCCGCGCCGCCGGGGAGATGCGATAGCCGCCGTCCGGTCCCAGCCCGTCGACGCGGGCGAGCTCGGCGAGATGCCGGTTGGCCCCGCGCCCGGAGAGGACGGCGATGAGATCGATGGTCTCGGCGATGAGGGCGCGCGGCACTGTGACCACGGCCTCCTGGATGAGTTGTTCCATCCGGCGCAGGGCGCCGAGGGCCGAGCCCGCATGGATGGTGCCGATCCCGCCCGGATGACCGGTGCCCCAGGCCTTCAACAGGTCCAGCGCCTCGGCCCCGCGCACCTCGCCGATGGGAATACGGTCGGGGCGCAGGCGGAGCGAGGAGCGGACGAGATCGGAGAGCGAGGCGACCCCGTCCTTGGTGCGCAGGGCCACGAGGTTGGGTGCTGTGCATTGCAGCTCACGCGTGTCCTCGATGATGACCACGCGGTCTGACGATCCGGCCACCTCGGCCAGAAGTGCATTGGTCAGGGTCGTCTTGCCGGTCGAGGTGCCGCCCGCCACGAGGATATTGGCCCGCGTGGCGACGCCTTCGCGCAACAGTGCCGCCTGGGTCTCGGTCATGATCCCGGAGGCGACGTAATCGGCGAGCGTGAAGACCGCGACGGCGGGCTTGCGGATCGCGAAACAGGGCGCGGTGACCACAGGCGGCAGGAGCCCCTCGAAGCGTTCCCCGGTCTCGGGCAGTTCGGCCGAGACACGCGGGCGCGCGGCATGCACCTCGGCCCCGACGTGATGGGCGACGAGCCGCACGATCCGCTCGCCATCGGCGGGGGACAGCGTTGCGCCGGTATCGGAGAGCCCCTCGGACAGCCGGTCGATCCAGAGCCGCCCATCGGGATTGAGCATGACCTCGACGGTCATCGGGTCTTCCAGGAACCCGGCAATGGCGGGCCCGAGCGCGGTGCGCAGCATCCGCGCGCCGCGGGCCATCGCTTCCGGTTTTTGTGCTGCCTCTGCCATGCTGTCCCCGTTCCGTGAGTGGCCACCGACGGGCGGCCCTGGATCGGGTCCATCAAGAAAACCGGAAACCGGATGCGCTCAACAGGTCTTCAGGGGGCATAGCGCCATAGCGTGCAAAGACAGGGAATAGGGTTGGAGACGATCAAAGCGGCACAGCACGGCCCACCTTGCCTTTTGGCACATATCCTCTATATTGATGCCAAAGGAGACAGCCATGCAATTCGCCACGGTTCAGCCCGTCACCGCCCGCACCGATCTTCCCGTGATCACCGACGAGGAGGCCGCCGCGCTTGCGCGCACCACCGTCAACCTCTTCCGGGCCTGGGAGCTGACGGATGCGGAAGCCCGCACCCTGCTGGGCGACATGGCGCAACGGACGTGGGCGCGCTGGAAGACCGGCGATATCGGCCGGATCGACCGCGACCTGCGCGCGCGCATGGCGATCCTGATGGGGATCCACAAGGCGCTCCGCACTCTCTTCACCGATCCTGCCCGGGGTTATGCTTGGATCCGCAAGCCGAACGCCGCCTTCGCGGGACGGAGCGCGCTCGACGTCATGCTCCGGGGCGAGATCACCGACCTGATCGACCTGCGCGCCTATCTCGATGCCGAACGGGGTGCCTGGTGAATGTCCCTGTCCGGCGCGTGACCTGGCCACGCACGGTCCGCATCATCCGCTCGATCCACCCGCCGATCGACCTCTTCGAGGACATCGCCGATCCGGCTGATTGGGAGGCGCTGGCCTCGGCCGAGGCCAAGTTCAATCCGCGCATCCGCGAGAGCATCGGCGATCTCTCCAAGGTGCCCGTCGCCCGCCGCGTGACCGGGCCCGGCGCAAGCTGGGTCATGGCGCCCTTCGTGCATTGCTCGCCGCTCAGGCCCGGGCGGTTCTCGGATGGCAGCTTCGGCCTCTACTACGCGGGCGACCGCACCGAGGTGGCGATCGCCGAGACCGTCCATCACCACGCCCGCTTCATGCGCGCCACCGACGAGGCGCCGGGCTGGACCTCGCAATTCCGCGAGCTGATCGGGTCGATCGACGCCGATCTCGACGACGCCACGGGCCGCGCCGACCTGCTGGACCCCGACGACTACCGCGCATCCCAGGTCTTCGGAGGGGAGCGCCGCGCGGTCGGATCGAACGGCATCACCTGGCCCAGCGTGCACTTTCCCGAGGGCCAGTGCATCGCGGTCTTCTGGCCCGACGTGATCCCGATCCCGACCCAAGGGGCTCATTTCGCGTATCACTGGGATGGGGAGCGCGTCGACTACGTCAAGCGTTTGGACGATGGAGAGGTGTGGCGGGTATGTTGATACTGTGAGCCGCACTCTTGTCGGCTGGTGCTCGGAAAAAGACAGGCGCTCCAGAAGCCCTGCATCGCCGGGGCCAAGGTCTGAGCGCAGAATCAGTGGCCTCGCCTATCGATCAACAGGCCGTAAAGACCGTATGCCTCTGGTGCGAAGGGATAGCGAAAGGATATGAAGAACCTGCGCTCAGCACCTTGCACAGAGCCACGGTCCGCCATGGCGTTCTGATCAACGCGGACCTCTCCGAGAGACGGCGTTCCTACACCACAACGGGGGCACTATCGTTCGAAGTGGGATTGACGCCAAGAGGCAACAATTGGAGGATGTAGTATGCGAGCCTCAGCTCAGCCTGTGGCTCACAAAAGAACATGAGTTCCCTGATGAGATGAATGAAAAGGTTGCGGAATCTATCTTTATGGGCAACCTCTCAAGGCTCCATCTGGAAACTGAGTATCGTTCAACCAAGAACGATCCCGTAGAGAACTTCTATAAGAAATGCCTCCGAGACTCTGCTTCATATCAACGAGCAGTTGGCTACTTTCGATCTTCCGTCCTGATCATCATTGGTAAGGCGCTTGTCGATTTTGTTCGCAAGGGAGGTCGGATCCAACTCATTTGCTCTCCAAGCCTAAGCAGTGACGATATACGCAGCATCTCTGCGGGATACGCTCGAAGAGAAGAAATTATTGCGGCGTCACTAGTAGACGAATTTGACAAACTGCTGGCCGAGCCTGAAACGGAATTTGCTGCTAGAGCATTGGCGACACTCGTGGCTCTTGGCTCGCTTGAAATTAAGATCGCTGAACTAAAGAATGGCAAAGGCATTTATCATGAAAAGCTAGGCATCTTTTCAGATGGACTAGGCAATCACGTAAGCTTTCGAGGCTCCACAAACGAAACGTGGAGCGGCTGGCACACCGAAGGCAACTTTGAGGCAATTGAAGTTTTTTGTAGCTGGGCTGGAGCATCAGAAGAAAATCGCGTTGAAAAACACAGACAGCATTTCGAAACTCTTTGGTCAGGTGAAGATCCAGGAATAAAGGTCACGTCATTCCCTGAGATGACGGCAAAGCACCTCGAGAAATTTGCAGCGCAAAGCATTGAGGACATAATGGAAAGCCCCCCTGTCACCGCTACTTCGCGCAGAAAGCCTTTACCACACCAGATACAAGCGATCGAAGCTTGGCGAAGCAATGGCTCTCGCGGGATTCTTGAGCATGCTACAGGTACAGGCAAGACATTCACTGCTATTGTTGCGATTCGTGATCATGTGCGCGAAGGTAGACCCGCACTTATCCTTGTCCCAAGCAGGCTGCTCCTGGGTCAATGGGCTGACGAAATCAGTGAAGAGATCCCAGAAGCAGCCGTGATGCTAGCGGGTGATGGTCACAACCGTTGGAAAGTAAATGGGCGGCTGAAGAGTATGACGGTTGGCAACCTAGAGCTTGGGCCGCGGATCACACTTGCAATGATGCCCACGGCTGCGACGAATCTTTTTTTATCAGAACTCGCGGGTGGCGACGACCTACTACTGGTTGCTGATGAAGTCCATCAACTAGGCAGCCCAGTAAACTCACGAGCGTTGCAGATCCAAGCGGGATCAAGACTGGGTTTGAGTGCCACGCCGCGCCGTTACGGAGATCCCGAAGGTACGAAGAAGCTCATGGACTATTTCTCTGGCGTCGTGCCGCCCCCCATCACCCTCGAAGACGCGATGCGCGCTGGTCGTCTCGTTCCGTATCGGTATCTCCCCCATGCAATCAGCTTGACCGCTGACGAGGCCGACCAATGGCTAGACTTCAGCAATAGGATTAGGAAGGAAGTAGCAAGAAGCAAGACAGATGCTGAGGGAAAGAAGCAACTTAGTGAGAGAGCAAGAATGCTCCTTATCCAACGCTCCCGGATCGCAAAGAAGGCAAGCGCAAAAGTAGACCTAGCGGTAAGAATTCTAAGCGACGAGTTCCAAGAAGGCCAAAGCTGGTTGGTCTACTGCGAAGATAGCGAACAGTTGGCAGATGTTGTATCTGGCCTTCGGATGCACGGGATGGAAAGCATCGAGTATCATTCCAATATGCTGGGCGATCGCGACAGCACAATGGAGTGGTTTCATAAATTTGGCGGAATACTCGTTTCAATAAAGTGTCTTGATGAAGGTGTGGATATTCCGAAAGTCTCACACGCGCTCATTCTCGCGTCATCACAGAACCCACGGCAATTTATTCAGAGGCGCGGACGGGTACTAAGGACCTACCCTGGGAAAAATATGGCAGAGATACACGACGCAGTAGTCAAGCCTGTCAATTCTGACGCAGAACCAGAGCAATTGGGCTTGCTCCGAGGAGAGCTAATACGAGCAATTGAGTTCGCCGGAGGCGCTATTAACAAATCAGCAGGCGCCGAACTACGAAGTATTGCAATGGAGATGGGCATCGACCTTGATGATCTTGTGGCGAGAGACGGAGTAGAAGAAGATGATTGATAACCCCGAAGCTGACATTGCCCTTGATATCCTTACCGAACTGCGTTCCGAGATCGCCCCTGGATTATCATTGGACCTCGTTAGAGCATGTTACTTCGTTCAGAAGAACAATCAGTTCAACAATGATCGATCAGTTGCAATGGCCGAAATGGAGAAACTAATTGACGTCGAAGTAGAAAAAATGGCTGCGGGTGCGGAGGGTCAGCAATGAAACTGATCCGGCTGACGATGAAGAACTTCATGCCATACAAAGATCAGACTGTGTTGGAGTTTCCGACAGACGAATCACGTAACGTCATGCTGGTTTTTGGCGACAATATGCGAGGAAAGACCTCTCTACTAAATGCAATTCGTTGGGGGTTTTACGAACGCGCCTTAGGACGGCACTCTCGCGTGATTGGGTTGCTGGATATAGTGAACAAAGACGCCGTTCTGGAAGATAATTGGCGTGTCGATGTTTTTATAGAGTTCGAGTCGAACGGCGATCACTTCGAACTTCGCCGTACAGCAGATCGACGTTCTCCTGTGGTTCGGCCATCACGATCGGATGATCTGCAAACTTCAGTTCTTTTGAAGAAGAACGGCGTCGTGGTTTCTGGCGACCAAGTCTCCTACGAGCTCGATCAAGTAGCCCCCGAACAAACATCTCGCTTTTTTCTCTTCGACGGTGAATTGCTTCAGGAATACGAGGAGCTGCTGTTTGAAGGCAGCGAACAGGGACGGCAGATCAAGGAGGCGATTGAACAAGTACTGGGAGTGCCAACTCTGGTAAGGGGCCGCGATGAACTGGGTACCATCTTAAAGAACGCATCGCGGACTCAAACAAAGGCGTTGGCGCACATACAAGGCTTAAAGGCCCAGGCTCTTCGAACAGATGCCCTAAACGAGAAACTAGAAGCATTCGAAGCCGATGAGAAATACTTGGAGGCTCAAATCTCCAGCGTTCGGGAAGAACGAGAGAACCTCGAAGATGAGCTCGAAGCCGCGGCAACAGTTCTCGCACTTAAGGCCAGGCTTGATGGTGCTCGGGCAGAGCGCGACGAAAGCCAATCAACTATCGATCGGAAATTCAACGAGCGTCATGAGGTATTGGCCGTGGCGTGGAAGGACATGCTTGATGCCCGGCTGAGCCAAAAGAAAACTGGATTGAGAGAAGAGCAACTGCAGATCACGAGGGCGATGAAGACCACGTCTCGGGTAGAGTCGGACATTGATCGTCTGAAGCAGCTGATTGAGACCGACTCTTGCCCAACGTGCGATCAGCCTGTGGATGGTCCCATACGGAGCAGACTGAAAGAAGAGCTTGGCAAAATGCAGGCCAGTGTCATGGCGCACAAAGATGTCAGCGTTAGGCTGAATGAGATTTCGGCGCAACTTGGCATTCTTGAAAAGGTTCGGGGCAGTGGAGCGCGACAGCGACTTGCCCAGATTGAGAAGGATATTCAGCATGCACAGATCAAACTTCAGCGCGCGGAGAACGAAATCGAAGAGATAGAGGAGAAGGTCAACGAGCAGGATGCCACGGAATTAGCAAGAAAAAGGTCCCGTAGAGCAGACCTTCTCAAGGAAGAAGGCAAACTTGATAACGATCTAGATGGAGTTCGGAACAATCTCAAGAAGGTGAAAGAAGAGCTTGCGATCGCAAGAAAGGCTATTGAAGGCGTTGCATCAGCCCGAGCCGAGAAGTCGACTCAGAAAGTTACGCTGACTGCTTCTTTAGAGAGAACTTTCGCCGCCAGCATTGAGACGCTTCGGGATAAGCTGCGTGGACGAGTTGAGCAGCTGGCTAGTGAAGCATTTCGCAAGATGACGACGCAACACGCCTACCAAGGCCTGACGATCAACGAGAACTATGGCTTGAGCATACTCGACAGTCATGGGAGGACTGTTTCGATGCGAAGCGCTGGTGCTGAGCAAATAGTAGCGCTTTCCCTAATCGACGGCCTGAACCGGACTGGAAGATCAGCTGGCCCGGTAGTGATGGACACTCCTTTCGGCCGGCTCGACCCGAAGCACCGGGCCAATATTCTGGGCTATTTGCCGACAGTGACGACGCAGTTTGTCTTATTTGTTCACGGTGGTGAAATTCGACGTGAGACGGATCTCGACGCGATCAAAGAACGAGTGGGAGCCGTCTATGACCTTGTCGAGATTTCCGAAACTCAGACTAAGATCGAAAGGTCCAAGCTATGACGGACTCAGAAGTCACAACCGTCGGCCTTTCTGAAGAGGCAGACGATCTCCTTGATCAGTTGAAGGAACTGGAAATCTTTGCCGAGAAGCTTGATGGGTATCGGTTTGCGATAAGCTTTGCAGTCGCGTCCGGTGTGTTGCCATCGGAAATCGGAAAGAGGAAAACGCTCTTCAATGTAGGGTCTCTTGACCCTGGGCAGTTGATCCGAACCTCCATTGAAGCCGTGTACCCCGACGAAATCGCCTCGGCGTCAGTGTATCGTGTTGCCGAGCGCTTGGCCGATTGGGGTGTCCGCGAACTACATGCACTGGCATCCAACGGACAACTAGACTTCGTAAAAATCCTAGAAAGTGTAGAAGACGCATCGTCACAATGAGCGCGCCGCTAAGACTGTTTTTGATGACCCGCAAACGTGGGTACGACTGGAAGATATTCGTTTCACAGTCCCTTGAAGAGGTTCATACGGAATGGTCGAAGCAATCCGTACTCGGCGGCGTTTCTGGTGTCTTGCACGTTGGGTTTGGTCGACCAGCTGCGCGTCTCTTCAACGAGGTTACTGAAGGCAAAGACGGAACCCTTCTTGCCACTGCAGGTGCAAGGTTCGTAGTGCCATCCCCTTCCAAGTTCTCAGAAACTGCAATTGAAGTGGTAGACGGTCTACCGATCTATGTTGTCCTGGACGGCTGGGGCTACATGATCGACGATCCTACACGGACCGCCGGACTTCCCTCTGAGCATGCACTAGGTCTTCCTTCTCAGCACGACAACGGCAGTCCCACAACTGCGACTGGTTGGGTCGCACAGTTCCTAGACGTAGCCCCGGAGTTCCAAGACGCATTGGAACAGGTCTACATCTACGATGAAGCGAGCTACTTGGATAGGGAGCACGAACTGCCAGGAGTAGTCAGAACGGCTCTTGGCCAGTTTCGCTTCGATAACCTCGTGCAAGATTCGTCTGATGCCTTGGATATTGTGCGATTTTCGCCGCCATGGCTTCGCACCCAGGAACTCGAAAAACTTCCCATCACTGTTAGACTGCGTAACGTCTTCAACATGTACGGTATAAAGCGTGTATCTGATCTCGACAATTTCAATAGAGAGAAGCTGTTCGCAACCAAGAACTTTGGAAGGCGTTCGTATTCAGACCTTGGAGAAGCCCTCCGAGAGGGGCTACGGCGCGGTGCGATTGACATAGACTTTTCGGCTGGACCGCCGTCTTTAGACCAGTCCCACCCAACGATTGGCGAAGCTCCGATAGGTGGTTCTAGCCAGTCTTCTATCGCGCTCTCTATTGGGCTGATCGCCAACCTCCTCAAAACATTGAATGAGTTGGAGGAGCGAGATCGCGAAATCCTGCTGGGCAGAATGGGTTTCAACGAGCCGCCGAGAACTCTCGAGAGTATCGGTAGCGAACATGGAGTAACCCGAGAAAGAATTAGGCAGGTTGAAAAGCGGTCTCTCGAACGGATTATCGCGAATGAACTCTGGGACGATGTAATGCGGCATCGTCTAAGCGTACTTCTCGATAATCGAGAAGAACCTTTACCTCTCTTTGGCCTTGAAGTAGTGGATGATTGGTTCAAAGGGACATCTGACAAACAAGACACTCTTTCATATCTGATCGAGAATCTTTGCGAAGGGCGCTTCCATGTCCTAAAAGTTGGCGCTGTAAGGTTTGTTTCGCGCATTGACCAAGAAACTTGGAATACAAAGCTCAGAGAGGCTCGGCACCTGTTAGAAAGCGCAGCTGACCTCAACTGGTCAGAAGATGAGTGCCAAAATACGGTATCGACTTTCCTACAAGACGGCGGAACCGAACTGAGACCTCTACTGTGGCAGGAGGCATCCCGCCTTTGTCACTTCTCAGGCCCCTCAGGCGACCGCGTCCTAACCGCTTATGGTCGCGGCCTCGAACAGATGGTGCAAGTAGTCTTGGAAGACAGCCCGGTACCGCTTCACACAAGCGAAGTTGCGCAAATGGTGAGCGACGTTGCTGGCAAAGAGATCGGCGAGTCTCAAATTCGCAATGCTGTTGCCAGTGTTGGAATCCTTCTTGGGCGTGGAACCTATGGCCTCCGAAAGCACATCCCCCTAAGCGATGACGAGATCGAGAAAATAGCTCAACTCGCAACGGAGGTTATTTCCGAACATGAAGACGATCGCCAGTGGCATACATCAGAATTGGTTGCTGAATTGCGTGAACGCTATGGCGACATCTGCGGGGATAGACTCGATAAATACAACCTCAGTGTAGCATTGGAGATGAAATCGGGTCTGAAGTACTTGGGTCGACTTGTATGGGCATGCCCCGATGCCAACCATGCAATGCGTGTTGACTTAAGGGACGCTGTTATAGGAATTCTTGAAAATGCAGGCGGACCACTGACGACCAGCCAGATAAACGACAAACTAACTGAGTTTCGTGGCGTAAACAGCACGTTCCAGATATGGAACCGTGACCCAGTTATCAGAGTAGGCCGCAGTCTTTGGGGGCTCAACGACCGTGATGTGGTGGTCAAACGGGATCAACAGCCGAAATTAATGGAGAACGTCGTCAGCGCAATCCGGCGGAAAGGTACGGGCATACATCTCGATGAGATTAAGGACTTTATTGGAAGTGAAACAGACCTGGAGCCTGAGGCTATCTTTAGTATAGCTTCTCTGGACGACCGCATTTCAATTGGCGTCGGCCGTTTTGCCTATTTGAAAGAGTGGGGTGATAGCAGACGGGTGACGCTGAAAGCAGCGCTAGATCGCCTAGCAAATCAAGTTCCAGGACCGATGGATATCTCCGACATTAAGGATTGGCTAGAGTTCATCACGGAGAGGAAGATTGAAAAGAATATTGTTTCACATGCCCTCTCTTCAGCCGGTATGAATTACTTAGGGGACGGCATATGGGAGATCAGCGAGCGAGATACCGAAGCCGAAGGTTAGACTCGAGTCGGCGCCTCCACAACGACTTCGCCTATTCCTATGACTTGCAGCGAAATGTGCTTGGCCGACCTCATTCTGCGGAGAGCACTTTGTCTCCGATTTTCCTTTCTGAGATTGAAATACCTTCACAGGTACTGACGACTTTGCTTGGGGCGAATCGACCAATAGAATGCGCTGCATAGGCCCAATTTGCCTCGATAGACAACCACTGGCGTCCCAATTCTTCTGCAACGGCTCCGGTTGTGTTACTACCGCCAAAGGGATCAAGAACCAGATCCCCCTCATCCGTGAGAAAACGAACAAAGAAATCCACCAAACTCTTGGGCATTCTGGCAGGATGTACATCAGCACCGTGTTCGAGACAAAATCTTCGATACCCGTCGCTTGAAACAGTGTTGGCAGCCTTGATTAAATTCGTTGCACCCTCGAACTCTGAGACAAGCCGCAAGGTGGCCTCGAATTGATCTTGAGAGATGGCCCCGTCTACCGAAGGAATTCCTTCAGAATCACCAACATTTGGGGGGATTGCACCTCTATTGTCGGTCCTGAAACTGTCTTTCCCGATATTGTGTGCCGATGGCCGTGGTCCTGAGTTGTACTTCCCTGACTTGATCAGCCGTTTCATACTAGGGCTATATTCCCTCAATACTTTTCGATTGTCTGCCTTCGGTCGCTCGTTTGGGGACATCCACCATATGCGAGTAAACGCATCCTTTACTCTGGACCTCTCCTTATTGACCCACTCAATCGGTGAAGGAAGTCGCGCAGGATTGTACCAAATGAATTCTTGGCAAAGATGTAAACCGCCCTTCTCTAGAAATCTAAGAAAAGCCTTGAGAACATGCACTGACATCACGGGTCGCCCTGGCATCCAAGCGTTCCCGATCTCAATTACGATAGATCCATCTTCGGTGACCATTTCTCGGAGAATTGGTGCAAAATTTGAAAACCACTCCACATACTCATCTTGAGTGTGGTTCCCATACGCTTTCTTTGTATTTAGAGGGAATGGCGGCGAGGTCATCACAAGCTGAAACTTGCCAGAGAAATTGCTTAGTGGGTCGGCTTGAAGAACAACCTCAGACTGACCAAAATACATCGCTCCATGGCTGGTTTCGTAGACCGGATTGGATGAATCATAGTCTGATGGAGCCTCAGTCTGAATGCTTGCTTGGTGCGTCTCAAACCAATCCGACATGCCGAGTTGCCTTTCGTCTAGATCTTCCATCATATTGTGAAATAGCGCAACGAACCACCAGAAAGATTGCGGCATCTTTTTCGGTGAGAGTTGTCTGGGGCCTGTATGTTCACTGTTATGATCTCGATTTCGATCTGCGAGTAGGTCGTGTCGCGAAGGTGGTGGAAATTTGAAGGTGGCGTAATCTCCGGGTGAACTTGAACGCACCCAACCGGCGGCAGCAACCGCCAGGGAGATCACACCATGAAGAACAATACCGATATTGCCGC
>Ga0256829_1001128_pt1 | contig 23037 bp, 21 predicted proteins | sample 131447metaG_FD_185979 | JGI IMG/M metagenome (GOLD analysis project Ga0256829, IMG submission 185979) | Hydrothermal vent microbial communities from Lau Basin, Pacific Ocean - 131-447 | ecosystem: Environmental > Aquatic > Marine > Hydrothermal vents | place: Pacific Ocean: Lau Basin | collected...
TTGTTAAAACTGGGTTTTGGTACTTCGTATGTTCATCAGAATGTGAAAAAAAAGATTTCCCTGTTTAAAAAACACGGAATCAGGGTTTATCCCGGTGGAACGCTTTTCGAAGCTTTTGCTATCAGGAACCAGTTTGATGATTATCGCCGTTTTCTCGATAAACTGGGATTTGATGCAGTAGAAATATCGGATGGCTCGATGGAAATGGATCATGATAAAAAGTGCGAATTTATCCATAAGCTTTCCAAGGATTTTTTGGTTGTTTCAGAAGTGGGTTCTAAAATTGCCGGACTGGAAATTCCTATTTCGCAATGGGTTACGCAGATGAAAGCAGAAATGGAAGCCGGATCGTTTAAAGTAATTGCCGAAGCCCGCGAAAGTGGAACGGTAGGAATTTATGATATTCACGGCGAAGCCAACTTCGAACTGATTAGTGAAATTTCCAAAAGTCTGCCGTTGAATGATATCCTGTGGGAAGCTCCGCAAAAATCACAACAAGTATGGTTTATCAAACATTTCGGTGCCAATGTGAATCTTGGAAATATTGCTCCGGCTGAAGTTATTCCGTTGGAAACCCTTCGTTTGGGGATGCGTGGTGATACTTTTATGCACTTTTTGCCTGATGATATAAGTGGTGGCAAGGATTAGTCCTGAATGATTGTTCCGGTTTCAATAAAAGGATTCACGGATTTTCAGGAAATAATATTCAGGGGAGCGTTCAATCTGTTCGAGCCCTTTCGGAAGTAGAAAAAACATAGAAAAGCAAACTGTAACGAACATTCTGCTTTTTTCCCTGCTTCTGAAATTATCTGTGCTGAGGATAAGAATATAAACGCTAAATCATATCGCTATGGAAGATACCTCCTTACAAACATTGTTTCAAAACCAAAAAAACTTTTTTGCCACCGGCAAGACCCGGAACCTTACTTTTCGGAAAGAGGCATTGAAAAAGTTACGTGCTGCTATCCTTATGCAAGAAGGGGAACTATACGAAGCCCTGCAAAAAGATTTGCATAAATCTTCCTTTGAATCGTATGCCTCTGAAATTGGTTTTGTGCTCGAAGAGTTGCGTTTTCATTTGAAAAAGCTTGAAAAATGGGCCCGGCCTAAACGGGTGCGGTCTTCCATCGTCAGCTTCCCGGCCAGCGGGTATAAAACATATGAGCCTTTGGGTACTGTTTTAATTATTGCCCCCTGGAATTATCCTTTTCAGCTGATGATGGCCCCGCTCATCGGTGCTGTCTCTGCCGGAAATACGGTTATTCTCAAACCTTCCGAAATAGCAGGGAATACAGCCGTTGTTATAGAAAAAATGATCAATAACAGCTTCGCCAAAGAATACATTCATGTAGTTACCGGCGGGGTAGAAGTATCGCAAACATTGCTGAATTTCAGGTTTGACCATATTTTCTTTACCGGAAGCCCCCGTGTGGGGAAAATCGTTATGCAGGCGGCAGCAAAGCAAATGATACCGGTTACCCTTGAACTGGGGGGGAAAAGTCCTTGTATTGTGGATGAAACGGTATCGCTGAAACTGGCAGCAAGGCGGATCATTTGGGGAAAATTGCTCAATGCCGGCCAGACGTGCATAGCCCCTGATTACCTTTTTGTCCATGAAAAGGTAAAAGGACTGCTCATAAAAGAATTGCAGAATGCTATTAAAAAAGCTTATGGAAAAGACCCGGCCCAAAGCCATGATTTTCCCCGTATTATTACCCGTGCCAATATGGAGCGATTAAAAACTTTGCTCGAAGGGGCAAAGATCGTATACGGGGGGCATTACAACATGGAGGACAGGTATTTTGAGCCCACTATTCTGGAGGGTGTAAACTTTGATTCCCCGGTGATGCAACAGGAAATATTCGGCCCGGTATTACCCGTACTGACCTTTAAAAATGCAGATGAAATTATTGTGCAGGTCAACGCCCGGCCGCGACCGTTGGCACTGTATGTTTTTTCAAAGAATAAATCATTCAGGAAAAAGATGATTGAAAATATTCCTGCCGGAGGGGTTACCGTTAATGATACCTTAATGCATATTGTTAGTAATCAATTACCTTTTGGCGGCGTGGGCAACAGCGGTATTGGGAAATATCACGGTTTTTATAGCTTTCAGACTTTTTCCAATGCCAAACCGGTGGTTTACCGCGGTACATGGCTTGATATCCCCATTCGATATGCGCCTTATGGTAAGAAATTAAAAATCGTAAAATATTTAATGCATTAATTTGAAGGAAAGGTTCAACCAATCGGGGTTGAAAGTTTGAAAATATTGTTTTATGAAAGAATATGTTAATTATTTTATAAAAGGAATTGCTGTAGGTGTTGCCAATATTATTCCAGGTGTTTCGGGAGGAACGATAGCATTGATTGTCGGAATCTTTGAACGACTGATCAATGCAATAAAGGCTTTTGACCTGACTGCAGCCAAATTGCTTTTTACGGGAAAATGGAAAGCCTTTGCAGAAAAAACGGATTTTTATTTCCTGATTTCCCTGGCAATAGGTATTGCCCTCGCTATTATTGCCCTGGCGCGTGTTTTCGACTATCTTTTCAGGGATTATCCTGTTTATATCTGGTCGTATTTTTTCGGCTTGGTAATGGCTTCCATTTATTTTGTGGCCAAAACAATTGATCGCTGGAATTTTGTGGTGATTCTGTTTTTTATTCTCGGAACAGTGTTTGCGGTCTATGTTTCCCTTATGCATCCTGCTGCTGAAAACAGCAATTTCTGGTACCTGTTCCTGTGTGGTATCGTGGCCATTTGCAGCATGATCCTTCCGGGACTTTCGGGCTCTTTTGTGTTGATCCTTATGGGAAATTATCAGTTGGTAGCTATCCAGGCCATTAACAATCATGAATTTTTTGTACTCATTCCGGTAGCATTGGGGGCTATTATAGGCCTGGTGGCTTTTTCCCATGTACTCGCATGGGTTTTTAAGCATTACAAAGACCAAACCATTGCCACCCTGTCCGGTTTTATCCTGGGATCACTGAATGTATTGTGGCCATGGAAAACAGCCGAATACCTGAAAAACAGTGCCGGTGAAATAGTGGTAAAACACGGAAAAGAAGTGGTAGCACGTTATGCCAGTGTGCTCCCGCAAAGCCTTGATAAGCATTTCTGGATAGCAGTTGTTGTGATGGTGCTCGGTATCCTGAGTATTACGGTGATTGAATTAATGGCAGGGAAAGGGGCAGAACAGGTAAAATAAAACGGGTTAAACAAATAAAATTTATGTATCTGTACGGACTTATCGGTAAATCTTTAAAGCATTCCTTTTCGGGAGATTATTTTGCACAAAAGTTTGAAGAAAAACATATTGATGCCGAATATCGCTTATGGGAAATGGACGAATTGCCCGATTTGCACGATTTTGCCCGGAGGTATCCCAACCTGAAAGGCCTGAACATTACCATTCCGTTTAAAAGAAGTGTTATTCCCTATTTGGATGGGATGGGAAGTGCGGCGCAACTGACCGGTAGTGTTAATGTGGTAAAGATTCTGCAAAATCGCGGAGATGTTCTTTTGAAAGGATACAACACGGATGTTGTTGGCTTTGAGAAATCCATAAACCCGTTGATTAAAGGCAGAAAGCTCTTGCGTGCGCTGATTCTCGGATCGGGGGGGGCTGCCCATTCTGTGGCTTGTGTTTTACGGAAAAAAGGAATATATTTTTATTTTGTTACCCGGCAGCCCCGAAAACTGGAAATGATGGGCTACTCATGGATCACACCGGCTGTTATGAAAGAATTTAAGCTTATCGTCAATACCACGCCTCTGGGAATGTTTCCTAATACAACCGGATTTCCTGAATTGCCTTACGAATTGATGACGCCCGAGCACATTCTTTTCGATTTGATTTACAATCCCGAAGAAACACTTTTTCTGAAAAAGGGAAGAGAACAGGGCGCGACCGTAAAGAATGGTTTGGAAATGCTCAAAATACAGGCTGAAGAATCGTGGAAAATCTGGAAAAAGCATTAAAATCCTGACTTATGAAAATTATTATCTCCGGTTATGGCCGGATGGGAAAAACCGTTGAACAAGTTTGCCTGCAACGCGGACATGAAGTTGCGGCAATATTGGATTCTCCTGCTGACTGGGATATGAAATCCTTTCCTTTGCAGGATGCCGTGGTGATAGATTTCTCCATGCCGGGGGTGGCGGCAGAGAACATTTTGCGTTGTTTTCGTCTGGGATTGCCTGTTGTTTGCGGAACTACAGGATGGTACAATTTGTTGGACCAGGTAACCAAAGCTCGTGAAAAGTCCGACGGCACCCTTTTTTATGCGCCTAATTTTAGCCTTGGGGTCAACATTCTTTTTCATGTAAACCGGATGTTGGCAGGTATTATGGCTTCTGTCGATGGCTATCGTGCTATTATTTCAGAAACACACCATATTCATAAATTAGATGCCCCCAGCGGAACGGCTTTGCATCTCGCAAGAGATATTTTGCATGAAAATCCGAAATTAAAAGCCTGGAAAAACAGGGATGATGGTAATCCGGAAGTTTTGCCGGTCCTCTCTTTTCGTGAAGGGGAAGTCCCCGGTATTCATGAAGTGGTTTATGATTCGCCCGAAGACCGCCTGGCCTTAAAACATGAAGCCAAAAACCGAACGGGTTTTGCCTTGGGGGCTGTTCTGGCTGCTGAGTTTATCCAAAACAAAAAGGGGGTATTTACCATGAATGATTATTTGAAGACTTTATGGGGTTAGTGCCTGCTTACAGCGGTAAATTGTATTATGGAAAACACATACAAACAAAGAGCAAAAACATTTCTTAACAGAAATTTTATTTTTCTGCCTTTTCTTTCTTTGCTGTTTTTGTTTATGGTTGTTTATCCGCAACAGATTTCCAAATATCCGCAATTTATCGATTGGAAAACGGTGTTGAACCTGACCGGCCTGCTGCTGGTGGTAACAGCTATCAAAGAAAGTGCTTTTGTCGGACGTTTTTCCAGAAGTCTTTTAATTAAAACCAGTACTGAACGGGGATTGGCGTTAGCACTGGTAACACTTTCCGCTTTGCTTTCCATGGTACTGACAAATGATATTGCGTTGTTTATAACCATTCCGTTAACGCTGGGGTTTGCCGGAATTATTGAAAATGACCTGAAAAAATTCATTATTTTTCAGGCTTTGGCAGTGAACGTGGGATCAACCCTTTCACCTGTAGGAAACCCTCAAAATCTTTTTCTGTGGCATCAGTGGGGCCTTTCATTTTTCCGGTTTGCCGTAAAAATGTTCCCTCTTTTTATTGTTCTATTGGTCGTGCTGCTCTTGTTTGTCCGGCTTGCGTTCCCCGCCAAAAAACTTACTTTTTACACGGAACCCCCAAAAGTCAGGGTGAATACCCGTTTGTTTGTGCTCTCTTTTGTTTTGTTGGTTGTTTTTGTGGCTTCCATTGAGTGGGGGAAGGCACTGTATGCTTTGGCCGGTGTTGTTTTGCTTTATCTCCTGTTTTACAGGAGGGTCTTCCTGAAAACGGACTGGGCGTTGCTGTTGCTGTTTGTCATAATGTTTGTCGATTTTCATTTGTTGAGCATTGTCCCTTTTATTACCCGTTTTGTGATGCATTTTGATGTGCATGCTGGTTCCGACAGCTTTGTCAGTGGTTTGCTTTACTCTCAGCTAATGAGCAATGTCCCGGCAGCCATTTTCATGTCCAAGTTCAGTACCCGGTGGCAGGCAATTGCTTACGGGGTCAATGTGGGGGGCAATGGCCTTGTCATTGCATCGCTGGCCAACATTATTGCTTTACGTTTTGTGGGTAGAAAAAGTGTGTGGATTGATTTTCATAAATATTCCATTTTGTACCTTACGGTAACGGCGGTGTTGGTTTATATGATTTTTTATTTCTGACACCGGATATTCAGTTTGCTCCTCCGGATTTGTAATCAGGAGGTTTTTAGACCGGGGGATTTGAAATCCTCCCATCCTGTAACATTCGGATTGCCCGCCTGGATCGGACAGGCAAATCCGAATGAGCAAGGTGGGCAAAATATTCCGTTAACTTCCGAAATCATCAAACATGATCATCTCTTCCGGAACGCCGAGGTCATCTAACATTTTCAGTACGGCACTGATCATCATCGGAGGGCCGCAGAGGTAATATTCGATTTCTTCCGGTTCAGGATGATCTTTCAGGTAGCTGTCATAAATTACCTGGTGGATAAATCCTGTTTTTCCTTTCCATTTGTCTTCGGGGAGCGGTTCGGAAAGTGCCACCTCAAACCGGAAATTGGGATTTTTATTTTCAATTTCTTCAAACTGGTCCACATAAAAGAGCTCTTTCAGTGAGCGTCCTCCGTACCAGAAGGAGGCTTTCCGTTTGGTGTGCTCGGTTTTAAAAAGGTGAAAAATGTGAGAGCGCATGGGAGCCATGCCGGCACCTCCCCCAATGAACATCATTTCGCGGTCGGTGTCTTTGATAAAGAACTCGCCATAAGGGCCTGAAATGGTAACTTTGTCACCCGGTCTTCTTGAAAAAACATAAGAGGAACAAATGCCAGGATTAACTTTCATAAAAGCATTTCGTTTACGGTCCCACGGAGGGGTGGCAATACGGATATTCAGCATGATGATGTTGCCTTCTGCCGGGTGGTTGGCCATGGAATAGGCCCGGAATACCGGTTCCGGGTTTTTCATTTTCAGGTCCCACATGTGGAACTTGTCCCAGTCGCTGCGGTATTCTTCTTCGATGTCCATGTCTTTGAAATCAACTTCAATTTTGGGAACATCAATCTGAATATATCCCCCTGAGCGAAAGTCCATGTGTTCTCCTTCAGGCAGTTTCACCACAAATTCTTTAATGAAAGTGGCTACATTGTGGTTTGAAACCACTTCGCATTCCCATTTTTTGATTCCGAATATTTCCGGTGGAATGGTTATATCCATGTTTTCCCGTACTTTTACCTGGCATCCAAGGCGCCAGTTTTGCATTTGTTCTTTACGGGTAAAAAATCCCTTTTCGGTGGGGAGGATGCTTCCGGCACCGGCATTTACCTGTACGCGGCACATGCCACAGGTACCGCCTCCGCCACAGGCAGAGGGCAGAAAAATTTTTTCGTTGGACAACGTTGCCAGCAGGGAAGACCCGGGATTGGTCTCTATCTCTTTTTCGTCGTTGATTTTAATCGTTACTTTGCCCTTGGGCATAAGCCTGGCCCGGGCAAAAATGAGAATGCCCACCAATAAAAGGGTGATAACCAGAAAAATGGCGATACTTAAAAGAACAATGGCGCCGGTTCCAACGGATAATATAATCATTTCGTAAATCTTGTTTTATAATTTGATGCCAAGGAAGGCCATGAAAGCAATTCCCATAAGCCCTGTTAAAATAAAAGTGATACCGATACCACGTAAAGCGGGAAGGACATTGGAATAACGAATTTTTTCGCGGATAGCGGCAATGGCCACAATGGCGAGAAACCATCCAACCCCCGAACCCAGGCCGAAAGCTGTGGCTTGTCCCAGACTTTGATAATCGCGTTCCTGCATAAACAGCGAACCACCCAAAATGGCACAGTTAACAGCAATCAGGGGGAGAAAAATCCCTAATGAATTGTACAGTGAAGGAGAGAATTTTTCCACAACCATCTCAACTAACTGTACCATGGCAGCAATAACGGCAATGAAAATGATAAAACTCAGGAAGCTAAGGTCTACATTGGCGAATGCCGGATCGAGCCATTTCAGGGCGCCGGCTTTTAAAATGTATTCATTTAACAAATAATTGACAGGAACGGTGATGCCTAAAACAAATATGACTGCAGCGCCCAATCCAACGGAGGTATTTACGGTTTTAGAGACCGCAAGATACGAACACATGCCCAGAAAATAGGCAAACACCATGTTGTCAACAAAGATCGATTTGATAAATATGTTAATTATTTCATGCATGGTTTGTTGCTTTGAAAATAAAGTCTATTTCTTCTCGATTAATTCTCTTTTGTAGTAACGTTGAACCCAAATAATTACCCCCACCGTGATGAGTGCCATGGGAGGAAGGATCATCATGCCATTGTTAACATAGCCTGCGTTGTAAAAACTTTGGGGGATAACCCTGATATCAAACAATGTCCCCGAACCAAGAAGCTCGCGGAAAAAGGCCACGGTAATCAAAATAAGGCCGTATCCCAACCCGTTACCGATACCATCTAAAAAGGCAGGCCAGGGTTTGTTGGCCATGGCAAAAGCTTCAAGGCGCCCCATGATAATACAGTTGGTGATGATTAGCCCCACAAATACGGAAAGCTGTTTACTTACATCAAATACAAAAGCCTTCAGCAATTGATCTACGAGGATCACCAGTGTGGCAACGACCACCAGTTGTACAATGATCCGGATGCGCGGTGGAATGCCGTTCCGCAAAAATGATACGACGAGGTTGGAGAACCCTGTCACCACCATAACTGCCAGGGTCATAACAATGGCCGGTTTTAGTTTTGCCGTAACGGCCAGCGCCGAGCAAATTCCCAATACCTGTACCGTAATCGGATTGTTCAGGTTTAACGGCCCGGTAATCAGTTTCATGTTTTTTGGGGAAAACAAAGACTCCCGTTCAGTTTTTTCAGTTTTCATGTCTTAAGCTTATCTGTGTTTTTTTATATAAGGTAAATAACTTTCCAGCACATTGCGCAGCATGGCATCTACTCCTTTGCTGGTAATGGTGCCGCCCGAAATGGCATCAACACCATGGATTTGCTGTGTAGGGGCCAGCTTTTGTATGCCGCCTTTTACCACATCAATGGAAGTAAATTTACCACTGTTGTCAAAAATGGTTTTCCCGATAAATTGCTTTTGAAATTTGGGTTTGGCAATTTCACCTCCTAACCCCGGTGTTTCCGATTTGTCATCGAAAAAGACCCCGACAACGGTTTTAAAATCTGAGGTAAGGGCTATGTTTCCCCATATAGGGCCCCATAACCCGGTTCCCCGCATGGGAATAATATAAATGGTTTTTCCATCTTTTTCTGCAATGTACAAAGGCAGCTCATAAGGTTTGTGCTGTGATTTATTGTAATATTCTTTTTTCAGGTTCAATTGAAAAGCGGGTGCATCTTCTTTGGGTGTTTGGCTGTAACTGTTTATCACATTTCCTTTCGGGTCAATTACCAATTCTTTGACAATGTATTTGTTAAAAAGGGAAATAGCATTCCCGGCATTGGCATTTTTAACCTGTGCTGAAGCCAGTATTCCCCGCATTTTGTCAATGGCCCGGTTTCTTTCCTGAAACGGTTTCAGCAGCATGGCGGCCAGCGAAAGCATTGCGGCTGCCACGATGACCAAAACGGCTGCATAAGTGAAAATATATCGGTTTGAATACATAGTACCTTTGTTTTTATTCAATGAGCGCAACCCTGGCTCTTTTTAAACGTTTTTTAATGTTCGACTGAATGATGATGTGGTCAATCAGCGGGGCAAAGACATTCATCAACAAAATGGCCAGCATCATACCTTCGGGATAAGCCGGATTGAATACCCTGATCAGAATTGCCAGCATCCCGATAAGGAAACCATAATAATATTTTCCTTTGGTGGTTTGCGCCGAAGTAACGGGGTCCGTGGCCATAAAAACAGCTCCGAAAGCAAATCCCCCCATGATAAGATGTTCCCATGCCGGCAGGTGCATGTACTGGTTAGCCCCCCATAAGTTAAAAATCAGCCCCATGACGTAGCCGCCGGCAAAAACAGAAAGCATAATACGCCAGCTTGCCACACCGGTTATCAATAAAAACAAGCCTCCGATGATGATTAAAAACGTGGATGTTTCCCCAATTGAACCCGGAATAAAGCCAAAGAACATGTCGTGGACAGATGGGAAATTGTGAAAATTTCCAACCAGGGCCTTTCCCAGCGGCGTGGCACCGGAAAAGCTGTCCAGTTTGTCGGCAATCCACACTTTTTCCCCGGACATGTTGCCGGGATAGGCAAAAAAGAGAAAAGCCCGGGCCGTCAGGGCGGGGTTGAAAACATTCATCCCGGTACCGCCAAAAACCTCCTTTCCGAAAATGACGGCGAAGGCTACGGCAATGGCCAGTTCCCACAGCGGAATATCGGGTGGAACAATCAACGGAATAAGAATTCCGGTAACAAGATATCCTTCGTTTACTTCGTGATGGCGGATTTGGGCAAATAAAAACTCAATGCCCAGCCCGACGGCATATGAAACGATAATAATGGGCAGCACTTTGCCCAGTCCGAAAATGAAATTTGTCCAGATGCCCGTATGTTGGCCGTAAGACAGAAAATGCTGATAACCAACATTCCACATACCGAAAAGCAGGGTGGGGATAACCCCGATAATCACGAAGATCATGGTGCGTTTCATGTCTATGGCGTCGCGAATATGGGCTCCGCTGTGGGTAACTGTATTGGGAACAAAAAGAAAAGTTTCGAAAGCTTCGAAAGTTGATTCGAGCTTTTCAAACCTTCCCCCCTGTTGAAAGTGAGGTTTTTGTTTATCTAAAAATTTTCTTAACGCTTTCATGCGGGTATTTTCATTATCTTATATTGATTAACTCATTTCTTTGCGCATAAGTTCCAATCCGTTGCGCACGATTCTCTGAATTTCCGTTTTGGAAGTGTCAATGACTTCGCAAAGGGCAAAATCTTCGGCATCAATCTCGTAAATGCCGAGATTTTCCATCAGATCAATATCTTCCACCAGGATGGCTTTGATTAATTGTAAAGGGTAAATATCAAACGGGAAGACTTTTTCAAACATTCCGGTCATAACGTACGCCCGTTCACCTCCATGCATATTGGTGTCGAGGCGATATTTTTTATCAGGATATAAAAAGGAAGGAAAGGTGTGTGACATGCTGAACTTTCCGAAACCAGGCAGTGCCCAGCCAAACAGTTCGTAGTAATTCCCTTCTGGAATTACGGTAACCTGGGTGTGATAAAACCCCACAAAACCGGATTTGTCTATTTTATCTCCGGTGAGGACATTTCCGCTGATATACCGTAGTTCCCCTTTTTGCACATTGTCTTTTACCATTTCGTTAATGGAGGCCCCTGTGCGTGTTTTGTAATATTGCGGGTGTTTGATTTCCGAACCCGTAAGTGCTATCAGTCTGGTGGTGTCGTGTTTACCGGAAAGGAACAAACGACCAATGGCAAGAATATCCTGTGGGTAAACATACCAGATAACTTCCCCTTTGTTCAGGGGCGACAGGCGGTTCAGGTGAACACTCACATTTCCGGAAGGGTGCGGGCCTTTAAAACGGTTGATTTCTACGTTCTTAGCGTTTAGAAAAACTTTGGACATGGTTTTTTTAGCGTGAACGTTCAAATAAACCCTGCCTTTGGTCAGTCGTGCTAAAATGTCCAAACCCGTTTGAAATTCTTCACCGTGGCCGTGGACGACCAGGTCGAAATCAGCAGCAAGGGGAGAAGAGTCGAAAGCAGGGACAAAAATTGCTTTGGGTTCCTCTTTTGGCGAAGCTGTCACCGAATAAGGCCGTTGACGGATAACGGGCCACAGTCCGCTTTTCAATAATTTCTTCATGATGGTTTCCCTGTCAGTTTTGGCTGGATCCGCAGCCCCGAAATCAAGTGACTCGTTTTTTCCATCCGATTCTACTACGACTTCTAAAATCTTTCTTTTTGCCCCGCGCCTGATACCGGAAACTTTTCCGCTTACCGGAGAGGTAAAAAAAATATCATCCCGGTATTTGTCGAAAAACAAGGGGCTTCCTGCCTTTACTACATCACCTTCTTTTACTAACATTTTTGGAAAACAACCGATAAAATCGGTCGGTTTGATGGCAAACAAGCGTGGATTTAGGTCAACAACAATTTTTTCGGCATCGCCTAACAATCTGATGTCGAGTCCTTTTTTAATAAAAAAAACAGTTGACATATATAAATAGATTCATGTTGAATTTGGGAGCGCAAGTTAAATAATTAACAAATAGATTACACTTTAAAAGAAAAAAAATCCCGGTTAAAATCATGATTTTTGTAAAATGAATCTTCTATTTTGTCTTAGAAGGCTGATTTTTAGGCGGAAAAATTCTATTTTTGTTGTTCTGAAATGAATTTATTTTTCATGTACAAAAAATTTTTTGTTTTTCTGATACTTTTCTCCCTGTTTTCCCTTGTATCCAGGGCACAGGTAATCAATTCCGACCGTATTTACGATAATAATATTGTTAACGTTTTATTGTATGCCAATGGTAATCAATTGAGCGATCCTGTGATAAAACTTGGTTCTGATGACAGGCTGACACTTTCATTTGATGATTTGGGCAATGAGCCGGAAAATTATAAATACACCATTGTCCATTGTACTTCCGACTGGCACACATCTGCTTTAAGCCCCATGGATTACATTTCAGGATACCTTGAAGGAGACATCACCAATTATCATTTTTCTTTTAACACGTTGACCCCCTATATTCATTACCAGTTAATTTTTCCGCAGTCGCAGTTACGCCCCAAGCTCTCCGGAAACTATATTTTAAAAGTTTATAATTATGTTAACGGTGATACCACCGTACTGTTTACCAAGCGTTTTTTTGTGGTGGAGCCTTTGGTAAAAATTGAAGCAAAAGTACCTTATTATCCCAAAAAGCTGGCTTATTTTAAGATAAAACAGCAGGTTGATTTTCAATGTTTTACTCCAGATATTTTCAGCGACGAACCCGAACAGCGCTTTAAGGTGACCGTACAGCAAAACGGAAGATGGGATAATGCCTATTATGATCTTCATCCTACCTCTGTTACCCCCCATTCGCTGCAATTTAATTTTGCCAATGGCATAGTATTTAACTCGGGCAACGAACCCCGTTATTTTGACATGAAAAATTATTGGTACCGATCTGAATTTATCAGGAAAATTGTACAGATGAAACACTATTATGATGTTTTTTTGCATACTGACTATCCCCGTGCCAACAGCCAGTATGAAACATACCAGGATAATCATGGAAAAATGTTCATCACTGCACGGAGTGACCAGAACCCTCAGACAGAAGGAGATTATGCCATAGTTTATTTTTATCTGAAAATGCCCGAATTTAAAAATGCCGGTGTTTATATTTTAGGGCAACTTACCAACTGGCGGTTCGACAATAAAAATAAAATGACCTATAATACCCAAACACACCAGTACGAGGGAAAATTGTTTTTAAAACAAGGTTATTATGAGTATTGGTACGCAGTGTTGCCTTTCGGCAGCCAACAGGCCGATATTACACCCATAGAAGGCAGTTTTTGGGCTACCCAAAACACCTACACCATTTATGTGTATTATCATAACAGGAACCTTGAGTACGACCGGTTGGTAGGTATTCAGAAAATAAAAGCCCATTGACCTGGTTTTGGAACCTTTTGAAGGATGAACACTAAAAAATGGATTTGTCATAACAAAAAATTTGTGTAACTATGCACGCCGTAAAAAGTTGATTTTATGCATGCGTTAGAGGCGTTAGACCATATTCGATTGAATTTTAGCCCCCAGGGGCTTCATGTTTTGAACATTGCCTTGTCGTTCATAATGTTTGGTGTAGCGCTGGAAATAAAACCGGCACATTTTAAAAAACTGTTGCTGAATCCCAAATCAGCAATTGTCGGTGTGTTGTCACAGTTCGTAGTTTTGCCTTTGGTCACTTTTATTTTGACCGTTTTGTTAAAAGATTTTATAACCCCTACCATTGCTTTGGGGATGATCCTTGTAGCTGCCTGTCCGGGGGGAAATGTTTCTAATTTTATTTCTTCACTGGCCAAAGGAAATGTTGCATTGTCGGTCAGCCTGACGGCCATAGCCACTATGGCTGCTGTATTCATGACCCCGTTGAATTTTGCTTTATGGGGAAATCTGTATACCCGTTTTCTGGAGCATTCTAATGCAGTCCAGTTGGTACGTCCTTTGCATATCGACACTTTGCAGATGTTTCAGACCGTTGTTGTCATTTTAGGGATACCTATCGTCGTTGGGATTTTTGTCAATACTAAATGGCCCGGTTTTACCAAAAAGATCACCAAACCCATTAAACGTTTTTCTATTTTGTTTTTCATTGTGGTAGTGGTCATCGCTTTTGCCAACAACTTTCATCATTTTCTGGTAGTTATCAAATACATTTTTCTGATCGTTTTGGTGCACAACGGCCTGGCTTTGGCATCCGGATATTACATGGCTAAAATTTTCAGGCGACCCGTTGTCGACCAGCGAACTATTTCCATTGAAACAGGTATTCAGAATGCAGGTTTGGCCCTTGTATTGATTTTTAACCCGAAGATTTTTCCACCGGATATGGAACTCGGCGGCATGGCAATTATCGCTGCCTGGTGGGGCATCTGGCATATTATTGCCGGACTTACCCTGGCTGGGATATGGAATAAACCGCATATTGGTATTCACTTTAAAGGCCTTGTTAAAAACAAATAAACATGGGTGTTGGAAATATTGAAAAGCATTCTCGTTTGTTTGCTGTATTAAAAATTTTTTTACGGTTATGGCATGATCTGGTTTTCTATCGAAAAGTTCAATACGTAAACCGGGAAAAGCTTCCTTTGTCAGACCATCTTATTTTTACCCCCAATCATCAAAATGCGCTGATGGATGCGTTGGCCATTGAATTTTCCCTGAATAACCAGTTTGTCTTTGTTGCCCGCTCCGACATTTTCAAAAACAAATACATCGCCCGCCTGCTTTATTTTTTTAAGATTTTACCGGTTTACCGGATACGGGATGGTTATGAATCGTTAAAAAAGAATGAAGTTGTTTTTAGGAAAACACTGGATATTATTCGTAATAAAAACGGTTTTGTCATTTTGCCTGAAGGCAATCATGCCGGGTTCCGCCGGTTACGTCCGCTGAAAAAAGGTTTTGCCCGCATTGCTTTTCGGGCTGAGGAGTCGGAAGCCTTTTCGCTGGATATGAAAATAGTGCCGGTGGGTATCAATTATTCCGATTATGAACCTTTTCGTTCCGATTTGCTGGTAATTTTCGGAGAACCTTTTCCTGTATCCGGTTTTTATGATGCTTACAGGGAGAATCCGGCTGTTGCTTTTAATCAGATCAAAGAGAAACTGGCGGAAGAAATAAAACCGCTGATAATCAATATCGAAAGTGCATTCTATGACGTTTACGATTTTTTAAGAAAAGCGTATTGCCAAAAAGCAGCTTTGCAGCTTCATTTCAGCCCAAATGATCTGTATGACCGGTTTCGGGCCGAAAAGGCAATCATTGCCAGACTGGAACAGTTTGAAGCCAACCAGCCCGGCGCTATGGAGAAACTTGCTCTTCAGGTAAATCGTTACCAAGATTTGTTACAAAAAATGAAATTGGATAATATTAAACCTGTTTCGGCAAAGGCGTGTTTTGCCAAAGCCATGCTGTTGCTGTTTGCCTTTCCTTTGTTTGCCTATGGTTATCTGAATAATTTTTTCCCATGGAATATCAGTCTGTTTGTTTCCCGTCAGATCAAGGACCCGCAGTTTCGCAGTTCCTTCAAATTTGTGGTGAGTTTATTGTCTTTCCCGTTGTTTTATTTGATACAAAGCATAGCGGTTTATGGTCTGTATCATTTGTTTTGGCTGGCATTGGCCTATTTGGTCAGTTTGCCGTTGTCGGCAGCCATTGCCTGGAACTATGCTAAAGTTTTTCGGAAGTTTGTTTCGGAATGGCGTTACCTGAGGAAAAAATCAGGGAAAGATTCCCGCTTGGCAGAAGCCGAAGAAATATATCATTTTTTTATGGCAGAAATGGATAAAATATTTCAAATTTATAATGCCTGAATATTCGATAATTCCTGGTTATAATCATATGACAGATGAAAGTTGGCGAAGCAGGCAGACTGCAGGCAACTGTTTATCCGTTCGGGTTGATTTTAAATTTTCTTATGACATTCCTGCCTTAAAAATTCGTAATTTTACAACATAAAATAATCCTAAAAACTAAAATTATGTTTAATAGATCAGTTTATAAAAGCAGGCGTGATGCGTTGAAAAAGGAATTAAAATCAGGAATTGCTTTGTTTCCTGGTAATGTAGATGCTGCTTTCAATTATCCTGCTAATCAATATCATTTCCGTCAGGACAGTAATTTTTCTTATTTCTTTGGTCTGGATAACCCCGGGTTTGCCGGCGTTGTTGACGTGGACAACAACAAAGATTATATCTTTGGGAACGATGTGGATATGGATGACATTATTTGGATGGGAGCCCAACCTTTGGTGAAAGACCTGGCGGCACAGGTGGGTGTTGAAAATTCATTTCCTTACAATGATTTGGCAGATTTTTTGAAAAAAGCGATAACGCAAGGCAGGAAAATTCATTTTTTACCGCCTTATCGCGGAGAGACGGTCATCGAACTATCGGCCTTGCTGGATATTCCCAATGCTGAGGTAAAATCCCATGCTTCGGTCGATTTGATCAAAGCTGTTGTAAAACAACGTGAAATCAAAGACAAAAACGAAATTGCAGAGATTGAAAAAGCCATGTTCACGGCCTATGTTATGCATACCACGGCCATGAAAATGGCCATGCCTGGCATGGTAGAACAGGATATCGCCGGCACTATTGAAGGTATTTCCCTGGCGTTGACGGGCCCGGTATCGTTCCCCGTTATTTTAAGTGTTGATGGCCAGACACTGCATAACCACAGCCATCACAATGTTCTGGAGAAAGGCAGGATGATGGTTACCGATGCCGGATCTGAGACGGCCCTGCATTATGCCAGTGACATTACCCGGACGGTTCCTGTAGGTGGGAAATTCAATGCACGTCAGGCCGAAATTTACCAGATTGTATTGGATGCCAATATGAATGCCATAAAAGCCATTAAGCCCGGCGTACTTTACCGCGATATTCATTTTCTTGCTGCCCGTACCATTGTGGATGGATTAAAAGCTGCGGGGCTGATGAAAGGTGATACGGAGGCTGCTGTGCAGGCAGGGGCACATACGCTGTTTTTGCCCCATGGCCTGGGACATATGATGGGACTGGATGTGCACGACATGGAAGGCCTGGGAGAAGATTATGTGGGCTACGATGAAACTGTCAGCCGGTCCACTGAATTCGGAACTGCCTATTTGCGCCTTGCCAAAGCATTGAAACCGGGATTTGTCCTTACCGTGGAACCGGGAATTTATTTTATTCCCGACCTGATCGATCAATTCAGGAATGAAGGGAAATTTCTCGATTTTGTGAATTATGATAAACTGGAAACTTATAAAGATTTTGGTGGTATTCGTATCGAAGATGATGTTTTAGTTACTCCCGACGGTTGCCGTGTACTTGGAAAACCTATTCCCAAAACCATTGAGGAAGTGGAAAAAACCATGGCCGAACCACGGGAATGGATTAAAAAAGAGAATTTTATTTAATATCCCGTCTTTATGTATTTGAAGCTTCCCGGCTTCAATCTTTAAAAAAATCACCCCCTTTCGGGAAAAGTTTTTCCGGAGGGGGATGTCTTTTTACCGGTTTTAAAAGCCCAACTCTTCATCTACAAGAATGATGGTAGTCCGGTTTTTATCGTCGGTTTTTTTTATGACCACAAAAACACTTTGAATATTTTGGACTGTATATTTTTGTGTCTTTTTCAGTGTAAAGGTTTTTTTATTTACCCGTTCCACGTTTTTCGGAGCAACAATCTTTTCAATGCGCCTGAAACCGGCTTCTACATCATCAACTATTTTATTTTTTCCTACGATGAGCAACACCTTTTTGGGGCCGAAGGCTTGGGCTGCCACACGGTTTCCGGCGCCATCCACATTGACCAGATAACCCGAACGTGTTACAGCATTGGAACTGGAAACAAAAATATCGGCAAGCAGGCCTTTGCGGCGGCGTTCCACATTTTCTTCCATGGTGATGCCTTCTTCATACTGGTCGAAAAGCTGAAAACTGCCCTGTTTGCGCAACCACGATAATAAACCGATCTCTTGCACTGTAACCGAGCCGCCCAATCCGACAGACCGGACATGCGCAAAATATTTCTTGGCAGTTTTCAATGCTTCCTCGCCATCTTTGACAGGAATAACTTCAAAACCGTTGGCACGTAAATTCTTAATGATTTCTTCCATGTCTTTGATTTTGGTGCAAAATAGTAAAAATTGCAAAGTAAGCCATTGAAAAAGAAAAAAGCCGCCTCTTTAGAGACAGCTTTTCTGAGAAGTGATTCGTCCGGGGCTCGAACCCGGGACCCTCTGCTTAAAAGGCAGATGCTCTACCTGCTGAGCTAACGAATCATCTCTTATTTGGAGGCGCAAAAATACTATTTTTTTTAAGTTTGCCAACTATTGAAATAAAAATTCTTAAAAATATTTCAAACTTTTTTCGTTTTCTAAACCATCAAAATTCCTTTACCCTGACGTAAAATATTCGGTTCACCGGTGGTGCAGTCTACCACAGTGGATGCTTCGTTACTTCCATATCCGCCATCAATAACGGTATTTACTAATTGACCGTATTTCTCATAAATAAGCTCGGGGTCGGTGGTATATTCCACCACTTCATCCTCATCGTGAATAGAAGTAGTTACCAGCGGATGTCCCAATTCTTCAACAATGGCCATTAAAATACGATGATCGGGAATGCGGATTCCAAGCGTCCGTTTTTTGCTTTGAAACAGCTTGGGGACTTTGCTGTTGGCATTCAGAATGAAGGTAAAGGGTCCGGGCAGGTTTTTCTTCATGAGCCTGAAGATAGCATTGTTAATGGGCAGGGTGTATTCCGCCAGCATGGATAGGTCTTTCACAATAATGGAAAAATTATTTTTGGCTTTTTCCTGGCCTTTTATCTGCTGGATTTTCTGAAAAGCTTTATGGTAAAACATGTCACATCCAATACCATAAACGGTGTCGGTGGGAAAAATTATGACTTTTCCCTGGTTTAGTGTTTGAACAACAGACCGTATGTGACGCGGGGCCGGATTTTCAGGATAAATTTTAATCAGCATGATGGATGTTTTTAATGAAGCGAAGATAGGAAAAATGGTAGTTGGTTTTAATGGTTTAGCAGACACCTAAGAATCAGGTTTTATTTTAAAATAAAAACAAAAAAATGGGTAAGCTACTTATATCGCACCGCTACAACCGCCTACCCTTGCTCCCTTCCGGGCCTGGGGGAATTCAGCAGGAGCTGGTCGTATAAGACTTACCCGCTGCAAAAATACGAATGTTTTCTTTCCGGCAAAGGATTTATTTTTTAATTTTACAACACAAATTAAAAAATTAAAAACATGGAAAAAAATCTACTTTTTTACCTGCTCTTCAATTTGGCCTGTTGACCGGTCTGGCCATGATTATTTTTGAATTAATCCTTTTTCTTGCCGGTGTCGGCCTCCATTCTTCCCTGAACCTGATTGGTTATCTTATTTTCATCGGTGGTTTGTATTGGGGAATGGCCAACATCAGGGAGAAACGGTTAGAAGGGGTTATGACTTATGGTAAAGCTTTTGGCATTGGCTTCTGGATTTCCTTTTTCGCTGCTATTTTGTTGGGGATCTTTGCTTTTGCCTATGTTAAATTTATTAACCCCGGTATTCTGGATACTGTGGTTTCGCAAGCCGAAGATAAAATATTGGCAGCCAAGCCAAATATTAGTGATGCGGAGTTGCAAAAATCCCTGGACATGGTAAAAATGTTTGCTACTCCTGTTTTTAGTGCTGTATCGGGATTTTTCCGGTATATCATTGTGGGTTCCATATTTTCATTAATAATTGCTATTTTTGTCAAGCGTGAGGACAGGACCCTGGCGTAGCAAAAAATGAATTCATGGATATTTCGGTTGTCATTCCTTTGTACAACGAGGACGAATCGTTAAAAGAGTTGAATGATTGGATTTTACGTGTTATGAAATCCAATCATTTTTCTTTTGAAATTATCTATGTGGACGATGGCTCCGGCGACAAATCATGGGAAGTGATCGAAAGTCTTTCGGCAGAAAACAAAAACATTAAAGGCATCCGTTTCCTTCGCAATTATGGAAAATCAGCGGCGTTGAACGAAGGGTTTAAAATGACCTCGGGCGACGTGGTGATCACCATGGACGCTGACCTGCAGGACAGCCCTGATGAAATCCCCGCGTTATACCGGATGATCAAAGAAGAAGGCTACGACATGGTTTCGGGCTGGAAGAAAAAACGCTACGACCCCATTACCAAAACGGTGCCTTCCCGGTTTTTCAACTTTACCACGCGAGTGCTTTCGGGTATCAAACTGCACGATTTTAACTGCGGGCTGAAGTCGTACCGCTCGGATGTGGTGAAGGCCATTGAAGTGTACGGCGAGATGCACCGCTACATTCCGGTCATTGCCAAATGGGCCGGGTTCCGCAATATCGGCGAAAAGGTGGTGCAGCACCGCAAACGGAAATACGGCGTGACCAAGTTCGGTATGGACCGGTTTGTGAAAGGCTACCTCGATTTGTTGTCCATTACGTTCACCTCCCGGTTCATCCAGAGTCCTATGCATTTTTTCGGAGCGCTGGGATCGCTGCTGTTTTTTGTGGGCTTTGTCATTGCGGGTTACCTCGCTTATGCCAAAATTTTTCTTGCAGCTTACAAAATGACCGAGCGGCCGCTGTTTTATCTCGGGTTGCTGGCCATGATCCTTGGTACGCAACTTTTCCTGGCGGGTTTCCTCGGCGAGATGATCTCGCGCAGCTCCAACGAAATGAAGAAATATCACATAAAGAAATATGTAAACTTTAAAAAATAAAATTTATATGAAAATACACTTGGTATCGGGCGGATGCGGTTTTGTCGGACGAAATGTGGTGAAACGCCTGCTGAAAACAACGGAAGATAAGATTTTTGTGGTGGACGACCTTTCCATCGGACGGCATCCCAAAGAGTGGCTCGACAATTTTGTTTCCAAACCCTTCAAAGACCTGGAAATTATCGGGGAAGACGAAAGGATCCTTTTCTGGAAAGGAGATTTCCGGAATTTTCTGTTTTATCAGCGTGAAAATCCGCGTTATGTGCAGGAAAAATACGGGTTGGATTTCGACCATTTCAGCGATGTATTTCACTTTGCAGCCATCGTGGGCGGACGGATGAAAATTGACGGCGACCCCATGATGGTGGGGCTCGATTTGAGCATCGACTCCGAATTTTTTTACTGGATTACCCGTCATAAACCCGACCGGGTGCTTTATCCGAGCTCCAGCGCTGCTTATCCCACCAGCCTGCAAAATGTGGAAGGCGCCCTGGCCCTGAAGGAAAGCGATATTGACTTTAACGGTAACCTGGGAACGCCCGATATGACCTACGGATGGACCAAGCTGACAGGGGAGTTCCTGGCACAGATTGCCGCCAAACATTACGGCATCTCCATCGTTTGCATCCGGCCGTTTTCCGGATACGGCGAAGACCAGGAAACCAGTTATCCCGTTCCGGCCATTGCCATGCGGGCAGCCAAAAAGGAAAACCCCTTCGAGGTGTGGGGAACCGGCAAACAGGGTCGCGACTTTGTCCACATTGATGACATCATCGATTTCATTCAAATCCTGATGGATGAAGTGCACGACGGTTCGGCTTACAACATTGGCTCGGGCAAATTAACCACCTTTCTGGAGCTTATCGATGTGTTTACCTCTTTTGCCGGGTACAAACCGGCCATTAAACCATTGCTTGATAAGCCGGTAGGGGTGCAGTCGCGTTACGGCGACCCGACCCTGGTGCGCGAAAAATTCGGCTGGGAACCGAAAATCTCCCTTGAAGAAGGCATGCGCCGGGTGTACGAAGCTGCGTTGAAGAAATTATAGAAGTTAACATTGGCTGGTCGGGATTTCATTTGCTGGTCGGGATTTGTAATCCCGACCCTAAATGGTTATCGGATTTTAAATCCTTTATCCCTTTACATTCAGATTACAAATCTGAATGAGCGTTAGTATTTAAAAGGTCTGGATTGCAAATCCCGACCAGCAAATTGGCCTTCGTGCCCTTGGTGATTCCCTTCGTGTCCTTTGTGGTTAAATCGTGTCCTTTGTGGTTAAAAAATAGATTTGTATGAAAAAGACCATTGTTTGTTTCGGGCCGGGGCCCAGGTTTAAAGGGGGTATTGCCAACTACAATACTTCGCTGGCCAAAGCCTTTGATAAAATGGAAGATACGGATGTGCACATTGTGTCGTGGACGCAGCAGTATCCCGCCATCATTCCCCGCGATTTCATCGACCGCAAAAGCAAAGCGGACCAATTGGCCGGTACGGGCATCAAGGTGCACTATATTACCAACTACAACAATCCGCTGAGCTGGCAGGCCACGGTGAAACTTATCGAGAAGCTGAAACCGCAAAAGGTGGTCTTTCAGTGGGCCATTGCCATTCAGGGCCTGCCTCTGGGCTATATTGCCCGCAAGCTGAAGAAAAACAAGGAGACAGAAGTAATCTTCGACCTTCATTTTGTAATACAGAAAGAGGGCAGTGCCCTGGACAATTTTTACACCAAAAAAGGAATCCGTCATGCGGATACTTACGTGGTACATGCTTACAAAACGGCTCATGAGCTGAAACAACTGTTTCCCGACAAGCGGTTTGAAGTGCTGGAGCGCGGACAAAAATATACCGGCCACGGCATCCGGGTGATGAAGCTGTACCATCCTGTGTACGATATGTTTCAGCCCGATCCGGAATTTGATGTGAAAAAAGCCAAAAAGGAGATGGGACTGAAAAAACATGTTTTTCTTTTCTTCGGCTTTATCCGCAAGTACAAAGGGTTGCACAACGTCATCCGGGCGTTTGCCAAACTGGCACAGGAGCGTGATGATGTTTCGCTGCTCATTGTGGGCGAGTCATTCTGGAATACGCTGGACAACAAAAAGTTATCCACGAAAGTGAAAAGCGCTGTCTTCGGCCTGGCCAAAAAGGTCTTTTTGAAAAAACAGGACGACGAACGTGATTACAATCCGCTGGCATTGATCGATGAACTGGGCCTGAAAGAAAGCACTTACGTGATGAACGATTTTGTGCCCAACGAAATGGTGCACAAATATTTTCAGGTGAGCGACAACATCATGCTTTTTTATCTCACGGCCACTCCATCAGGCATCGAGTCCATTGCCTACAATTT
>Ga0256829_1001129_pt1 | contig 23008 bp, 20 predicted proteins | sample 131447metaG_FD_185979 | JGI IMG/M metagenome (GOLD analysis project Ga0256829, IMG submission 185979) | Hydrothermal vent microbial communities from Lau Basin, Pacific Ocean - 131-447 | ecosystem: Environmental > Aquatic > Marine > Hydrothermal vents | place: Pacific Ocean: Lau Basin | collected...
ATCCTGAGACAGACATTATTGTTGATTCAAAATTCAAATCATTTGGTTGTGGAACTGCTATTGCATCGAGTGATGTTATGACGGAACTTTGTATCGGAAAAACAGTAAAAGAGGCTGTTAAAATCACAAACATCGATGTGGAGTTAGCGCTTCGTGATGACCCTGAAACACCTGCTGTTCCACCTCAAAAAATGCACTGTTCTGTTATGGCTTATGATGTTATCAAAAAAGCTGCTGGACTTTACATGGGTGTCGATGCTGAGAGTTTTGAAGAAGAAATCATCGTTTGTGAGTGTGCACGTGTAAGCCTTGGAACACTGCAAGAAGTGATTAAACTCAATGACCTCAAAACTGTTGAAGAGATTACAGACTACACAAAAGCAGGTGGTTTTTGTAAATCATGTATCAAACCAGGTGGACATGAAGCACGTGAATACTACCTTGTAGATATTTTAGCAGACACTCGCAGAGAGATGGATGAAGAGAAGATGAAAGCTGCTGCAGATGCAAGTGCTGCTGGTGCAGGTAACTTTGAAGAGATGACTTTAGTACAACAAATCAAAGCTGTAGATGCTATCATTGATGAGAGTGTCAGACAATTTCTTATCATGGATGGGGGCAATATGGAAATCATCGACATTAAGAAAAATGATGGTTACATTGACATCTACATTCGCTACCTCGGTGCATGTGATGGTTGTGCAAGTTCTTCTACTGGTACACTCTATGCGATTGAGTCAACACTCAAAGAGAAACTCTCAAGTAACATTCGAGTCCTTCCTATATAAGCTCATATAAATTCTGAATTTTTTTCAGAATTTATACTTTAAAACTCCACAAAAAAACCATTTTCTTTGACTATCTTTGTTAATTTTGGAATGTTATCTTTAAGGACTATGACTCTATATCCTTCCGCTTTGATAACAAGATCATGGAGTTTTTTGTTTTTCATAAAAAGTTGTAAGAGTTTAGGATTGTTTTTCAACTCTATCACAACTTGTTTCAAGTCTCTTTTAAGGAGATTTGCATTTTTTAAAATGGCATCAAAGTACTCTTTAAAAACCTTTGGTGGGTTTGCTTCTATCTGTTTATAAAACCCGTCAATTTTTAAATCTAAAGCCTTTTTGTTTCTACAATCTTTAAAAATTTTTGCATAGCTTAAAATGTACCTGTCTGCATCATATTTATCTCCATAGGCTTCGAGTTTTGTTCGCATGATAGTATCTTCTTTTGCCACAGTAATGATAGGTTTAAACTCATCAAATTTCAAACCTTTTTTCTTTGGTGCTACTTCTTTGTACTCATAACTCTTGCGCAAACCAAACACAAACTCCCCTAACTTTGTGAGTTTAACATACTTTAAACTATCCCATGGAGTGAGATAGGGTTTCCCTTTTGCTGTGATGATATAGGGTGATACAGGCTCATCATAGCGAAGTTCTAAAATACCCAAAGCACCAAAGTAAAACATGGATGCTTTGAGTAAAGGTTCTAAGAAAAGCACATCATAATTGGAACCCACATACATCGTATCAGTCATGACCCCTCTCTCTGCTTCAAAATCACACTCCATGTTATAGTCATCTGTTTTATAGGATGATTCTATGTCAAGTTTTATATCTCTGTATTGACAGTAATGGATGATATTTTTCATAGAAACAAATGCATCTTGTGGTAAGGATTTCAGAATATACTTCAAAACATGTAAAAGTGTCCGCTCACTTGAGTAGTAACTGTCATAACGTACTTTTTTGAGATACGACAAAAAGATTCTTGAGATAAAAAAATAGTAATTATCTTCAAGCTGATTGAGCACAAACTCTTTTAAGCTCTCTGGCTTCTCTGCTTTAAACTTTTTATGTGCTAAATAGTAATAATAAAAACTTCGTGTGAGCATATCTGTTGCAAAGCTATCAAGTTTTTTCTCTGTATAAAACTCTTTGGAGGTACTCGATGATTTTAAAATATTGAGTGATTTTGCAAGGGGTTTTTCATTGGTCTTACCAAACTCGACAAGTGAATTTTGCATCATCTCTTCCATAATACCTATAAAATTCAAAACACCTGCTTCATTGTTATATGCAAATTCTGTCTCTTCTATCTCCGCTGTGGCAACGATATAATAATCTTTAGGTAAAGGGAGTACAATTTGCAACAGTTCTCGAATATTCTCTTTAATCATCACATTATTACTAGCACCTTTGAAAGAGTAAGAGGTTATTTGTTGCACCAAAGCAAGTTCATTCTTTAACTGTGCATTTCTATGCTCATTATAAGGAGGAATATCAGTAGATAAATGCAAACGATAACGAGCATTTAAAACTTTTACATCTTCAACTTTTTTTTCCCAAACAAGTGTGTTATAAATTTGTTGCGAGGCTTTATTTGTATAGAGTTTAGATAAAAAATTATCTAAAAAAGTAGTATCTGCAAACAAAGTAGCAAACAAATTAACATAATCATTTTTTCGTTTGAGTTCTCTTTCTAGGAGTAATGGAGAGATAAACTCTCTTGTATATTTTAAAATCTCTTCATAATCTGAGATATACACCTTCGATATATAACTTCTTAATTCGGTTTTACTTAACGCTAATCTTTCCATCATCTACCCCAATATATACTCTAAATCCGCACTGCTTAACTCTTTTAATGAGCCCTCATCTCCACCTATAATCATGTCTGTCATATCTTGCTTTTTGCCTTGGAGTTCCAAAATCTTCTCTTCTATGGTGCCTTTTGTAATCATCCTATAAGCAAAAACAGTATTTTTTTGTCCCATTCTATGGCTTCTATCGACTGCTTGATTTTCAGCAGACCTGTTCCACCATGGGTCGAAGATAAAAACATAATCTGCCTCCGTTAAGTTCAAACCAACACCACCCACTTTGAGTGTCATTAAAAAGAGTTTAATGTTTTTATCGTTTTGAAAAGAGTCCACTAACTCTTGGCGATTTTTAGTGCTTCCACTCATCACAAGATGCTCATACCCTCTACTGTGTGCCTTTTGACTGATAAGGTCAAGCGAACCTAAAAAGTTTGCAAATATCAGTACTTTATGATTGTTCAGCACTATATCATCAAGCATTTCAAAGAGTGATTCTATCTTAGAAGAGACGATTGTTTCTTCACTTTTAAGCTCAGGTGCAGAGGCAATTTGACGTAAATCATTAAAGGCTTGGAGGATAAGAAATTTTGACTTTTCTATGCCGTTTGCATTGATTTGTTGCTCAAGTAACTGTTTGTAGTAATCTCTTCGCTCATTGTAAAACTTCTTATGCCCCTCATCCATATCGACATAAACAACCTGCTCTTGTTTGGCTGGCAAATCTTTTAAAACATCCCCTTTTAAGCGTCTAAGTAAAAATGGCGATATTTTCGCTTTTAAAATCTTGGCAACATCTTCATTCGCATCAGATTGGATAGGTGCGGCATAATCTCTTTTAAAATCATTGACACTATTAAAGAGTCCACTATTGATAAATCGAAAAAGAGAATAAAGCTCAAAAAGTGAATTTTCGATAGGTGTCCCACTCAAAGCAAACTTATGTTTTGCCTCTAAAAGCATCACCGCTCTGGAGATTTTAGAATCAATGTTTTTGATATTTTGTGACTCATCAAGGATGATAGTATCGAACTTTATACTTCTGAGTTTTTCTATGTCGTTACGCACAAGGGCATAAGTTGTTAAAATGATGTGATACTTTGATAACTCTTGCACATCCCTGTGGCTTCCATAGTAAAGGTAAAAAGTAAGATTTGGATTAAATTTACGCAACTCATTTTGCCAGTTATTTAAAAGTGATTTTGGCATTACAACAAGTGAAGGTGCTTTTGTTTTTGGATAAATGTAAGAGAGCAAGGAGATAGTTTGCACTGTTTTTCCTAACCCCATATCATCAGCTAAACACCCTCCAAAGTTGTTATCATAGAGGTATTTTAGCCAGCGAATACCATCTTTTTGATAATCACGAAGTGATACTTCACTCAGTTTTGGCATTCTTGTTTTGGATGATTTGAGTGCATTAAAACCCTCATAAAACTTTCGTGAGTCTTTAAAAACTTTTTGCTCTTTTTCATGGATGAGTTCTTCGATTTCAGGTAAATCAAAAAAAGAAACTTTAATCTTCTTCCCATCTTTTTTGAAAATTCTCTCTAGTTTAGCAATGTAATTTTTATCAACAATCGCTTTTTCACCATTACTTAAAGGAATGTAAGCATTCTTTTTGTAAAGATTTATCATATCAAACACAGAAAAATGCTCTTCCCCTATGCTTACGCTCACATCATCGGCTCCGAGATAATCTATCTTCTCTTTAAATGCAACATTGAGACTTGGTTTGGTCGTGTTGTATTTGTAGGACTTTAGTTTTTCGCTTCCAAAGAGTTCGGCTTTTGTAAGAATAGATTGCAGATTTTTCAAGATAAATTCCCGACTCAAATGCTCCTCGATAACAAAGAGTCCATCCTCTTCACTAAAGTTTGTCTCTTTCATACTACGTTTAAGAGAATTAAGCCTACTAAAAATCGTGCCATAGACTTCAAAAACATCACTAAAATCACACTCATACACTGCGATTTCAGCCTCAAGTTCATTGATAAGCACGATTTTTGAGATGTTAAAATCATTGAAAAATGCAGGGCTTAACTTGCCAACTGTAGCGGAGACTCTTACCACAAGTTCATTCTCTTGGGTTACTTTTTCAAAGATAACCGCAGGTTTTATGAGTCGTTTTTCATCTTTAAAATTGACTTCATACTCTTTATATGCTATCTCGATATTTTCAAAATGTGTAAAAAGTATGGTCAAAAACTCTTCTAGTTTCTCTTTTTTGAGTCTTGTATTAAAGTCCATCAATTTACTAAAATTTTCGCCAACATTCTGCACTTGAATGATTGTATCGGCAAGCAGTACATAACTTGGTGTTAAAAACCGAAAAGCTGTATTTGAATTCACACTCAACTCTGTTGTGTACTCATCCTCCAATGCTGCTATAGTAAGCTTCAAAGAGAACAATCCTGTTTCAAATGCTATCTCTTCACCTGCAGCAACAAACATTTTGCCATTTTGTCGTAATAACTCTAAAAGTCGTGGGTGTTTAAAAAGGTAGAGATTTTGTGCTTCACTCTCCCAACTCACAGTAAAGAATTCTTCTTCTCTTGCTTGTTCTATATACTGTAAGATTTCTCTATCAAGTCCGCTGTAGACTCTGTAATCTATCTCTTTAATGATTTTGAGTTTTGCATCACACACTTCTATAAATGCTCCCAAATCATCAAAATGGACAACATACTTTAAAGAATTTTTCTCTTTCGCCCGTGTCAAAAAACTTTTCTCTTGTTTAAATAGCTCTAGCATACTCTTCTCTTTTGATTTTAAGTCTTGAAACGGTATTATACTATAATGAATAACAAAATCACAGAAGCACTCATAAAGAATGGTTATATCATTCTTGAAAATGCCCTCTCACAAACACTCACAAACAGTTTGCTCACGTTAGCAAAACAAGAGCAACACTATAAAAGTGCTGCTATCTCCAAAAGTAAGACCGCCCACATAGACAAAAACAAACGCAGTGATAAAACAAGATGGATAGACCCGACAAACGCAACACTTCAAGAGTATCTTGATACGATGGCACAACTCCAAACACATCTCAACCGTTCTTTATACTTAGGACTCTCTTACTATGAAGCACACTTTGCACTGTATGAACAAGGCAATTTTTATGAGAAACATCTTGATAGTTTTCGAGGTGAAAAGAACAGAGTTGTAACGACTGTTTATTATCTCAATGATAGCTGGAGTGGTGAAGATGGGGGTGAGTTAGTTATCTATGATAAAGGTGAAAAAGAGGTGAAAAGAGTCATGCCAAAGGCAAATACTCTTGTTGTTTTTATGAGTGAGGAGTTTCCTCATGAAGTCCTCCCTGCCAAAAAGCAACGCTTCTCCATCGCAGGGTGGTTTCGAGTAGATAAAAAACTCTTTTAAGCTTCTTCTTGCTGTTTTGCAACCTCTGCTCTTACTTCATCCATATTGAGTGCTTTTACCTGTTTGATAAGGTCATGTAAGCCCTCTTCTGGAACAAGCCCAGCTTGCATAAAGACACCAACACCTTCTCTTAAAATCGCTACAGTAGGGATAGAACGAACATTAAAAGAACCTGCTAAAGCTTGTGCTTCTTCCGTGTTTACCTTCCCAAATAAAACATCAGGATACTCTGCTGCTACCTTTTCAAAGATAGGTCCAAACTGTTTACATGGTCCACACCACTCTGCCCAAAAATCAAGAATCACAACATCGTGTGCTGCGACTCTCTCATCAAAATTTGCTTCTGTTATCTGTTCTAATGCCATTACACGTTCCTTCATTTAAAAAAATTTCGCAATTATGGCATAACTCCGGTTAATCAAGAGGTCGTAATCAATGTAAATCCAAATCCATGCACCGTTTTTATAAACCCTACAGAACTCTTTTTGCGTAAACGAAAAAGGAAGTTTTTCAAAGCAGCTTCACTCATACTTTTCTCTTCCCAAATCTCTTTTTGTATCTCCTCTGCCGAGATAACAACGCCTGCATTTTGTAGTAAAAGTTCTAAGAAAAGTGCCTCTTTTTTGGTAAGTTTAGCAACATCCTTGTTTGTGATAAGCTCTTTTTTTTCCCTATTGTACGAGAGTTGTTCTTGTATAAAGATACTCGTTTGCGAGGACAACTCCTTTTCCATCAATGTTAAAAGGTTTTGTAGTTTATTTACAGTAAGAGGCTTTAACTCATAAGAGAGGATATTGAGTCCAATAGCACTAAACAAGAAGGCTTCATCTTTATGCGCACTCAAGATGATGATAGGCACATTTCTATCATAATGGCGAACCTGCTGGATAAAATCTAGTCCATTTTCATGGGCGACTTTTATATCTGAGATGATAATATCTATCGCTTGTGTATCTTTATACTCTAATGCCTTTTGAATGTTGGTGGCATGAAAAACCTCTGCAAAGTAGATTTCTAAAGTTTGTATAAAACTACTTGCAAATGCTCTGTTATCTTCTAAAAGTAATAATCTATAATTTTTCAGGATTCCCATGATAAAAACTCGATAGTAAATTTTGCTCCGTTGCCACTATTTTGAGCGCTTATTATACCACCATTTTTCTCTATCATCTCTTTTGCTATAAAAAGTCCGACTCCTGTTCCCTCTGTAGCACTTACAAAGGGGTCAAAAAGTGTTTCAAGCACCTCCGTGTCAATCCCCCCTCCATTATCTGTGATATGCAGATACTCTTTTGTAATTGTAAAGTAAAGCACAGGATGGCTTATCTTTCTGAGATGAAAAATTTTAACAGCATTGTTGATAATCGAAAAAATTGCCTGCATCACTTCACCCTCTTGTGCCTCACATAGCATCTCCTCTTGCACATCTATCTCAAATGTAACATTATGGTACTCCAGTGTAGCCGAAACAATTTTAAGGACTTTTTCAAGTGTCTCTTGCATCAAAAATTTATGACTGTTCTGTGTTAGCGTGTAAAAATCTTTAAAAGTATCTATAGTCTGTGCCATAAAAGAGACAAGGGTGTCTATTTTATCAAGTATCGCTAATTGCTCTTCTTTAGATATTTCTATATCATTTTGTAGTTTTGTCATTTGGAGGATATTGAGCGCACTCAAAGAGGAGAGTGGTTGTTTCCACTGGTGGGCGATATGTGTAAGCTGTTCACCGAGAGCAGCTTGCTTGGCTTGTGCATAGATTGTTTGTTCTTTGAGTTTGTTCTTTTCTATCTCTTGTGCCACCTGTTTTTGCAAATCTTGCTCATAGGCTCGGAGTTTGAGATGTGTCTTTACTCTAGCTAAAAGTTCAGTAGGATTAAAAGGTTTACTCACATAATCAACTGCCCCAAGTGCAAATCCTTTCTGCACATCTTCTGGACTATTTTTTGCACTTAAAAATATAATAGGAATCTGTGCTGTTTGTAGTCTACTTTTCACCTTCTCACACACTTCAAAACCATCCATATTGGGCATCATTATATCGAGTAAAACAAGGTCAATATGCTCCTCTTCTATGATTTGCAAAGCAGTTTTTCCATCAAGAGCCGTCACTAAATCATACATATGTAAAAGTTCTACCAAGATGTCTACATTGTCACTCACATCGTCCACAATCAAAACAGTCTGCTTTCTCATAATAACTCTCCAGCCTCTACAAATTTATATTTTTGTAACAATTTTTTTACTTTTGCAAAACGCATTGCTTCCTCTTGTGGCAGCTGGTATTTTTCTATCTCTGCAATGACTTGATTACAAAGTAAGGGTCTTTTTTTTGTTGTAGTCTCTTTAAGCGATGCAAAAAGCTCTTCCAGTTTTTGCGGGGTAATTTTTTGGGAGCCAAATGAGATACTCTCTGTTTGCGATTTTTCCTGATGTAAGACTACTTTTGGTGCATTTTTTACTTTTTTCAAAGGGATTTCAAAAATAAATTTACTCCCTTTATTGTAAACAGAGTTTACCCAAATCTTGCCACCCATAAGTTTTACCAACTCTTCTGAAATAGCCAAGCCCAAACCTGTACCACCATGTTTTCGTGTGATGTTACTATCAGCCTGTGTAAAAGAGAGGAAGATATGTTCCATCTGCGATACTTTGATACCCATACCCGTATCAACAACACTAAAGCGAAAACATTCCTCTTCTATCTCTTCTATGTAGAGATTTACACTTCCCTTCTCTGTAAATTTGAGCGCATTGGAGAGGAGATTTATAAGTATTTGAGAAAGTTTTAAATTGTCTCCATACAGTTCTTGATGCATATTTTTATCGTAATGAATCTCAAAAGTTAATGATTTTTCATACATCTGCTGATTAAAGAGATTGTAAAGAGAGTCAATAACTTCTAAAAGATGAAATGGAGTCTCTGAGAGTTCCAGTTTATGGGCTTCGAGTTTAGAAAAATCTAAAATATCATTGATAAGGTGTAAGAGGTTGTTCGTACTTTTTTCAATGTTGGCTACATATTTTGTTTGTATATCATTGAGATGTGTCTCTTTGAGAAGGTAGCTTGTTCCTAAGATGGAGTTCATCGGTGTGCGAATCTCATGGGACATATTGGCAAGAAAGTTTGACTTTGCTTCTATCATCTCATCTGCCTTTTTCTTGGCGAGTTGTAAGCTCTTGTTGACCTTCATAAGTTTTCTGTTCCAGTATAGAGCAATCAAGAGTAAAAGAAACACAGTCGATACAATTTCAATAATCAGTTTATAATTTACCCCTTCATCATAAGTAACCGCTATCCATTTGTTTAAAATTTGCTGTTTTTGCACTTTTGAAATGCTGTTGACCCCTTTTTCTAAAATAGCTAAAAGTGTAGCATCATCCTTTCGAACCCCGATACCCAACTTCCAGTCATAATCAAATTTCCCTGAAATCTTCAATTCACCCGTATAGTATCTTTGAAACCAGTATCCAACAGTCGCTAAAGTACCGACATACCCAAATACTTCACCTCTTTTTACCTTCTCTAAACCCTCTTGTGTATTGTTCACAAGCAGTAAAGTAATGTTAGGATAGCGTTTACGAATGATTTCAGTAAATGCATACCCCTTTGGAATAGCCAACACTTGCGACGCATCAAGGGCTGAGAAGTGTGCGATAAAAGGCTTTTGCATATCTGTTGCAAGAACGACGGGAACATTGAGATAAGGAGAGGTAAAATTGAGATATTTTTCTCGATCTTCTGTTTTCATAGCCAAAGAGAGGATATCACATTTTCTCTTTTGTGCGAACTCTAAAGACTCTGTCCATGTTTTTGTAGGAACAACTTTTATTTGTATCCCTAAATTTTTTTCAATCAGTGCAAAATAATCAGCACTCATTCCTACATATTTTCCATCTTCAAAGCTCTCAAAAGGTTGCCATGAAGGGTCGATACACATGGTAATCTCTTTTTTTTGTAGATATACTTTCTCTGCTGGTGTTAAAGCAGAAGATGTATCTGTTTTCGTCGGAAAGTTCATTTGGTTTGTAGTGTTTGCATAAAGCCATAATGGCACAAGGAAAAGTAATATTTTTTTCATAAGTTTATTATAACAAAGCTCCGTCTCACAAAAGTCTCAAAAGTACTACTTTCTGCCCTTATGAGACTTTTGTGAGACTATTAAATGCTACAATATGCTCATGAATCACAAAAGTAGAAAATATAACCGACTCATAGCAGATGAAACGATAGAAGATTATTCCCTCCGATATGCTCCAAAATCATTTCGTAAGTTTTCAGAACTCCTCATAGCCAATACAGCCATAGGAAGTATCTCTTTTTTAGCCTTAGAAGCCATTGGTGCAGGTATTGGGCTGCATTATGGATTTAGCACGGGGATTTGGGCGATTTTTGTCGCTTCATTGATTATTTTTATCACGGCTATTCCTATTAGTTATTATGCTGCAAAGAACAATATTGACATAGATTTAATCACAAGAAGTGCTGGGTTTGGGTATGTTGGTTCTACTTTTACATCACTTATTTATGCCTCTTTTAGCTTTATCTTCTTTGCACTTGAAGCAGCTATTATGTCTCAAGCACTCGAGGTCTATTTTGGTCTTCCACTCTCTCTTGGCTACTTGTTAAGTTCTTTAGTCATTATTCCACTGGTTTTTTATGGCATTACGCTTATCAACAAACTCCAGCTCTACACACAACCACTTTGGGTAGCTATGATGGTGATTCCCTTTGTGGCGGTGTTACTCAAAGACCCGCATGCCCTCGAGACTTTTACTTCTCTCAAAGGTTCACTCTCGCACAGTAATCAATTTGATTGGTACTATTTTGGTTTTGCCATAGGCATTTCCCTCTCTTTAATCGCACAAATTGGGGAACAAGTAGATTATCTGCGTTTCATGCCACCCCTCACACACAAAAATCGTATAAGATGGTGGTTTTCAGTACTCAGTGCTGGACCAGGGTGGATTATTTTAGGCTTTTTAAAACAAATTGGAGGGATGTTCTTTGCAGCCATTGCTTTATATGGTGGCTACTCAGTACTCGATGCAAAAACACCGATTGAGATGTATAGCAATGCCTATACATTTGTGTTTGACAACCCTGCCCTTGCCCTGAGTGTCGCAACACTTTTTATAATCATTTCACAAATCAAGATTAATGTAACCAATGCCTATGCAGGGAGTCTTGCTTGGTCGAACTTCTTCTCACGTGTCACACATTCACACCCTGGTCGTGTTGTCTGGATGCTTTTTAACATTGGGATTGCCCTCTTGTTAATGGAGCTTGGAATTTTCGATGTTTTAGAAAAAATCTTAGGTCTTTACTCAAACTTTGCTATTGCATGGATTGGTGCTATTTTTTCTGATTTGGTTATCAACAAACCTTTAGGTCTTTCACCAAAGATTGCTGAATTTAAAAGAGGACATCTTTTCAATGTAAACCCTGTTGGTGTAGGTAGTATGGGCATAGCTTCTCTTGTTTCCATCCTTGCTTTTATGGGACTTTTTGGTGATTATCTCCAAAGTTATTCAGCACTTTTAGCGCTGAGTATAGCCATCGTTCTTGCCCCACTCATTGCATGGATTACCGATGGAAAATACTACATTGCCCGAGAAAACGAGTTAATTCACCGGCTCGATACACACTACATTTGTCAGACGTGTAACCATACCTACGAAAAAGAAGATGTCTCTTTTTGTCCACTGAGCAATTCTTATATCTGTTCGTTATGCTGTTCTTTGGACTCCCTATGCCATGATAGTTGTAAAATTCACCTTGAAAAAAACTTACGTGAGAAAATAGGAGAGACTTTACAAAAACTCTTTTTTAAAAAAATATCACACAGAGTGGCACTCAAAATCTTTGACTTTGTGATGATAAACTTCTTTCTAGTTTTTCTAGTAAGTATTACTTCATGGATGGCATACTCCATCTATAGCGATGGCTTAAGTGCTAAAGAACAAGTACTTTTAGAAGACCTGCTTTTTCATTACTCCATTATAGTGACACTTATCTTGAGCATTATTTCGTGGTGGATTCTTCTCTTACAAGATAGCAGGCAAAGAGCTGAAGATTTACTTGAGGCACAAAACAGAGAACTCGAGCATGAAGTCCGTATTCGGAAAAAAGCTGAACTCAAAGCCGAAAAAGAAGCACAAATCAAGTCAGAATTTCTCGCCAATATGTCCCATGAGATTCGTACACCTATGAATAGTATCATAGGTATGGGGCATTTAGCTTTACAAACCAAACTCACCCAAAAGCAGGAACACTACCTCCAAAAGATTGATATAAGTGCAAAATCACTCTTACATCTTATCAATGATATTTTAGATTTTTCTAAAATGGAAGCAGGAAAAATGCAACTTGAAAAAGCCTCTTTCGATATGTTGGCACTCCTTCAAGAGAGTATCAATATGTTTGAGAGCCAAGCCAATGAAAAAAATCTTCGCTTACAACTCTCTTATGATGATGACATCGTTCGTCATTTTCTCGGCGATAAAGTCCGTCTTTCACAAGTCCTTATCAATCTTCTCTCCAATGCTATCAAATTTACCCACGAAGGGGAGATAACTATCTCACTTCGACGCCATGCACATCATCGTATAGAGTTTTGTGTCAGCGATACTGGCATAGGTTTAGATGCGATACAAGCAACACAACTTTTCAAACCCTTCACACAAGCAGATGGAAGCACCACACGTCAGTACGGCGGGACAGGTTTAGGTTTAAGCATTTGTAAAGAGATTGTCTCTTTGATGCAAGGAAAAATCTGGATTGAGAGTGAAAAAGGGCATGGAAGTCGTTTCTATTTTCAAGTAAACCTGCAAGAGATTAGAGATGGTGAATTACTCAAAGATGTCAAAAGTATCGTCCCACATAAAGAAGAGCCTTCATCCCTCCGAAACAAGATAAAAACACTCTATGGAAGCAAAATTCTTCTCGTCGAAGACAATGAAATCAACCATGAAATTGTCAAAGGACTCTTAGCAGAGAGTGGTATCGACATCGATATTGCAATCAATGGTGAAGAGGGTGTACAGAAGTATCAAAACAATGCTTATGAACTCATCTTGATGGATTTATCTATGCCTGTGATGAATGGTTATGAAGCAACAAAAAAAATTCGCGAAGAAGATAGCATTATCCCCATAGTTGCGCTGAGTGCAGATGCTTTAGTCGAAGACATTCAAAGAACAAAAGCCATTGGCATGAATGCGCATATAACAAAACCTATCGATATAGAGGCACTTTATAAGGTACTTTTAGAGTATATCCCACAAAAGAACTCACAAACTTTACAAGAACCCAAAAAAGTACAAAAAGAAGAGCATTTCTTAGACTTTCAAACACTCCATGCACAAGAAGCACTCCCACTTCTCGGTGGCAATAAAACACTCTATAAGAAGATTTTACAAAACTTTCTTGTAAAATACAGTGAACTTTCTTTTAGCGATATTGCGAGTGATGAAATGGAGCGGACACTCCATACGATGAAAGGTTTAGCAAAAAACATCGGAGCAAGAGAACTCTCAGATTTGTTACTGAAAAAAGAAAACTATGGACAAGCAAATTTTATAGAAAATTTAGAAGCTATTTTAAAACCTATCTTTGAGGATATAGCACGCTTAGCAGTAGATGAAGAAGAAAAAGTTATCGCTTCCCTAGACTTAGATAAAGAGACAAAAGCACGATTAAAAGAGCAACTCATTGAAGTTTTGAAGCGTAAACGACCACAAAAAATTTCACCTATTATCAAAGAGATTCAAAAATATAGACAAGAAGAGGAAGCAACAAAGCAGTTTGAAAAAGCTATCCTTTTTGTAAACAAATATAAATTTAAAGAGGCATTGGAGCAAATATATGGATGGTAAAAATATACTCATCGTAGATGATACAGAGACAAATATTGATATACTTCTTGAGTTACTCGGAAATAAATATGAGCTACTCATTGCGCTCAATGGTATAGATGCCTTAGAAATCTTAGAACAAGAGCCTATTGATTTAATCCTTTTAGACATCATGATGCCTGACATGGATGGCTTTGAAGTCTGCCAACATATACGTTCAAATGAGAAAACAAAAGACATCCCTATCATCTTTATCACGGCAAAAAGTGATGAAAACTCCATAGAAAAAGCCTATAAAATAGGGGGCAATGACTATGTCACAAAACCTTTTAAAGCCCTTGAACTCTTAGCCCGTGTCAAAACACAACTCAAACTCAGAGAGCTTATAAACCACCTCGAATACATTGCATCCCATGACCCTATGACAGGGATTTATAACAGAAGAAAGTTTTTTGAACTCGCCATAGAAAAATTTGACTACTCCAAAGAGCATCTTTTTGCTGTCATGATAGATATAGATAAATTTAAAAATGTCAATGATACCTATGGACATCCCGCAGGAGATGTGGTCATCAAAAGTATTACAGCGTGTATTCAAAAGACAATCTGTAAAGCATCTATTTTTGGAAGAATTGGGGGAGAAGAGTTTGCAATACTCTGCTATAAAGACACACAAGAAGAAGTCAAAAAACAGATAGAATTTATCCGTAGTGAAGTAGAAAAACTAGAAATTTTTACCGAAGATGGCATCCTCATACAGTGTACAATCAGCGAAGGTATTGCCATGGCAACACCCCAAACGCAAAGTATAGATGACCTACTAAAAGTCGCAGATGAAGCACTCTATGAGGCAAAAGGAAGCGGACGCAATCGAGTGATATTTAGATAAACCTATTTTTTAGGCATAATTATCTCAAAATAATCGCCATTAACTCTATCAATTATTTTTTCCTCTTTCACATTTTTTGGAATGCTAAATTGTTGGTAAAAATTTTGTGAACTTGAAAAGTACCCATTTTTATCGTGGCGTTCTGTTTTTAAAGCCATCTCCACAGATGCCATATGGTCTTTAATAGTAAAATTCAAGTTCTTTGCTTTTGCACCTTCGAGTTTAATTCTGTAAATATACTTATCTTTTTTCTCTTCATACAAAGGTTTTTTCACATAGAGTTTTGGATTCTCTTTTTTCACTTTTTCTAAAAATGTATTGCGTTTTTCAAGTTTTTTAATCGTCTCTTTATACTCTTTTATAATCGTTTTATTGTAAGAAAGTTCTTCATTGAGATTTGGCACATAAGTGTGTGCTGCCAAAAGTGAAGAAGAGAACAAAACAGCTGCTGTCACTGAACCTAAAACTAATTTATTTAACATAGTAACTCCTTATGATTTATATAACTACAACAAAATTGTATAACTCCTAGGTAAATCATTTTCTAATACTTGGTTAATAAATGTTAAACGACTATAATTATAAGAAAAGAGTACCCTATGCCTCACCATTCTTTAGCACTTCTTGAAAATACAAACAGTAATTTTGAAGATGAGTTTTACAAATATGCGAAATCTTTAGAGTTTAAAAAAGGGAGTTCTCCTTTTTTTGCAGATGATTTACTCCACTATTTTTATATAGTAGTCGATGGATGCATTAAAACATACCAATTTGATTTAGATTCTCACAAAGAACAGACAATCTTCATCTATAAAAGTGGAGATATGTTTGATGTTATCTCTTTACTTGACAAACAAGCCCATGAAGTTATCTATGAGGTCTTAGAAGACTGCCGTGTTTTAGAATTTCCCATCGATAAAGTTCGCTACTGGTTAGAACATGAACCCTCTTTTAACAAAAAGTTTTTCCCCTACCTTGCTGCTCAAATGCGCCATACTGAAGAGTTAGCAACTGACCTTACTCTCTACGATACCAAAGATAGATTAGTTAAACTTTTGGTGGATAATATAAATGAAACCAAACCTTTTCGTTATAATCTCCTTCAAAATCTTTCAAATAGTGAGATAGCAAAACTCCTAGGAACTGTCCGTCATGTGATAGAACGCAATCTCAAACAACTTAAATCCGATAACATCATAGAAACAAGTCGAAAAAATATCAAGATTAAAAATTTGAAAAAACTTTTTGAAAAAACCTCACAAATGCTACTCAAGTAGCAAAACTCCTTTTTCTTCTAGCCTATAATTACGCCATCAATTAATAAAGGAGTACATCATGTTAGTAAGAAGATATACGAATCCAAGAGCAACAAGAGGCTTAGACTTCTTTAATGAATTCTTTAACAACTTTGATAGAAATGAGAGTAGAGAGGATGTTTTTGACTTTACTCCCGCTGTCAATACTCGTGAAGGCAAAGAAGCATACCATGTAGATATTGACCTTCCAGGGATTAGCAAAGAGGATGTGGACATTAGTGTCGATAAAAATGTTTTAACTATCTCAGGAAAACGCGAAACACGAGATGAAGTCAAAGAAGAGGACTATTACAGAATTGAGAGTCACTACGGAAGCTTTTCAAGAAGTTTCACCCTTCCTGAAAAAGTAGATGTTGAAAACATCCGTGCAGCAAGTGATAATGGTGTTTTGGAGATAATCATCCCAAAATTACAAGTTGAAGTAGAAACTACGAAAAAAATTGAGATTCAATAAGGAGGCATACTATGGATTTAGCAACTACAACACAAGAAGTCGTAAACAAAGTCGAAGAGGGAGTTGAAAAAGGTTTAGAGGTCGTCAAAGAGAACTTTAAAAATGTTGCTTCACATCTTCCCTTTGCAAATCTTGCCAAAAGTACAAAAGATACTTTTAGCATAGAGATTGACCTACCAGGTGTAAAAAAAGAGGATATTGAGCTTAAAGTCGAAGATGACTACCTCACGGTAAGTGCGCAAAGACACTATAAAACAGAGACAAAAGAAGAAGATTACTATCTTTGTGAATCAAATTTTGGACTCATTTCAAGAAGTTTTGTCCTCTCAGACAATATCGACAGAGAGAGTATTCAAGCAAAATTTGAAAATGGGAGACTCTATCTTTCACTTGATAAAGTAGCTTCTAAAAAGGCGAAAAGTATTAGTATAAGTTAGAAAAACTCTCAAAAGTGTATACAATAATGAGAGGGAGCTACCCTCTCAAGGTGTTAGTGAAGAGTAATTAAATATCCTAATACTAACAACAATACGATGGTTTTAAGAAACAATTCTATTCCTTTGTATATGCACTCCCACCCAACACTACCCACAATTTACCAAAAGAATAGGCAAAAAAAAAGCCCTATCTCAATGAAGAGATAGGGCTTTACAGTGCTACAAGGGAGCGACCCTTAACCATCGTACTGTTTCGAGTGTAATTATATCATAGTTAGTTGAAGATTTTCTTCCCCTTAAAAAGGGAAGAGAAGAAATTATTTTGCTAATGCAGCTTTAGAAGCTTCAGCAACTGCACTAAACGCAGCAGCATCATTCATAGCCATATCAGCGAGAATTTTACGGTCTAGCTCGATACCAGATTTGTGAACACCATTCATGAAAGATGAGTAATTCATTCCATTTAAACGAGCCGCTGCATTGATACGGATAATCCATAGTTTACGGAATTCTCTTTTCTTTTGCTTACGGTCACGGAATGCGTACATCATTGAACGTTCTAATTGTTCTTTTGCTTTTCTAAAGTGTTTACGACGACCACTATAGAAACCTTTCGCTAATTTTAGTATCTTTTTGTGTCTTCTTCTACGAACAACACCTGTTTTTACTCTTGGCATATTTTTCCTTTTTCTTTACCCAGTTACTTTATGTAATCAGGGTGCCACATCTTTGGTGGACTTGCCCAATTCTTTAAAATTGGAGAGATAATGAATTCACTAAAAATTAGTTAATCATAGCCTTAATGTTTTTTGCATCTACTTTAGCAACCACTTTTGGAGTGTTTTGCTCACGACGAGTTTGTGCATCTTGTTTTGTTAAGATGTGGCTTCTAAACGCAGTTCCACGTTTAATAGTACCATTTTTCTTAACTTTAAAACGCTTTACAGCGCCTTTTACCGATTTCATTTTTGGCATCGATAGCTCCTTTGTAAAATTCTCATAATTTGAGAGCCGGATTATACCTAAATATTTCTTATGATTCCCAAAAGAAATAAGCAAAATTTTAAAACTAAATTTCAGCTTTTTTTTTGATATAGAGTGCTAGAATGGTTAGATTAATTAATTCTTATAGATAAAACATAAATAAAAACAAAAGTTAAGGATAAAAAATGAGTGCATACACTTCAGCAGAAATCAAATTAGACACCCGAGCTTTTCTTGTTTCTGAAACCGATGAAAAAGGGATTATACAGTTTGCAAATGATGAGTTTTGCAAATATGCAGGCTATACAATAGAGGAGCTTATAGGGAAACCACACAATATAGTAAGACATCCTGATATGCCTCGTGCTGCATTTAAAGATTTGTGGGACACCATCAAAAGTGGTAAAAAGTGGCGAGGTTTTGTAAAGAACAAGGCAAAAGATGGTCGTTACTACTGGGTTTTTGCTACTGTTTATCCTTTTACGAGCTGTGAAGGTTCCAAAGGCTATATCTCCTGTAGAAGAGTTATTTCAGAGATGGAAAAAGAAAAATATAAAGAACTTTATGAAGAAATGAAAAGAGGAGAGAGATAATGGAATTTTTAAAACATACAAGCATCAAAAACAAACTTCTTATAAGTGTGTTTTTACCAACACTTACGATGGTCATTATGGCAACTTTTGCGATAAGTGCTACTATGACGAAACAGTCACGGTATGCTGATTATGATACTATCATTAAACTCGATGCGACAATCTCTGCACTGGTGCATGAAACACAAAAAGAGAGAGGTGCAACGGCTGGTTTTCTTGGTTCAAAAGGGAAAAAGTTCGTTCAAAGACTCCCAAAACAACAAACACTGACAGATACGAAGATAAAAGCACTCCAAGCATTTATAGCCAAAAACGATACAAATGCCATTCTAGCAGATGACACAAAAGCATACTTGAACAAAGCATTGCAAGCATTGCAAAAAGTGCAAGCGATGCGTTCTCAAGTGTTATCACAAACCGTTGCAGCACATAAAGCTATCGGTTACTATACACAGATGAACAAGTTTTTTCTCAATTTCATTGCAAAAACATCCACTCAAGCAGCCGATGCACAACTAGCTGATGCTACACTAGCATACTATAACTTTTTAAACTCTAAAGAGCGTGCGGGGATAGAGCGAGCCATAGGAAGTGCAACATTTGCACAAGATAGATTTGTAGGAAATGCAAAAGCAAAACTTCAGTCTCTTGTATCAGAGCAAGATTCTTATATGGCAAGTTTTAAAACACTTGCCAAAAAAGATGATATAGCCTTTTTAGACACTACATTACAAGGCAAAGCAGTCGATGAAGTCAATAGAATGCGAAAGATTTTGGAAAACTCAACGGAGATAGGTGGCTTTGGAGTAGATGCTAATTACTGGTTTAAAACCATGACACAAAAAATCAATCGTCTCAAAAAAGTTGAAAACTATATGGCTAGAAACTTACAAGCATCTTCTCCTGATGGAGCAAAAGCAGTCCTCATCTCTAAACTCATAGCAAATATGATTCATGAAACACAAAAAGAGAGAGGGGCAACGGCAGGTTTTCTTGGTTCAAAAGGGAAAAAATTTATAAAAAAATTGCCACAACAAAGAGTACATACAAACAAACAAATGGCAATACTTTTAAAAAGTATAAGTAAACTAGAAGCTTTTAAAAATGATGCAAAATTACAAAAAGATGTACACTTAGCCCTTACATCGCTCAAACAAATCAACACCATACGCGAAGGTGTAGATACTTTTACCCTTCCAGTCAAAAAAGCCATTAGCTACTATACAACAAACAATGCTAAACTTCTCAATATTGTTACTGATTTAATTGCCAAAGTCCAAACACCCCAACAAACAAGAGCTTTAACTGCATTTTATGACTTTCTCATGGCAAAAGAGCGAGCAGGGATAGAGAGAGCTGTACTCACAAACAGTTTTGCAAGAAATAAATTTTTATCAGGGATGAAAGATAAATTTGTAACACTTATTACAGAGCAAGAGACTTTTATCACTGCATTTTTGGCAGTTGCTGATAATAAAACAAAAGCATACTATCATAAAAGTATGCAAGTAAAAGCAGTAGCCCAAGTCAATCGTATGAGAAAAATCGCCCTCAATGCAAGAACCATAGGTGGCTTCGGAGTGAATGCAGGCTATTGGTTTGACACAATGACACAAAAGATAAACCTACTTAAAAAAGTAGATGACTATCTTGCGAAGAGACTCATTAGCAATGCTGATGAAAAATACAGTAGTGAAAGTTCAAGTCTCATTACATATTCTCTTGTAATGTTCTTTGTCATTTTACTCACTGTTCTTCTCTCTTACATTATAAGTAAAAACATCACGAACTCTATAGAAAAAATCAGTCATGGTGTGAAACAATTTTTAGAATTTTTAAACAGACGCCACAATATTATAGAAAAAATAGATTTAGAGGGAACAGATGAACTTGCTGTCGTTGCAAAAATGGTCAATGAGCAAACAGACCAGATAAATGAAGGCATAGAAAATGATATGCTCTGTGTTGGTGAAGCTATCTTAGTCCTCAACAAAATGCAACAAGGGCATTATAAATGTCGTGTGCAAACGCAGGCTTCAAACTCTCAGATTCAAACTCTAGCAAATACTATCAACAAAATGTTGGATACACAATCAAATATTATGAAAGATATTTTAAATGGTCTCAAAGAGTATGCAAATTATAACTATCTTGATTCTATCGCACTTGATGAGAAGATAGGGGGCGAGACAAAAGGGCTTGTAGATGGTATCAATCATCTCGGTGAAGCGATTATTGTACTCCTCAAAAACACCTCTCAAAGTTCAACTGATTTACAAGAACAAGCCGCTATTTTACAACATAAAATGGCATCGCTACAAGAATCTACAGACAGACAAGCATCGCAAATAGATATGACGACTAATTCTATTATACAGATAACAGAGTCTATAGATGATACTTCAAATAGAGCGCAAGAAGTTGTTTCTCAGTCAAATGACATTAAAAATGTTGTCAATATTATCGGTGATATTGCAGAACAAACAAATCTCCTTGCACTCAATGCTGCCATCGAAGCCGCACGAGCAGGTGAACATGGTCGAGGCTTTGCTGTTGTTGCAGATGAAGTGCGTAAGCTCGCAGAAGGCACACAAAAATCTCTTGCTGAAATCAATGCTAACATCAGTGTCCTCTCTCAATCTATCATAGATATAGAATCGAGTATCAAAGAACAAAGTAAAAATGCAAATCTCATAAATAGTGCCGTATCTGAAGTGGATGAGGGAACTAAAATAAATGCACAAACAGCACTGAGTGTGAATGCAATCGCAGAAAAAGTGCAAGAGATGGCTTCGCAAGCACTCAATGAGTTACAAAAAAACAAGTTTTAAACATTTACCTTTTTTAGGTACTTGTTTTGTTATAATAAGCATATGAATTCAATACAACACATAAAAAATGCCCTCAAAGAACTTGATGATGAAGTAGAAAAAATCCTTCTTGATTGGGACATCCCACTCAACGAGAAGGACAATCTTATGCTTCCAATCCTCCAACAAAAACGCGTTTTAGACCAAACATTAGAAGATTTAACCTACCTCAAAGAACATCCACCAACACCAAATCAAGCCTGTGGGATTTCTAAATACAGAGAGGATTAACTGTGTCATGAAGATTGTACATCAACACGATATTAATGCAACAACTCATTGTGTTTTTCATCCTGAAAAACTAGAGTTAGAGAGTGTCTTTCCCTTTGATATATACATTAAAAAAGAGAATAACTTTGTCATTATCATCGAAAAAGGAACGCCACTTACATCTCAGATTCAAAAATTGCTCACTTCACATAAAACTTTATATATGTTAAGTGAAGATAGAGACAAAGAGAAATTAACTTGTAATTCACTGTATGACTATCTGCATATGAGTTCAAATCTACCAAAACAAGCACTTTCCTTCCTCTATAAAGTCAATAAAAAACTTTTTGTATCTTCTTTAAATATACAGTATTCGGCTACTACAACAAACTGTTTACACAAAATAATTTCCAATATCCTCAACATACTCCAAGAGGAAAAAACATTTCTTAAAAAAAACATTCATTACTTTTCTGATAAATATAGCATCGATAAACACTCTCTGCATGTTACTATTTATGCTCTCAATTTAGGAATGCTCCTTCAGTTTGACAAACATAAACTTGAACTGCTTGGCATGGCAGGACTCCTTCATGATGTTGGCTTAGAAGAGTACAAAGAGTCCATATATCATGAATCAGAACTTTCAAAAAAGGAACATGAAATAATGCGTAAACACCCTATGCTTAGCATAAACATTGCTGAACACAATCATATTCACAACCCTTATGTTATTGAAGCAATTCATCATCATCATGAACGATACGATGGAAGTGGCTACCCTGACAAACTCCATGCAAAACAAATGAGTCAATTTGCATCTATACTGGCAATTTGCGATGTTTTTGATGCCCTCACTACCGATAGACCCTATAGACAAAAGTACAGCTATTTTGATGCCCTTAAACTTATGCTAAAAGATAAATCTATGCGAGGGCAATTTAACGAGGAGTATCTCAAACTTCTCCTCACATCTCTTATTTAAGTATACTACCCAAATTAATCCAAACAACTTTTTCAAATTCCTTATTCTATAATGAATCCTTTTTTCAAGACCAGTAAAGAACTAAATAGTGTTTAATTATATTCCTATTTTCTCAGGCCATTATAGTTTTGTTATCTTTATGCAGTCTGTCTATGTTTTTCTTCTATAAGTTGCCCTGTAATGTACTTATGTAAAACACTTTTAATAAAAGTCTGATACTTTAAACCCTCTTGCGTAGCAACTGCCTTTATCTTTTCAAGTTCACTTGATGAAATTCTTATATTCATCTTTGTTTCTTCTTTTTTCATAAATGCTTTTGCAGATTTTTTTAAGAGCTTACTATTTACTTCATCGTTTTGAATTTGAGATAAATCAAATCCCTCTAAAGAGTTTAACACGCTCTTGGACACTTACACCATTCTTCATA
>Ga0256829_1001130_pt1 | contig 22997 bp, 25 predicted proteins | sample 131447metaG_FD_185979 | JGI IMG/M metagenome (GOLD analysis project Ga0256829, IMG submission 185979) | Hydrothermal vent microbial communities from Lau Basin, Pacific Ocean - 131-447 | ecosystem: Environmental > Aquatic > Marine > Hydrothermal vents | place: Pacific Ocean: Lau Basin | collected...
ACAGCTTTGCACATTACCAAGGCCACCGGCTAAAAGGTAGTAAAATTCAAGCTGAAAATCTGTCGCGTCGGTAAAATTATTTTTATTGTAAAGTGTGTAGGAACCTGTTTTATAATCTAGTACTTCTATAAGGTTCTCATATTTATCTATTCTATCTATTTGTCCAACAATAGTCATGCCTGCGTATGGTGCTTTGAAATACTCTTCTGCCGAAATAACATGCCAGCCCTTTTCAAACCTTTTCATTTCAGCTGCCACAAAAGGTTCCAAACGTTTTTTTTGCATACTCACAAGGTATTTGTCAAGTTCGCTTTCCCCACAAAATTCATCAAGTGCCTTGTCTATGTCTCTTTTTAGTTTCAAAGCATCCGTATAATGATTTTGTTTTGTATAAACCTCTTTAAGTGCCTTATGCACGACATTACCAATTTCATACTCTTGGGGCATATCTTTTGGAATTTCATGATTTTTTAAATATTTGATATATTTATAATAATATTTTCGTTTACATGTAAGAAATGTTTTCAGTCTTGTAGCAGAGAGTTCTACATTTTTAAAGCTGTAATCTTGGACTATTTCTTGTTCTTCTTTACTCTGTTTTTTTGCCCGCTTAAAAAGTATATCTGCATAATCAAGTTCATTATATAAATTTTTTTCTTTTATACCGAGTTGTTTTAAAAATCTTGAACCACTATTTTGCTGTGAGCTTACATAAGATATTGCTACCTCTTTTGAACGTGAAATAAGCATTTCATAATAATGTTTCTGTAAATTTTCTCTATCACTCATTGTTGGAAGCGATGCAATTTGTCTGATTTTCGTATTTAAAAACATATCTTTATCACTACGTTTTGGTACATTCTTCTCATCAAAATCTATAATAATAACAGCATCAAAATTGACACTTCTCGTCTCAAGAACACCCATTACCGTCACTTTTCCACCACGGACATCATCTAAAGTTCTCCCAGCAAGCCTTTGCATAAAAATATTGAGTAAAGACTTTGTACTCATATCTTGCATAAACTCAAGGATTTTCTCTATTTTATGTAACTCTTCATGAAAAATTTTAGTCTCTCGTTTATTGCTAAAAAGCTCTAAGACACTTTGCATGACGGCTGTAAAATCAATCTCACTTACTTTTTTATAATAAATTTCGTACAATTGCAAATAAAGTTCTTCTCCAACTCTTTGCACCCTTGCTTCATTTTCCTTGGAATCTTGTTCTATTGCTTTAAGCGTCGCATTCAATTTTATATAAACAGTTGAGTTTTTAAAAGATTCACCCATTGCAAAGTTTAAATTACACTTTGTATCAAAAGATTTGAGCAGTTCTGCCATTGCTTCATTAGGCAAAATAACAGCTATATTCTCTGCCTTATATCCTTTTTGGACTAAGTCATAAATTTTTTGCTCTACAAAGCCAACTTGTAAAAGTGCTTCACTAAAACTATTACATGTAAGTTTATAATTCTTGGAAATTTCTTCTTTACTTAGTATTTTCAAATCATTGAATGAAAGTTCATAAATATACCCTGCTTCTAGGTCAAATCCTAATTCGCTTAAAGTATTTTGCATTTTTTGATTAAAACGAGTTGCCCAAAAACGGACTCTAATATGTGTAAATTTTTGTGCTTTTTTCAGTAAAGAGAGTTCAAAATTTGTTAAATGTCCATCAAGTCCAATAAGAATATTTTTATGCGTTTTGGCATAGGCTTCATTAAAATCATACAGTTTTGGTAAAAAAATTCTATCAAGCAATTTTTTTTCATTACACAATTTTTCATAACGCTTATAAAGTTCTTGTAAAATTGCAATATGCTCTTCATATTCTGCATAAATATCTGCATTACTAAGTAAAGCGATGTCATACATTTCTGCACTGAGTTCTTCAAAAAATTTAAATATATAGCTACTATTTTTTGTAAAAGTAAAAAAGTTTCGCTCTATCTGTAAATTTGAAAATGTCTGAAAGTCTGATGCCTCAAGTAGCAGTAATACACGACTGTCTTCATCTATAAATTTATACCCTTTTACAAGCGTAAGTTTAGATATAAAATCACTCATAGTGATATAGTTAGGGAGGAAAAGAGTCTCTGACTCTTGTGTTAGCTGCTCGTAACGAATAGCACGAGCAGAAGAAAGAACTATTGTATTATCATCCATTCTTTAGTAGGTGTGTGCTTCTTCAATACTTCTATCACCATTTATCCGTGTATCTGTTTTAACGGTATAAAATCGAGTATCAGAGCCTGCCTGTACTTTTAATAAAAGATTCCATACTCCAGTTTTAGGAAATTTTATATCTTTAAAGACATAAAGATTATCTTCAAACAGTGGATTATTTACTTTTTCATTAAACTTTGCAGTTTCAGGACGGCTTATAGCCAAAATCATTTTTGCATTACGTACAGGCTTATTATCTAAACTTGTAAGTTTATATTTTACATCACAGCCATTTTCTTTTAATTGCTTAGTTACATATTTTAATTTGTATTTTTTATCAAATGCTATTCTTTCTTTAATCAAAACATTTGCTTTTGCATCTGCATCTTGATACTTGGTCATATAAGCATCACTAGGTTGGATATCCGCCTTGTCTGTCACCATAACAGTCGCTACACAAAACCCAAATACCATTGTGATAGCACCAGCTATGGCATAAGGCCAAATTCTACCACTATTTTTGTTTATCATCTTTGTGTTTCCTTTTATAAATTAATCTTTTAATATACATAATTATAGCGTATAAAACAAAACCATAAAAGAATAATCTCACATAAAATAGAGATGTTTGATTTGCATTTGAATCAAAACCATCTCCAAGTTCAACATTTTTTGCTTTTGCAATTTGTTGTGCTATATCAAGATATCCATTAAACATTGCAGCAGAATATTTTGCCTCAGCAGTACCTTTTTTCTTAGATTTTTCACCTAAAAGTGGTAAAATTGTTCCATCTACATTCGTCATCATATCTATAAATTCATGCCAATTTCTCGCATAAAATGTCGCCATCATAAAAGCCTGTACATAAGATGTCACAGGACTTAAAACTTGTTTTTTATCAAAATATTTATATAAAGAATTATCATTTACTTCAATATCGATTTGAGAATTCATCTCTGAAAAGGTAAGTAAAATTGTTGGTTCTTTAAAATTTTTTAAGATGCTCTTTTCATATGCATACATCGTTGTATTTTGAGGTAATTCTCGTAGCATCAAAAGTCGTAAGGAGACCCCTGTCTTTTTATAAAGTGCATTCCCTAAAATACTTATTTCTTTTGTAAATTTAGGATTATATATCACTTCATCTTTATATAAATATTCTGCAAACAGTTGTGTTTGAAACACAACTGTTATAATAAGGGCAAAAAGCCCTCTAGTTAAAATCTTCAAAAAGCTTAACCTACATATAGATGATTAGGCGTTAGAACAGCCCAAAGAGTAAATATAGCCATAAGTACAAGACCCCATGAAATAATTTTTTCCATTTTTATACTCCTTTACTTTGCATCTACAACATGTTTGTAGTTTTCAGTACTAAACATTTTGATAGTTTTTTCATTTTTAATCTTATAGTAGTCAGTTGCATGATTGTGTTGTGCACTCATTGCCATAACACTTAGATATGCCAATATTGATAGCAATAATCCTAATGCAATTAACCCACCTGTTAAACCATTAAGAGCCCAAACACTTCTATTTTCGTTCATGTTACTCTCCTTCACTTAAGCTCATTACATATGCTGCAACAGCCTCTTTTTGTTTAGGATTCAATCTATCCATTACTGGCATTTTACCTATTGCACCTTTTTTACCATTGTCTAAAATGTTAACAATAAATTTTTGATTCCAACCAGCAATATCTGGAGCAACAAAAGGTTGACCTTTTCCATTATCACCATGACAACCGGCACAAGTAGCCCATGCAGCAGGTTTTTCACCTTTTAATCCACCGGCAACATATTTTGCTAGTTTATCTACATCAGCCCCACTTGCCATACCAGCAGGCATACCACCAGGATATGCAGATTTTAAATTATTTGAACCATGATTAATAACATACTTAACGCTTTTCTCAGAAATTCTCTGATTTAAATCTGCAGCATCTTTCTCATTGTTTCCATCAGCATTCAAACCATGACAAGCAACACATTCAACAAGGTAAACTGATTCACCCATATTAACTAGCTCATCACCTTTAATATTTGCATATTTTTTCTCGAATGCACTATTAAGAGTTTTCACTTCTTTATTGTACTGACCAATTTGAGAAAAAGCATTTACTGGATAACCAATTGTCCAATACCATATACCCCAAACCATTGTGCCCAAAAACATAATTGCCCAACCAAATGGTAAAGGGTTTTTATATTCACCTATGTTGTCCCAAGACTCATCCGCCAACTCACCACTAGCCTGGTCAACTTGCATTTGGCGGACATACTTAATTACAACAAAAATTGTAATAATTACAAGTGCTGCTGCACCTGCGATTGCAAGTATATTGATAATGTCACCATTGAGACCATTTTTCAAATAGCCAAGCGTCGCATAAGTTGCACCAAGCATCGCAGCGGCTATGATAATTCCCCAAAGATAAAGCTTATTCATATATCTCTCCTATTTTTCTTTGTCACCCTTTGTAGGTGCCTTCTCCTCAGATATAGGTTTTACCGGAGTATCTCCTATATCATCCTTTAGTGCCATATTACTGTAGTGTTCATAGTCAACCCCTGTAGCATCTTTTCTGTTTTTGTAGAGATGGTAGATATAACTATATGTACCAACAACTAAAAATACGGTTAAGAAAAAATAAGCATAAGCTGTAATTGTATTAATATCCACTACAACACTCCACTATTTAAGACTATTTAAATATGCAATTAAAGCAACAATTTCTGGAATTTCTCCACGTGCAACCGCATCTTTAACATCTTGATTATGCATATTTGCTACAACTTTTTTTGCTTCAGCTAATGCTAATGCATGAGATTCTGCAACACTTTTTCCCATTTTAACAGTGATAGTTCCGCCATCTTTTGTAGGAACTGGCTTATTATATGGTACTCCAAAGAATTCCCAATCTGTTAATTGTTCAGCATAAGCAGTATCTAAATCTACTTTATTTTTAAACAACCATGGATATGCAGGCATTATAGAACCTTCAACAATTTTAGCAGGATCCATCATATGATTTTCATGCCATTGTGTTGTTCTATAGTTACCAACACGGTGTAAATCTGGACCAGTTCTTTCAGAACCCCAAAGGAATGGTCTATCATACGCATACTCACCACTTAAAGAGTAGTGACCATAACGGTCAGTCTCTGCTTTAAACGGACGAATAAGCTGTGAGTGACAAGAGTTACAAGAATTCTTGATATACACATCACGACCAGCTAACTGCAAAGTAGTGTATGGTTTAGTCCCAATTACAGGACGAGAGGCCTGTGCAAAGTTTGGAACAATTTCAATCAAACCTGCATAAGCAATTACAACGAACACACCTACCGCGAAAAAGAACGGGTGTTTTTCTAACCAATGAAACATAATATAATCCTCCCTTTCTTAAGCGCCCATAGGCGAAGCATTTTGTAGTTCTGACTCTTCGACAGGACGAGCAGACATAGTTTTATAGATATTATAAGCAAACATTAAGAAACCAGTTAAGTATAATATACCACCTACACCACGAAGTGCATAGTAAGGATGAAGTACATTAACAGTATCCATAAATGAATAAGCTAAGTTACCAAATTCATCATGAGCACGCCACATCATACCTTGAGTAATACCTGCAATCCACATAGAAGTAAAGTATAAAACAATACCTAAAGTTTGAATCCAGAATTGTGCAGCCATAAGACCTTTAGAGTATAACTCACGTTTAAATACACGAGGAGCCATATGGTAAAGTGCAGCAATAATCATAAATCCAACCCAACCAAGAGTACCATCATGAACATGACCAACAATCCAGTTAGTAAAGTGTGCAATTGCATTTACAGATTTAATAGCTTGAATAGGACCTTCTAATGTTGAGAACATATAGAAAGTTGAAGCTAAAATCATAAACTTAATTAATGGAGAAGCTGCAACTTGTTGCCACTCGCCCTTCATTGTAAGAAGCATATTGATTGCTGAACCCCAAGATGGTAAAATAAGAATTACTGAAAATATAGAACCCATTGTTTGCACCCAGTCAGGAACAGTTGAATAAAGAAGGTGGTGACCACCAGCCCAAAGGTATACAAACATTAAACCCCAAAATGAGAGTAAAGACAATTTGTAAGAATAAATCGCTTGACCAGACTCTTTTGGTAAAAAGTAGTAAATCATTGCAACAATAGGCACAGTAAATACAAATGCGACTGCATTGTGACCATACCACCATTGAACAAGTGCATCATTTGTACCAGCATACATAGAAACTGAATGATACCACGCACCAATATCTGTCTCACCAATAGGTGATGTTGCTAATATTGTAGGAACTTCCATGTTGTTAAATAGATACAACATACCCACACCTAAGAATGTAGCAATATAATACCAAATAGAAATATAAAGTGATTTTTCACGGCGAATACCGATTAAACCAAATACACTTACACCCCATAATACCCATACCACAACAATAGCGATATCTATAGGCCATTCAAATTCAGCATACTCTTTTGACGTAGTAATACCCATAAACAGGGAAACAACTACTGCTGCAACACCTATGATATAAAGCCAAAAATGCAATTTTCCAATAAACATTAAAAACTTAGATTCAGCCATAGATACCTTTAGTACCCTTTGACCAACATAATACCAAGTGGCCCAAATACCACTTAATGTAAAACCAAATGCAACTGAGTCAGTATGCAATGGACGAAGACGACCGAAAGCTGTGTATTCTGCAATAGTCTTGCCAAAGATTGTATTCAATCCTGGAAATGCAAGTTCAAATGCAATAAAAACACCGATACTCATGCCAACAATTCCTAAAACAATTGTTGTGAACATAAACATCTTTGCAACCGTATAGTCGTACTCTAATGGACGATTCTCCATATATAGCCTCCTTAAGATTCAAAGCAATTAAGTTTCTTGAATGTATTATTGCACTCAAAAAACTAATCAACATCTGTATATTAGCAATAGAATTGTTTAAATTATCTTAATTATGCATGAAATTTGCATATTTATTATCTTTTTGTTTACTTTGGGAAATTTATTTATTTTTAAGTTAAAGGAGAGTTAATACGTCAATAAGAAAGAGTTATACTCTCTCTTATTATCTTTTAATTAAAGAAAGAAATTCAGAAAAAATATATTTACTTTCTTTAGGTCCTGGAGAAGCCTCTGGATGGTGCTGAACAGAAAATATTGGAGCTTTGTTATAACGTAAACCTTCAATAGTTCCGTCAAATAAATTGCTATGTGTTACTTCTGCAATTTCTACAATATTATCAGGAACATTATAATTATGATTTTGTGCAGTAATCTCAACAAAACCTGTTTTTTTATTTTTTACAGGATGATTTCCACCATGATGGCCGAACTTAAGCTTAAATGTATCGTATCCATGAGAAATTGATAAGAGTTGATGTCCCAAACAAATTCCAAACATAGGTACTTTTGCATCTATAAGTTTTTTAATCTGCTCTTGTTCTTTTTTAAGTACAAGTGGATCGCCAGGACCGTTTGATAAAAAGACACCGTCAATCAATTTTGTATTGTATTTATCTATCAAGTCTTGTGCTATAAAGTCATTTGGAACCACTTCGACTTCAATACCTGCACTTACTAGTTCATTTAATATATTACGTTTTACGCCAAAATCTATGGCTACTATCTTTGCCTCTGCTTTTGGTGCTTCATCATACTTAAATTCTCTATTAGAAAAGGTACTTGAATCGTGTATATATGCCTCTTTTGTGCTCACTTGCTCTATATAGTTAATATTTTCAATACGAGGAGAATTTTCTAGTATTGTTTTAAGTTCTTCTTTGTCATTAACTTTTGTAGAAGCCACCATCATCATAGAGCCTTCACTTCGAAGCATCTTTGTTAAGTACCTTGTATCAATATTACAAATACCCATAACGTCATTGTTAATTAAAAAATTGTGCAAAGAATTTTGAGCTCTAAAGTTTGAATAACGTCCTTGATATTTTCTTACTATCATCCCTTTTGCATGGGCTTTTAGGCTTTCCATATCTTGATCATTCACACCCACATTTCCGATTTCAGGCATAGTAAAAGTAACAAATTGTCCGGCATAAGAAGGATCACTCATAATCTCTTGGTATCCGCTCATAGAAGTATTAAAAACTATCTCTCCGACTTCAGTTTTATCAGCACCAAAACTTTGTGCTTCTAAAAAAGTGCCATTTTCCAAATATATCCAAGCTTTTTTTAATGAATTGCCCATTTTCTTACTCCATTCCTCTTTTCATTAATTCTTCTCTATAAAGTTTTTCATGTAAAATTTCGAACTCATCAGTTCCGGGAATAAATTTTCTTTTATATGAACGAATTTTATCCATAACGGCATCTTCTATTTCAGATGTATCTGCTATAAAAGATGTGATTGCATTATAAATAATATTTTTGATACGGTTTTCACTCACCTCAAAATGAATCAAATCTTCTTCATACAATTCATCAAGTATTTTATGTGATATATCAGAATAACGTTCTTCATAATTGAGAATAACTCCAAATTCAGGAGCTATTTTTTTCTTAATCATAAAGAAAAGTTGTCTTTCATCAGCAAGCATAAATTCAATCTCTTCTTCGTTATCATCACAGATTTCATTCACTTTTTCTTCAAGTGCCATCTCTTGTTTTACATTGTCTTGCAAAACTTTTTCTGCTTCTTGAACAACACCTTCAAGCCCTCTTGTCATTATAACAACACCACTTTTATTTAAATCAATTGCAATCTTATTGGCAATATGGGGAAGAGTTTTGAGTGATATTTTCATGAGTTTTGGCCTACTTATTAATTAAATTTTGATATTTTACAATTATTTAGCTAATAGTAGTGTTAACTCTGATGCTTTTTTTGGATCCATCTTGCTTAATATTTTACCAACAACCTTCGGTTTTAATGATTGTAAGATGGACGCTGCATCTTTTGCATCCATGTCTGAGAGTACATTTGCAGCAGAATTTGCCTTCATTTTGGAAAATGTTTGCGCAATTTTATTCATTTTTGTAGATTTTAACTCTTGCAAAATTTTACTATTTTTATCAAGCATATTTTTAACAGATTGCTCTTTTTGTGTTATTTGTGCCAACTTTGCATTGACATTTTCTTCTTGGAGAGAGAGTTTAGCCTCTTTTTGTTTGAGTAGTTCATCTGTTGCTGTTTTAAGTGCACTCAAAGACTGCTTTTGTTCATCAATACGTTCAAGCTCTACTAAAAGCTCATTTTTTCTCTCTTTAAAGATTTTTGTACATTCAAAAAGTTTATCACTGTTTTGCATGGAAAAGAGAGTAGAGTAACACAAAGCGAAAAGTAAAATATATTTCACGAAGCTTCCTTTGTTTTGTTGACATGTGTCATAAGTGCTATCTCATCCAAATCTTTTGCCTCTTGTATTTTTTGTTTTTTTAAGATTTTCTGCATCTCTTCATACTCTAAGTATTTATACTTTTCATACTCTATCATATCTTTTTTTAGCTGCTCTTGTGCCTTTTTAATCTCGTCTTGTGTATATGCAAGCCACTCTTCATTATGGCGTATCACCGCTCTTTGAGAATCAAGTAAGGCTCTGTTTGCCAAAAAATCTGCTATTTTTCCTTGTTGGGGAGCTTGTATATCTTGAAGGTATGCTAAAGAATCTTTTAAAGCTTTTTTGGCATTTTGACGATTGGCGTTTGCCTGTTGTAAAAGACGCTCGCTCTTTTGCATGATATTTTTCTTTACATGTACTAAAGAGCTAAAACGAGTTTTCAAGCTAAATCCTTATAAAATTATAGTATCTTCTCTTTCTGGTGATGTAGAAATTATACCGACTTTTGTTTTACTTATTTCTTCAATTAATTTCACGTAATCTTGTGCAGATGTAGGAAGTTCTTCAAAAGTTCTTGCTCCGACTGATTTATCCCAGCCCTTAAAAGTTTTATAAATTGGCGTAACATTCTCCAAATCAACAGGAACATAATCTATTGTTTTACCATTATATTCATATGCTACACATACTTTTACCTCATCAAAACCATCAAGTACATCAAGTTTCATAAGGGCGAGTTCATCACAACCATTTAAACGGCTTGCGTAGCGAGTAGCTACAGCATCAAACCAACCACAACGTCTTGCACGTCCTGTAGTCGTTCCAAATTCATGTCCTTGCTCTCCTAAACGTTTTCCATCTTCACCTAGATCTTCTGATGGGAAGGGTCCATTTCCAACACGTGTGCAGTATGCTTTGACAATACCTGTAACTTTTCCTATGTCTTTGGGATTTATACCTAGGCCTGTACATGCACCGGCACTTACAGTAGAACTTGAAGTAACATACGGGTAGGTTCCATGGTCGATATCAAGCATAGTTCCCTGTGCACCTTCAAGAAGTACACGTTTATTTTCATTATCAAGCGCACGCCATACCATTTGCGTTGTATCAGTGATAAAAGATGCTAATTTTTGATTATATTCTTTAAGCTCTTTTAATAGTTCCTCTTTTTCTGGTGCATGTAAATCCATAACATCAAAAATAGGCTTATTCTGTGAGAAATAATCCAGTATTGTCTGGCATAATTTTTCAGGATTTAAAAGCTCACCTACACGGTGACCAATACGGTTAATTTTATCAGAATAAGCAGGCCCTATTCCTTTTCCTGTCGTACCAATTGCTTTGTCACCTTTAAGACGTTCTTTTGCCTGATCGATTTGTGCATGGTATGAAAGATTTAAATGTGCTTTATCTGAAATAAATAAACGACCTTCAAGCCCTTGGAACTGTTCCATCTCTTTTATTATAGAAGAAGGAGACAAAACAACACCATTACCTACAACATTAATAGCCTTTGGGTTTAATACGCCTGATGGAATAAGATGCAATGCATATTTCACACCATCAACCCAGATTGTATGTCCTGCATTATGTCCGCCCTGAGAACGGCATACCATGTCATATTCTAAGGCAAGTTTGTCAACAATCTTACCTTTACCTTCATCACCCCATTGTATTCCTACAATTACATCAGCTTTATTTGTATACATATTTTTTCTTTCCCTCTTTTTCTATTGCTCTAGTGCTTCACACAGAACATCTGTATAAATTGCAAATCCTACAGATGTCAACTCTGCATTTTTATATCGTCCACCACGTGCATAAACTTCATTTCCTATAATACATCTAAAAAACAATTCATCATAATAAAGCATTTTTGCATAATACATTGGTGCTAAAACAACATGCTCATAAGAAATTTCTAAACATAATTCTTTCATTTTTTCTAATTCTGTTTTTATAGATTCCGGTACTTTTTCTATCACCGCATCAAGCTGGCTTAAATCTTGCAGATATACAAGATCACGCAGCCAGTCAACTTGTAAATTTATAAACTTGTCTATATTTATATGTCGAAAATCATCAATACTCAATTCATCAAACATTGCAACCAGCAACTCAGGTATTTTAATATTTGAAATTTGCATCAAAGGCTTTACATGTAAACGTTCAAGAATCTCTGTAGCTAGCGTTGTCACCGATGAAAGTTTCTTCTCACCCATAAATTCAACACCAACCTGATATTGTTCATTTGTCGGGTAAGTAAATACCGGCTGAATATAAAACCATTTCTTTTGTTTTGTATTGCGTCCAAGCCTTTTTTCTATAATTCGCACAACATCTATAGTAGAATCTGCACGTAAAGAGAGTGCATTATTTTTTGCATCATTTATACGAATAAGTTCCCGTCCATCTGCAATACTTTTATGCTGATGATAAGAAAAAATTGGTGTAACAATCTCTTCATACCCATTTGCATCAAGAATATCACTTGCAACATTTTCTATATGACGTTTAAGCTTTGCAGATTTGCCAAAGTAAAGTTTTGATCCATTAGGTATTTCGTGTTCAAGTATCATCTATTATATCTCTTTTTTGTCTATTGCAGTTTTAAAATATGTTTCATTATATACTTTTGAAGCGATTCCAGCATATTCTAAGCGTCCCATACGATGAAGAATGAGTTCTATAGCATTCACAACCCATATAGATTCATGCGGAGCGATTAAGCCCATTTGATTAATACGAAAAATCTTGCCTTTGAGATGATCTTGACCACCAGCTACATTAACTCCATACTCTTCTTTTAAAGCTGAGCGAATTTTTGATGCATCTTTATCATCAATAGTTGTCATACTTTTTGCAGGAACTTTCGGATAACTGTGTAGGCCTATAGCTTCAAGAGCGGCTCTTGTAGCTTTTGCACGTCTTGCAGTATTGCAATAAAGCACACCGATACCACCCTCTTTTTCAATAGTCTCCAAAACCTCCAAAAGACCAATAGTCAATGTTGTTGCAGCCGTGTATGCTGTAGTATTTTGACGTTGTTTTTTAATTTCTGAAGCTAAGTTAAAATAGTATCCGGTGCCTGAGCCTATTTTTTCAATCGCAGCATTTGAAAGACCTAAAATAGCAAGTCCAGGTGGCAACATAAGTGCTTTTTGGCTTCCTGCTAAGATAGCATCAATATGTGTCACATCAATTCGTTCAACACCAACAGCTGTAATACCATCAGCAATAATCATAATATTTGGATTAATTTCCTTGACAGCTTTTGCTAGTTCTTCTACAGGATGGCGAAGCCCGCCAGCAGATTCACTAATTTGTACAGCAATAGCATCAATATCAGCATTTGCTTTGACTGCTTCTACAACTGCTTCAACACTAACAGGAGTATCCCATTCATTCTTAATTTCTACATTTTTTAGCCCATGGGCTACAGCAATTTTTCCAAAACGTTCACCGAATTTTCCGGAGTTTACGCTTAAAAGTGTGTTTTTACAAAGATTGGTAACAGCAGCTTCCATAGCCCCTGTTCCACTCGATGCAATCATCACCACTTCATCTGTATTAAAAAGTTTAAAAAGATGCTGTCGCGTTTTTTCAAAAATTGCTTCAAATTCAGGTGTGCGGTGATGCATAGTTTCATCACTCATAGCGTTACGAACATTTTGAGGTACTGGGGTTGGTCCGGGAGTAAAAAGTAACATATATAATTTCCTATTCATTTTAGGTTGTTTAAAAACAAAACCTCGTATTATATCAAAATAAGTTTAAATTTAAAAAAAGGTTTGTAATGACGCTATTTGATTCCGTAATTTTAGGTGTAATTGAAGGTTTTACAGAATTCTTGCCAATATCATCAACAGGACACTTAATTGTAGCAAGTAAATTTTTAGGCATAGACCAAACAAGTGTTACAAAAGCGTATGAGGTCATTATTCAGTTTGCAGCTATTTTAGCAGTTGTAGCCAATTACAAAGAAAAATTCACACTCAAACACATTAATTTATGGACAAAAGTTTTTCTTGCATTTTTGCCCATTGGAATAGTTGGATTTCTCTTTGCACATCAGATAAAAGAATTATTTAGCATTAATATAGTTGCCACTATGTTTATACTCGGCGGTATCATTTTTTTATTGGTAGAAAAATTCTATATACCTCATGAGAAAAATCTTATTGATGATGTAGAGAATGTCAGCATAAAACAATCTTTATGGATTGGAATTGCCCAAGTCTTTGCTCTGATTCCTGGTACTTCTCGTGCCGGTTCTACTATTGTTGGGGCCTTACTTGTGGGACTTACTAGAAAAGCAAGTGCTGAATTTAGCTTTTTACTTGCTTTTCCTGTTATGGGTGCAGTCAGTGCTTATGATCTACTCAAACATTATCATGAATTCTCATCCACAAATATTGAAGCTTTAGCAGTCGGTTTTATTGTCGCATTTATTGTTGCTTACCTGACTATAAAACTTTTTTTAAAATTTTTAGAGAATTTTACCTTTGTTGCATTTGGTATTTATAGAATTTTATTTGGGGTGATACTTTTAACACTATATAACTAATGGAATAGTTTTTGCTCAAATCTTTTTGTTAGACATTTTAATGTACAAGGAGATATCATGCATAAACTTAGCAGATATAACGACCACTTACATTTACTACTACACAAACTAGAAAAACAATTCTATCTGGCAAGTCGTAAGTTTTTATAAAATTTTTAAAATTTTGCCAGCTAAATGTAATGCTTTAGAACGATGGGAGAGCTCTTTTTTGACGCCCTCATCGAGTTCACCAAGTGTTTGTTCATACCCAAGTGGTATAAACATCGGGTCATACCCAAAACCACCCTCACCTTTTGCCTCAGTTAACGCCGTTCCATACATCCATCCATGTACAGTTTTTTCTATACATTTTGTTACAATCGCAATAGCTGCCGTATAATGTGCAGGTGAGTTTTCAACTTTTTGTGCTTTTATATCTTGCATTAATTTTTTTAGATTTTCTTTATCATTTGCATTCACACCAGCATATCTCGCACTATAAATTCCCGGAGCGCCATCAAGCACGTCAACGCTTATACCGCTATCATCTGCAATAACAACAGCATCTTCATCGCCTAAAGCATTATAAACCGCTCTCGCTTTAATGAGTGCATTTTCTTGAAATGTATCAGCATCTTCTATAATTTCAAAAGCATCTATTAAATCTGTATAAGGCACAACTTCATACTCTTTACAAAGCTCTTTTATTTCTCTTACTTTCCCTTTATTTGACGTTGCTAACACTAATTTTTTCAACTTTTTTCCTTAAATTATCTTTTAAATTATTTTTTTTATCTTTTACAAATCAATTATAAATAATAGTTGCTCTATAATTTCAAAATTATACTATAAGTAGTTATAAAACATTTCACAAAGGCTTTATATGTTCAAAAAAGTTTTACCCCTCTCAAGTATTCTTTTTCTCAGATTTTTAGGACTTTTTATCGTTTTACCGGTTCTTTCAGTGTACGCACTCAGTCTTAAAGGGGCAACACCTCTTTTAGTGGGTGTTATTGTTGGTGGTTATGCTCTGACACAAGCAGCATTTCAAATACCATTTGGTTCTATGAGTGATAAGATAGGAAGAAAACCAACTCTCTTTATAGGACTCATAATATTTATGGCGGGTTCTATCATTGCAGGATATGCAGACAATATATATACCCTTATGTTAGGGCGTTTTTTACAAGGAGCCGGTGCTATCGGCTCTGTTGTAGTAGCTATGATTGCTGACTTGGTTGAAGAAAAAACAAGAGCACATGCAATGGCTATTATGGGTGGATTTATCGCTATGAGTTTTGCGGTTGCTATGGTTGCAGGACCTATTTTAGGTGGACTTTACGGTGTTGGAAACTTATTTTACATCACGGCCGGTCTTTCATTACTAGCCATTGTTTTACTCTTTACAAAAGTTCCTACGCCTCCAAAGATTGTACATATTTATAATAAAAAGGCAAAAATTTCAGAAATATTAAAAGATAAAAACCTTTTCAATATGATAGTTGTTGATTCGATGCAAAAAGGTTTAATGACAATGGCATTTGTCTTAATTCCTATATTTCTAACGCATACTGATTACAATTTTGACTGGCAAAAAACAGAACTATGGAAAGTGTATGTTCCTGCAATGATTATGGGAATACTAGCTATGGGGCCTGCAGCAATCTTTGGTGAAAAATATAATAAACCAAAAACAGTTTTCTTAGTTGCCATTGTACTTTTTATTCTCTCTTTTGCAATAATGGGTCTTACTCATTCAAGTTTAGTTTTTGTCTTTGGTGTAGTCTTTTTCTTTATAGCATTTAATATGATGGAACCACTTGTACAGTCAATGATAAGTAAATTTGCAAAAGTACACCAAAAAGGTACAGCTTTGGGTATTGCAAATACATCTGCGTATCTCTCAACATTTGTTGGTGCAATGGTCGCAGGTATAATGATGGGACATGCTGATAGAAGTACTATAGGAATCACGATAGCTGTTGTGGCATCATTATGGCTTATTTGGATGTTAGTAAGATTTGAAAATCCAACAAAACACTCCTTTTTATTTATACCGTTAAGCGAGGTAGATATGGATAAACTCAAAAATTTAGAGCATGAACATATTGCAGAATGGTATATCAACGAAACAGAACAAGTAGTAGTTATAAAATATGTTAGTGAAGCATTACAAGAGGATGCGATTAAAGCTCAAATAATAAAATAAACTCATTCCCATCAATCACTTAGTATATTTTTACATAATTTCTTTGAAAAATATACTAAGCTGTCTAGGTGAATATATCTGATTTAATTAATCATCTTCCCTAAAGGCACTCGGACGTATCTTCTTAAAAAACTTCACAAGTGTGGCACTCGCTACACCTCCGCCTGGAAGAATCCACAATGCTGACAAAAATGTCATCTTTCCTATATCGCCCACCTGTTCTACCGCTTTTTTATACTCTTTATTCTTGATATGTTTAGGAATATCTTTGGTCTCTTTATATTCCTGCTTAAGACCATGCCCCATCTTTTTGGAAAACTTCTTAAGTTTATGTATCATTCAGTAGTACCTCTTCACAGATTTTATTTAAAATTATATCCAATTATTATTCTCCTATAATGCATACAAAAACGAACTACTATAACACTCTCCCTCTTTTATACAAATCCGTTGTATAATACAATCCTCAACATGGAAGATAATGATGATACAACAATTAAACAATATAATTAAACCGAGGCTATAGATTATGTTTACAAAAAAGCTTGAATTTTTTTTTCTTGCAGTTATTATTGCAGCTGGAACTGTTCTTGGTCTGAATTATTATAGATCATACTCTTTTAAACACAATCCTCTTCCAAAAGAATATCTTAAAAAAATCGCTAATAAAGAGAAAGATGTTCTTGATCATATGCAGAAGAACTTTGGCTTTAAAATAGAATTTCCAATCGTTATAACAGATAAAATACCAGGTAAACTCTACGGACTCACCTCTTACGAAAACGGCCATATCACTATTCTTCTCAATAAAAAAGTTATGCAGGAGAGCATGAATTATATGCTTGAGAGCGTTATACCATATGAGTATGCCCATGCACTGCTCTTCTATCTGCATAAAAATTCCAATATAAATGGCGGACACTCAAAACTCTGGAAACAGACCTGTCAAAAACTTGGGGGTAAAGATTGCCGGCAGTATGTCAATCAAAAAGAAATTATTATCTCAAAAATGCCATTTAGGTTATAATAAGTAGCAAACTAGAATAAAGGAGTTCTTTTTTTTAATCAAGTCGTAACTTATATCATCTCTTCTTGATTGATTGATTGAATTTATAAGTTTTAGTCTTTAAGTTGATTTAAATCTGCCTTATCAAACTCTTCACGAAGAGGAATTATAATACTTATAACAATTAAAGTAATCCCAAAAATAAGTATAGTTAATGTTTCATGCCCATGAAAATATGTAAGCAGTGTAGTTTTTCCTAAACTCTCACCCATAATTTTTTTGAAGAAATCAAAGTAAACTGTAAAAACAAGACCGCCAAATATCCCGCCAATAGCACCTACTAAAACATCTATACGTCCCTCAGCAATAGAAACAGGTCCTGTCCCCGGACATTTACCTAAGATTGCCATTGAAATACCAAAAATTGCACCACCAATGATAAGTCCACCTAAAATAATCGGTTTTGGATGATAAGATGCATAGCCTGCCTGAACCATAAAATAAAGACCTATTGAAGCAAGCCCTATTGCTAAAAAAAGCATTTTAGGTACGACTGTATCTCTTAGCATCGCAAAACCGGCAATTTTTTCAAATTTATCAACTCTGCTGTATTGAATAATAACACCGAAAATAATACCTATTAAAAATACTACTGCCACAGAGCCATGAGACTCATTTGATACAGTAGTAAACATATCTAAAATTCTATCAATCATCATTTGCCTCACTTTTATAAAATATTTTTCCCGTTATAATAACACTTATTAGAACGACTGCACCAAATATCATACTACTTACTGCAGTTTGCGCAACACCGCTTAAAAAATGTCCACTTGTACATCCGCCAGCTAATCGAGCTCCTAAAATAAGAAAAAAACCACTCACAAAACTCCAAATAAGCCTTGAGGAAACTGAAGAATTTTTATACTTTTTCCAACCCGTAGGCATAATAGAAAAACGAAAGCTTTTTGTAATAAAAACAGAAGTGATAAAACCACCAGTCAAAGCACCTAAGAGCATTACACCTTCCCAAGCACCGGCAAAATGAACCTCTTTCAGGTAAGGATATTTCTCAGGACTCAAATTAAAAAGTATGCCTGAAAAATAAGGAACATAGGTTGATGCGCCAAGTGGTCTATTACCACCGAAAACTGAAAAAGTAAAAAGTAAAAGCAGTGCCATTAAAATTCCGGCAATCCACCATGGTATACGTCTAATCATAATAATCCTTATAAGTTAAATTAGATGCAATTATAATACTTTTTTGATTAATAAATTGTTATAGAGAATATGAAGAAGAAGAATAAAGCCAAAAAGGCTTTATTTAAAAAAACTAGTAAAAAACTATTTTTTATTAGGTACAACATACATATTAAAGTAGCGACCCTCAAATTTTGGTGGTTTTTCCATAACTGCTATGTCTTCAACCATAGGCCAAACTTGTAAAAGTACTTCTTTGGCAGCTTCAGGATGAGCCATTTCCCTACCGCGTAAAAAGACTCTAAATTTCACATGAAACCCTTTTTCAAGAAATTCTCGTGCATGTTTCACCTTGTAAGCAACATCATTTTCTGCAATTTTTACAGATAATTTAATCTCTTTTACAACGATTTTAACTTGATTTTTTCTTTGCTCTTTGAGCTTTTTTTCTTCTTGGTATCTAAACTTACCATAATCCATAATTTTCGCAACAGGCGGCTTGGCATTTGGGGCAATTAGCACAAGGTCTAAACCCATCTCATTTGCTTTTGTCATAGCTTCATCAGTAGAAATGACACCTAAAGAGTCACCTCCATCTACATTACATCTCACCTCTGGAACACGGATGTCATCATTCATGATGACGCGGTCTTTGTTTTTACTCAAAAATTTACCTCATTTATTTTAGTTTGTATAAGCTTCAAAAATTCTTCTTCGCTTAAATTGTACTGCTCTCTAGTTCGTCTATCGCGAATGGCTACAGTTTTATTTGCTATTTCTTCATCCCCAATGACTACTATCATAGGAACACGAGTTTTTTCTGCAGTTCTGATTCTTTTATTTAAAGAGTCATTTTTCCCATAAATTTCGCTATCGGCATTAATATCAATAAGTTTATCTGATAAAACCTTAGCATATTCTTTATGTGTTTCTGCAACAGGTACAATTGCTACCTGAGTCGGTGCTATAAACATTGGAAATTCTCCGGCATAATGCTCTGTTAAAATCCCAATAAAACGCTCAAATGAGCCTAAAATAGCACGGTGAATCATAACCGGTTGAATTTTATCATTATCTTCACCATTGTACTCAAGTTTGAATCGCTCAGGAAGATTAAAATCTAACTGAATAGTTCCGCACTGCCACTCACGTCCAATAGCATCTGTGATTTTGATATCGATTTTAGGACCATAAAATGCTCCACCGCCTTCATCTATTTCATATGCTAACTCATTTTGATCCATTGCATTTTTAAGTGCCTGTGTAGAAACTTCCCACACTTCATCACTTCCTACTGCTTTTTCAGGCTTTGTAGAAATCATCATTTTGTAATCAAACTCAAATGTTGACATAATTTTATCTACAAAATCAACTACTTCTATAATTTGCTCTTCGATTTGATCTGCACGACAAAAAATATGTGCATCATCTTGTGTAAATTCTCGAACACGGAACAAACCATGTAAAGCACCGCTTGCTTCATGACGGTGCACCACACCATACTCAAAATATTTGATTGGTAAATCTCTATATGAATGAAGTTCATCTTCATATACTTTAATATGCCCCACACAGTTCATAGGTTTTACACCAAATTCTAGTTCATCAATATGAGTAAAATACATATTTTCACCATAATTTTGATAGTGTCCTGAAGTTTTCCATAAATCTGAACGTAACATTTCAGGTCCACGAACTGGTTCATAGCCACGTTTACGGTGTGCTTTAAAGAGTAATGATTCGAGTCTAGCACGTAATCTTCCTCCCGCTGGAAGCCAGATAGGAAAACCTGCACCAACTTCTTCTCGGAAAGTAAAAAGTTTCATTTCATTTCCAAGTTTACGATGATCACGTTTTTCAGCCTCAGCCAACTGTTCCATATGTGCTTTTAAAGACTCTTTATCTGCAAATGCTATCCCATATATACGAGTAAGCATCTCATTTTTTGAGTCTCCACCAAGATATGCACCGGCAATCTTTGTCAATTTAAAATAGCGAATCAAGCCAATATTAGGCAAGTGTGGTCCACGGCAAAGATCTTCAAATTCACCTTGCTTATAAATGCTAACCATATCACTTGGAATTCTTTTCATAACTTCAAGTTTTAAATGGTCATTTTTAAATTTCTCTTTTGCCTCATCCATAGTAATTTCATACTTTTCTATTTTGTACTTTTTCTTAGCAAACGAAAGCATTTGTTTTTCAATTTTCTTTAAATCACCCGCACCAATTTCGGTAGATGTTTTAAAATCATAATAAAATCCTTCTTTTACAACAGGACCAACATAAAACTCAGCATCAGGATACAACGACTTTATAGCCTGTGCCATAAGGTGAGCCGTTGAATGACGTAAAACTTCCAAAGCATCTGCAGAATTGTCAAGATGAATCTGTTCACCTTCAAATCCTAATTCTTTCGCTGTTTGTGTATCAATAATTTCACCGTCTTTTTTTATAGCAATTTCATTCAAAATATATAGTCCTTCTTATAATTCTGTTTTTAATACAGCACCGTTAGATGCATTAGATACTAGAAGCTGGTAACGTTTTAGCCATTTTGATTTTACTTCATTTTTGTACGGTATATAATTCTCTTTTCTTCTTGCCAACTCTTCACCATCAACATTCAACTGTAGAATATGTTTATCAACATCAAGTTCTATTTCATCACCATCTTCGATGAGTGCAATCAGTCCACCTTCAGCAGCCTCAGGTGAGACATGCCCAATAGAAGCTCCCTTAGTCGCCCCCGAAAAACGTCCATCAGTAATAAGTGCGACACTCTCACCAAGTCCCATACCCTGAATAAGAGCCGTAGGAGCAAGCATCTCTTGCATACCAGGACCACCTTTAGGGCCTTCATAACGAATGACCACAATATTACCTGGTTTTACTTTGTGTGCCATAATACCGGCAATTGCTTCTGGTTGAGAATTAAAACAGATAGCTGTTCCCTTAAAATGTCTCATACTGTCAACAATTCCTGCTGCTTTAATAACAGCACCCTCTGTTGCAAGATTTCCAAAAAGAATCGAAAGTCCACCTACAGGTGAATAAGCATGTTCATTTGTATGGATAATTGACGTATCTTTAATTACTGCATTTTTAATTCTCTCACCAATTGTTTCACCAGTAACAGTTAAAGCATCAAGTTGTAAAACATCATTGCCTCTGTTAGAAACTTCTTTCATTACTGCATTTACTCCACCAGCATCATCAATATCTTTCATATGAACGCTTGTTAATGATGGAGAAATTTTCGCAATATGGGAAACTTTTTCTGCAATAGCATTGATATTTTCAATTTTAAAATCAACATCAGCTTCTTTCGCAATTGCCAGCATATGAAGCACTGTATTAGAACTTCCACCCATTGCCATATCTACAGTAAATGCGTTATGAACAGCTTTTTCATTTAAAATATTTTTAAAGTTATATTTTTCGTTGTTTTCCATTTTTGCAAGTTCAACTATGCGTTTTGCTGCTTTTTTTACCATTGTAATACGTTCAGGAGTCATCGCCAACACTGTTCCATTACCCGGAAGTGCAATACCCATAGCTTCACAAAGAGTATTCATAGAATTTGCCGTAAACATACCAGAACAGCTTCCCCCAGATGGACAAGCTTCACACTCTATCTCATGTAATTCTTCTTTACTCATTTTTCCATCATTAAACTGACCAACCGCTTCAAATGCAGTTGAGAGATCAATTGGTGTACCATCTTTTTTATGTCCAGCAGGCATTGGCCCGCCTGAAACAAAAATCGTAGGGACATTGACTCGAAGTGCACCCATAATCATACCTGGAACAATTTTGTCACAGTTTGGAATACATATCATGGCATCAAGCTTATGTGCATTCATAACTGTTTCAATTGAATCAGCAATAATTTCACGTGAAGGAAGTGAATAAAGCATTCCGTCATGTCCCATTGCTATTCCATCATCAACACCGATTGTATTAAATACAAAAGGAACACCACCCGCTTCACGAATGGCCTCTTTAACAATTTCTCCATATTCATGCAGAAAAAAATGCCCAGGAATAATATCTATATACGAGTTGGCAATTCCTATAAACGGTTTGTCAAAATCTTCATCTTTAAGACCTGTTGCACGCAACAATGAACGGTGTGGAGCTTTATCAAAGCCCTTTTTAATAATATCACTTCTCATCTGTTAATCCCTATATAAGTAGTTTTCTAATAAATTATAAACGCGATTATAGCATTTTTTTACTATTTTTGGTTAAAAACTCTTTACAAATGGAAAATAAATCGCTATAATTCCGGCTCACTTACAAATAGTAAGCTGAAATTGCGGGAATAGCTCAGTGGTAGAGCACGACCTTGCCAAGGTCGGGGTCGCGAGTTCGAACCTCGTTTCCCGCTCCATTTATTAATATTGTTAAACTGTGAATTCATTCATTATGCCCGGGTGGCGAAATTGGTAGACGCAGGGGACTTAAAATCCCCCGGTAGCAATACTGTGCCGGTTCGAGTCCGGCCCCGG
>Ga0256829_1001132_pt1 | contig 22927 bp, 16 predicted proteins | sample 131447metaG_FD_185979 | JGI IMG/M metagenome (GOLD analysis project Ga0256829, IMG submission 185979) | Hydrothermal vent microbial communities from Lau Basin, Pacific Ocean - 131-447 | ecosystem: Environmental > Aquatic > Marine > Hydrothermal vents | place: Pacific Ocean: Lau Basin | collected...
AGACCACGATAAGCCTTTGCCCAGTGGCTGACAACCTTGCCACCCTTTAAAAACTTAAGTGTAGTGTAGGGTTTAGTTGTCTTGTAAAATTTATCATAATATCCAGCACGCAAGTCAAGTACTTCATCTCTTGATAAAAGTAAATCTAACTGATATGAAAATCTATCTTTATAAAATCTATCTGCAACTATATTACCTATTTTATTGCCTTGTTTTACTTTGTAGTTAGCTATCGCATCACCTGCAAAGATAGCTCCGTAGAGATTTGAGAAGATGATAGTATTTTTCTTTATGTACTCTTTAGCTTTGGCATCCAAAGAAGAAAATTCTAGATAATCATAGGCTACACCTTGGTACCTCTCAACAGCACACATAAGAGGAGAGTTAAAAACATCAACTATATAAGGCTCACATTCGCTAAACTTTTTGTATCCAAAAAGCTTTTTTATATCTTCTTTATTTTTAGAATTAACTATATTATTATAAGTATTTAGTATCTCATCTCTGGTATCTAATGCTCCTAGAATTTCATGGGATTTTTCACTTCCTCCACTTTTTTTTCCCTCTGACGGTGAAAATAATATTTTTAACATTTTTACCCCTTTAATTAACAAAATAAATTTAACATGCTATAATAGTTTAAATTATTTTGGGAGTATATTATGAAATCTGTTTTAATAACATTAATTTTGTCTTTTTTTACACTATTAAACGCAAGTGCAGTAATAGGAACTGTTACCTCTGTCACAGGAAGTGTAAAAGTTAAAAGTGAAGGTTCTATTAAAAAGTCAAAAGTTAAAGTTGGACAGGAACTTAAAGAGGGTGATTTAGTTACAACATCAAGAAAAGGTAAAGCAGCTATTAAGCTTAAGGATGGCTCTAGTATTGTTTTAGATGTAAGCTCCTCGGTGCACTTTGCATCCAATAATGCCATCAACCAAAAGGGTGGGAGAGTTTTTTATAACATCACCTCCCGAGATGCAAAAAACTCCTTGAAAGTGAAAACGCCTTTTGCCATTATTGGGATTAAGGGGACAACTTTTGTTATCAATTCAAGCGAAAAAAAGAAAAGTGTAGCACTCAAAGAGGGTGAAATTGGTGTTGCAAGTGCCACTTCACAATCTTTTGAGCTTTTTAGAAAAGAAGTTTTGGCTCAATATAATGCTTACATTAATGAACAAATGGCAGGCTTCGATAAGTTCAAAGGTGTCAAAAAACTAAAACCTTTGATAACAAAAGAGTTCGATCTTGAAGCAGGAAATGTTATCTCTTTTGAAGGAAATGTTGTTAAAGAGAGCGGATGGAATAGTGCTGAGGATGCTGAATTTGATGATTTTGAGGGTATGACATCAAGTGGTGTAAAGATGAAAATGTCAAAGACTCTAAAAGATGCAGATAGTATGTTTGATAACAATATGGATTCTCAAATAGATGGTAGTAAACATTTGGATAAAGTTGATAAAGCGATGGACTTTTAGAGTTGAGGTAAAAGGTGGATTTGATGAAAGATAAGTTTCTTTACTTTGTTGCTTTAATTCCAGTATTGATAATAGTCTTACTATTACAAATATATAAAGTGGAGCCTTTTGAAAGTTTTTCATTGCGTTTCAATGATATAAATTTTGAACTTCAAGATAAAGAGATAAGTAAAGAGGTTGTCTTTGTTGCAGTGGATGAACCAAGTGTAAATACCTATGGCAGATGGCCTTGGAAAAGGGAAAAGTTGGCACTCGGTGTCAATAATCTGTCTCAAGCTGATGTTGTGCTGATGGATATGATTTTTTCCGAACCAACCTCAAAAGAACAAGACACAATACTAGGGGAATCTATCTCAAACCTCAATGCAAGCGTATGTGGGTTTTTTCTTAGACACAATGCTACTCAAGAGATAACCGATGATGAGCTAGATGTGCTTAGTGATTCTTCATTAGACCTTTTGCAGTCTCAAGTTGCAAAGTATGCAAACCCTAATTTCCCATCTGCTGAGTTCGCAGAGATGAACATCTTACCAATACTAGAATCTTGTACCCTTTCTGGAAGTTTTTCAACTTTTAGAGCAAGTGATGACAAGTTTCGTCTTTACCCTGTTGCCATGTACTTTCAAAATATACTCTATCCCTCTCTTGGGATTCAAGGTTTACGACTTAAGTTTAACAAAGATATCTCTAGGGTAGATGCACATCATGTAAAGATAAACGACAAAGAGATAAGCCTCAATGATGATGGTCTTGTCTTAGTGAACTTTTACAAAAGAGATCAGTACAAGATAATCTCTTTTTTGGATGTAGCTACGGGGGTAGTTAAGCCTGATTATTTTAAAGGAAAGATTGTTATTTTAGGGATTACAGAGGTAGGCTCTGGGGATATAGTAAGTACACCTATTGGTTCTATCCCTGGTCCTCTTGTTCATTATACTTTCATCTCAAATTTACTTCAAGGGCATCTTATTCGTGAGCCAAAGATGGTTACCTCTTGGTTAATTACATTTTTTGTATTTCTACCTTTTATTTTAGTAATTTTCTTTTCTAAAATTCTCCATCGAGTCCTTATGGATATATCAGTTTATCTTTTAGTTTATATTTTTGTTCGTTATCTGTTTGTCAGCGAGATGCTCTATATTGACCTATTTTTCCCTTTGATTGCCTTGTTCTTATCAGCTGTTGCAGTTGAGGGGATAGCTTTTACCCAGCAAGAGAATCGTGGAAAGTTTTTAAAAGATACTTTCTCCTCTTATCTCTCTGGTGATCTACTGAACCAACTTATTGCTAATCCTGATTCTATCAAACTAGGCGGGGAGAAAAAAGAGCTTACCATCCTTTTTAGTGATATTCGTGGATTTACAACTATTTCCGAATCTATGACGCCAGAAAAGCTCATTGAGATACTCAACCGTTACTTCACCCCTATGACGCAATCTGTTTTAGACAATGGAGGAATGCTTGACAAATACATAGGTGATGCAGTTATGGCGTTTTTTAATGCCCCAGTTGATGTTGAACAGCATGCAGATGCAGCTTGTCATAGTGCACTTTCTATGATAGAAAAGTTAGATGCTCTTAACAAGGATTTTGAGACAGAGGGTATCATTCCTATTCACATAGGGATAGGACTCAATACTGCTGAGGTTATTGTAGGAAATATTGGAAGTGATGCTAAAAAAGATTATACTGTGATTGGTGATGGAGTGAATCTTGCTTCAAGAGTTGAAGGCTTAACGAAAAATTACACTGTGCAGATACTTATCACAGAATTTACCGTTGCAAAGCTTACTGAAAATTTTATTTACAGAGAGATAGAACCTGTCAAAGTTAAAGGTAAAGATGAGGCCGTGATTCTTTTTGAATTGATGCCAGATAGTGATGTTTCCCTAGAGATTAAGCGACGCTATGAAGATGCACTAGATATATACAAAGGACTAGATTTAGAAAAAGCAAAAGCCTTATTTGCTCAGATAGTCAATGACTTCGATGATGGAGCATCTAAATATATGTTATCAAAAATCCAAAAAAATGAGCATTGGGGTGTTCATAAAATGACAACAAAGTAAGGAACAACAATATGTATAATAAGGAGACAGATAATGAAACATCCACGAAGTTTGAATGCAAATGAGATTTTACAATTAATATTTGTTTATTTGACAGAGGTGTCAAAAGAGAGAGATTACGATGAAACTATCCGCATCTTAGCAGATATGGGTAGGGCTTTAACCTCTTCTGATAGATGTACAGTTTGGGTTGTAAGTGATGATAAAAAAATGATTTGGACAAAAGTGGCTCATGGGGTTGATGGAAGATTGCAAATTCCCATAGATTCAGGAATAGTTGGAAGTTCTATTATGAATGAGGAAAAAATTCTTATTGATGATGTGTACGATGATTCGAGATTTAATGCAAATGTAGATAAAGAAACTGGATACCGCACAAAAAGCATGATGGTAATTCCAATGTTTAATAACGAAGATGCAATTATTGGTGCTTTTCAAGTGATGAATCATCAAGGAGAAAAAGGTGTTTTTGATGAGAGAGATATGCAACGACTTACTCTTGCAAGCACCTATGCAGCTGAAACATTGTCTGCTGCCGCTCTTACCCAAGAGATAGATGATACGCAAAAAGAAGTAGTTTTCACGATGGGTGCTATTGGAGAATCTCGTTCAAAAGAGACAGGGAATCATGTTAAAAGAGTTGCAGAATACTCAGAGATACTTGCACTTGCCTACGGTATGACAAAGGATGAAGCAGAGATGCTCAAGCAAGCTTCCCCTATGCATGATATAGGGAAGATTGCCATTCCAGATGCAGTACTTAAAAAACCGGGAAGGTTTAACGAAGAAGAGCGTAAAATCATGGATACTCATGCTGAACTCGGGTTTAATATGATTAAAAACTCTCAAAGACCACTTCTGCAAGCGGCTGCTATAGTTGCTTATGAACACCATGAAAAATGGAACGGTACTGGTTACCCAAGAAAACTCTCAGGTGAAAATATTCATATCTATGGGCGTATTACAGCGATTGCTGATGTGTTTGATGCACTTGGCTCTGATAGGGTCTATAAAAAAGCTTGGGATGATGAAAAGATTTTTAAATTGTTTAAAGAAGAAAGAGGGGAGCATTTCGATCCAAAACTAATAGATCTGTTTTTTGAAAATTTAGATGCTTTACTCGCTGTTCGTGAAAAGTTTAAAGATCAATATGAAAAACCTGAGATAACAGCACAAAAAGCAAGAGATAAGATACAAATATTGGGAGCTTATGGGACAAAAGCTCCTGGTTTTGGAACAAGTTCATTTTTGCTCAATAAGAAAAATGTCATAGATGCTGGTAATTTGCTAAGACCACTTAAAGATGCAAGTATTGATATTCAAAATATTTGGCTAACGCATTCACATCTTGATCACATTAGTGATATTGCTTATATTTTAGATAATTATTTTTCGCAGAGAACAGCAACTTTAAATATTATTGGCCTACCAGATACTCTTCAAGCTATTAAAGAGAATTTTCTCAATAACTCTATTTGGCCAGATTTTTCTAAAATACCACTTTCCCAATCAGGTAACATGACAATTAAATATATGGAGATAGAACTTGGAAAAGTATATGGACTTGGTAATGATGAATTTATAGAAGCATTTGCTACTGATCATACAGTTGCAAGTTGTGGGTATATCTTTACGAAAAATGATAATAGTATTTTAATCACGGCAGACACTTATAGTATGACCAATGTATTTGAGATGATAGAACAAAGAGAAGATATAAAATCAGTAGTTTTTGAATGTTCTTTTCCTTCCTCCATGGAGGAGTTAGCAAAAAGTTCTAAACATTTAACACCAAAACTACTTTTTACAATGATGGAAGAGTTAAAAAGAGATGATTTTAATCTCTACATCAATCATATTAAGCCATCTTTTATCCATACAATAGCAAAAGAGATTGAAGAGATGAGCGGAAAATGGGAGCCTAAAATTTTAAAAGATGAAGATTATATAGATTTCTAAAAAAAAGCTTGACATTAGATTTTTTTTTGTCTATAATTCCCATTCAATTTCGATGCTGGCATAGCTCAGTTGGCTAGAGCAGTTGATTTGTAATCAACAGGCCCGGGGTTCAAATCCTCGTGCCAGCACCATTGAAATAGAATATTAGAAACAGTGTTAGACCAAATAATAATGGTGGGATAGTCAAGTGGCCAACGACGGCAGACTGTAAATCTGCTCCCTATGGGTTCAGAGGTTCGACTCCTCTTCCCACCACCACTTTTTTGACTGATGCGGGTGTAACTCAGTGGCTAGAGTTCTTGCCTTCCAAGCAAGCTGTCGAGGGTTCGAATCCCTTCACCCGCTCCATTTAAGTCAAAAAATATTTTGGAAGCTGAAGTACAATTTTCATTAATTAACTTCTATATCTTTTGATAGCTTTTCATCTAATTTCAAAAAAACTAATATTATTAAATTGCAAATGTAAAAATCATGCAATTATTGCTTTTTTTTGCTGTCGTGGCTCAGGGGTAGAGCACTTGCTTGGTAAGTAAGAGGCCGTGGGTTCAAATCCCACCGTCAGCACCATTTAAAAAATAAAGTAAAAATTAAGCAATAATTGAATGATTTTTGGATATAATTCCATTTCAATTCACATTTAAAGTCGGAGGACACTATGGCAAAAGAAAAGTTTGAGCGTAATAAACCGCATGTAAACATTGGTACAATTGGTCACGTTGATCATGGTAAAACAACATTAACAGCAGCTATTACTGCAGTATTAGCAGTAACTAACGGTGCAGAATTAATGGATTATGATGCAATCGATAATGCACCAGAAGAGAGAGAGCGTGGTATTACTATTGCTACTTCGCATGTAGAGTATGAGACTGACACTCGTCACTATGCACACGTTGATTGTCCAGGTCACGCGGATTATGTTAAGAACATGATTACTGGTGCTGCTCAAATGGATGGTGCTATTTTAGTTGTTTCTGCAGCTGATGGTCCTATGCCACAAACTCGTGAGCATATTCTTCTTTCTAAGCAAGTTGGTGTTCCGTATATCGTTGTTTTCATGAACAAAGAAGATATGGTTGATGATGAAGAGTTAATGGAATTAGTAGAGATGGAAATCCGTGAACTACTTGACATGTATGACTTCCCAGGTGATGATACTCCTATCACTGCTGGATCAGCTCTTAAAGCTCTTGAAGAGGCAAAAACTGGTACTCTTGGTGAGTGGTCAGATAAAATTATTGCACTTATGAAGACTGTAGATGATTACATCCCTGAACCAACTCGTGAAACTGACAAAGATTTCTTAATGCCTGTTGAGGATGTTTTCTCAATCTCTGGTCGTGGAACAGTTGTTACTGGTCGTATCGAGCGTGGTACTATTAAGATTGGTGAAACAGTAGAAATCGTAGGTGTTAGAGATACTCAGACTACTACTGTAACTGGTGTTGAGATGTTTCGTAAAGAGATGGAAGAGGGTGTTGCTGGAGATAACTGTGGTGTTCTGATCCGTGGTATTGGTAAAGATGAGGTTGAGCGTGGTCAAGTACTTTGTAAGCCAGGTTCAATCACTCCGCACACTAAATTTACTGCAGAAATATATGTTCTAAGTAAAGATGAAGGTGGGCGTCATACTCCATTCTTTAATGGTTACCGTCCTCAGTTTTATGTTCGTACTACTGATGTTACAGGTGCAATCACTTTACCAGAGGGTACAGAGATGGTTATGCCAGGTGATAATGTAAGTATTACTGCTGAGTTAATTCACCCAATCGCTATGGAAGAAGGTACTAAGTTTGCAATCCGTGAGGGTGGTAGAACTGTTGGTGCTGGCGTTGTAGCTACAATCGTTGCATAATTAGGGTTCCCCTAATTATCAATGACTTAATATAAGGTTAAACATGAGAGAAGCAATTCACTTAGGTTGTGAGAAATGCACAAGACGCAATTATCACACAACTAAAAATAAAAAAATACACACTGAAAAGTTTTCTACTAAGAAATACTGTAAATGGTGTAAAGAACATACAATACATAAAGAGATGAAACTGTAGTTTTATTTCAATTCTCAAAAAGTTTACTTTTTGTAGCTTTAGGAGATTGCAAAGAATATTTATGTTCTTGCTATTTAAAGGGACTTGTTCCTTTAAATATTTAAAATTAGTAGGCGTGTAGCTCCAATGGTAGAGCACCGGATTCCAAATCCGGGTGCTGGGGGTTCGAGTCCCTCCACGCCTGCCACACATTTATTATTAGTATGACTTATGAGTTTTATTTATAATAAATGCACATTTTAGGAAAGTTATTAGATGAATTTAAATACACATATAAAAAACGCAAAATTAGAGTTAGCTAAGGTTATCTTTCCTACAAAAGGGCAAGTAAAACAAGCATATATCTCGGTTATGATAGTAGTAGCAGTTATCTCTGCATTTTTAGCTTTAGTTGATTTGATGATGTCTTCATTTATGTCAGCTGTATTAGGGTAGGGAAGAATTATGGCACACCAATGGTATTCGATTCAAACATACGGAAGTGAAAGAAAGGTTCGTGAAGCTATCTTTATTATGATAGAAGAACTTGGACTTCAAGAGCACATTACTGATGTCCTTGTTCCCACTGAAGATGTTATTGAAGTGAAAGATGGGAACAAAAAGATTACTGAGCGATCTTTATACTCTGGATATGTTTTTGCTAGAATTGATCTCAATGTCGAGGTACAACACATGATACAAAGTATCCCCAAAGTCTCGGGCTTCATTGGTGAAGGAAATCATCCTACCCCTTTAAGTGAACATGATATCAATACGATTTTAGATCGTGTCAATAATCGTGCAGCTCCAAAACCAAAAGTCTATTTTGAATCTGGCGAAACAGTCCGTATAAATGAAGGTCCATTTGCTAACTTTACAGCTACTGTGGATGAATATGACTTAGAACATGGCACTTTAAAACTAAATGTATCGATTTTTGGAAGAGCTACCCCTGTAGATATTTCCTACACTCAGGTAGAAAAAATTATATAGAGATATTTAACTGTGCTAAGCTTAGCTTTTTTAGAAATTTAAGCTTAGCACAGCTATAAAAGCGACTAGTCGCATTGGCGTAGCAATCTGAGGTAGTTCAGATTGCGTACTAAATAATAGAACAAGGAAAACAAAGATGGCAAAGAAAATTGATGGTTATATCAAATTACAAATTGACGCTGGTAAAGCAAATCCTGCACCACCAGTAGGACCAGCACTAGGACAACGCGGTGTTAATATTATGGAGTTTACAAAAGCTTTTAATGAAAAAACAAAAGATTTAATGGGGTTTAAAGTACCAACTGTAATTACAGTTTATACTGATAGAAGTTTTACTTTTATTACAAAACAACCACCAGCTTCTGCACTTTTAATGAAAGCTGCTAACCTTAAAAAAGGTACAGACAATCCTCTTAAAAATAAAGTTGGGCAATTAACTAAAGCACAATTGATGGAAGTAGTTGAGCGTAAAATCGTTGATCTCAATACTAACGATACAGAGATGGCTATGAATACATTGTCAGGAACTGCTCGTTCAATGGGTATTGATATTATTGATTAATAGCTCATCTTGGGTGAAATGTTGTTGACCACTACAACAAACAAAGTGGAAGAATTTACAAATGGAGAATTTGAAAAATGAGTAAAAGATATAAACAATTACAAGAAAAAATTGACGCTACTAAGATGTATGGTGTAGATGAAGCTACAACTACATTAAAAACTTTAGTAAGTGCTAAGTTTGATGAGACTGTAGAGATGGCACTTAACTTAAATGTTGATCCTCGTCACGCTGATCAAATGATTCGTGGTGCAATCGTACTTCCTCATGGTACTGGTAAAACAGTTCGTGTAGCAGTATTTGCTAAAGGAGCTAAGGCTGATGAAGCAAAGGCGGCTGGTGCTGATATTGTTGGTACTGATGATTTAGTAGCACAGATCAAAGAGGGTGTATTTAACTTTGATGTTGTTGTTGCTGCACCAGACTGTATGGGACTTGTTGGTCAAATAGGTCGTATTCTCGGGCCAAAAGGTATGATGCCAAATCCTAAAACTGGAACTGTAACTCCTGATGTTGCTACTGCAGTTAAAAATGTTAAAGGCGGGCAAGTAAATTTCCGTGTTGACAAAAAAGGGAATATTCATGCTGGTATTGGTAAAGCTTCATTTGAGGCAAGTCAAATCAAAGATAACTTTAATGCTATTATGCTTGCTATCAATAAGCAAAAACCTGCTTCAGCAAAAGGTCGTTTTATCAAATCTGGTGCACTTAGTCTAACTATGAGTCCAGCTATTAAACTCGATGTTCTGGAACTTTTAGATATTAAATAAAGATCAAATGATTTTTAGTGCATCATTTTTGTATGATGCACTCTAAAGTTACTTTGATAATGTAACTGCATTTTATGGACTAAAGATATAGGTGTTTGTATAAGCAAACTTAATCTACCTGTTGAAGTGTTGTCTGGAAAGGAGATATTCTATGACAAAAACACAAAAAGCTGAAATTATTGAAAGTTTAACGACTGAGTTTAAAGATGCACAATCTGTAATTTTTTGTGATTACAAAGGTTTAAGCGTTGGCGAACTTGAGAGTTTAAGAAATAGTGCTAGAGAAAAAGATGTAAAAGTACAAGTTGCTAAAAATACTCTTGCTACTCTTGCATTAACAGCGGCTAAGCTAGAAGGTATCGAACTTAATGATACCAATATTTTAGTTTGGGGCGAGGATTCTGTTGCTACTTCTAAAGTAGTAGCTGACTTTGCTAAAAATAATGAAAAATTTGTAATTAAGTCTGCTTATATTGACCGAGAAGCTACTGATGCTGCAAAAGTTGAAGCATTTGCTAAACTTCCAGGTCGTGAGGAACTTCTTGGTATGCTTGCAGCTACTTGGATGGCACCTGTTGCTAACTTTACAATTGGACTTAACGCTCTTAAAGAGAAAAAAGAAGAGGAAGCTGCTTAATAGCAGTAGAAACTATAAAAAAATAATTAAGGATTACACATGGCTGTAACTAAAGAAGACGTATTAGAATTTATCTCAGGACTTTCTGTATTAGAACTTTCTGAATTAGTAAAAGAGTTTGAAGAAAAATTTGGTGTATCTGCACAACCTGTTGCTGTAGCTGGTGGAGCTGTAGCTGGTGAAGCTGTTGCTGAACAAACTGAATTTGATGTAGTTATCACTAACGCTGGTGCTAAGAAAATTGCTGTTATTAAAGCTGTTCGTGCTCTTACGGGTCTAGGACTTAAAGAAGCAAAAACTGCTTGTGAAGAGTTACCATCAACAATCAAAGAGGGTGTTGATAAAGATGCGGCTGAAGAAGCAAAAGCTACTCTTGAAGAAGCTGGTGCAACTGTAGAAGTAAAATAATACCCCTTTAGGGGTACGCAGGCTTGCCTGTGTTATCTATATTAGAGAGCTTCGGCTCTCAATTTCGGGCGCTTTAGCAAAGAGATCTTGGTCTCTTAGCTAAAGTGCCCTTATGTCGTTTATAAGCACTATTACAAAAAGCTCAATTTATGAGCCCCCCAAATCAATTCAAGGACGCTTGAATTTGATAACTAACTTATCGAGGTTGCCTATGTTAAACACTTTATATTCCGGAAATCGTCTTCGTGTAGATTTTGCCAAAACTCCTCAACAGATTGAAGTTCCAAACCTACTTCAACTCCAACAAAGTTCTTATGATAACTTTTTAATGATTGATGAAAAAGATAGATCTCTTAGTGGTATTGAAAAAGTATTTCAATCAACTTTCCCTATCCATGATGCACAAAATAGACTAACTATAGAATATGCTGGTAGTGAAGTTACTAAACCAAAATACACTGTTCGTGAATGTATGGAGCGTGGTCTCACATACTCAGTATCTCTTAGAATGAAGACTCGCCTTGTTTTATGGGAAAGAGATGAAAACACAAAAGAAAAACTTGGTGTAAAAGATATCAAAGAACAATCTATCTTTGTTCGTGATATTCCACTTATGACAGAAAGAACTTCTTTTATCATCAATGGTGTTGAGCGTGTCGTTGTAAATCAACTGCATCGTTCACCTGGTGTTATTTTTAAAGAAGAAGAAGCAACCACAGTAGGAAATAAACTTATCTATACTGGTCAAATCATCCCTGATCGTGGTTCATGGCTCTATTTTGAATATGATCCAAAAGATATTCTATATATGAGAATCAATAAACGCCGTAAAGTTCCTGTGACTATTATGTTTCGTGCATTAGGTTATTCTAAACAAGATATTTTAAAACTGTTTTATCCTATTCAAACTATAACAATGAAAGATAATAAGTTTTCATTAGATTTTAATCCAAGCGATTATGCGAACCGCCTTACTTATGATCTTGTAGATACAGATGGAAAAGTTCTTGTTGCAACTGCAAAAAGACTCTCAGCTAAAAAAGCACAAAGATTAATTGATGATGGTTTAAAAACAGTTGAATACCCACTTGAAGTTTTGCTCGAGCGGAACTTGGCAGAACCTATTATCGACCCAGAAACAGGTGAGATTCTTTTTGATACAATGACTCATATTGATGAGACTAAGCTTAAAAAATTAGCTGAGATTGGTGTTACTGAGTTTAAAGTTGCAAACGATTTAGCTGAAGGTGTTGATGCTTCCATTATCAACGCATTTAATGCAGATGCAGATTCTCTTAAATTATTGAAACAAACAGAAGAGATTGAAGATGAGAATGATTTATCTGCAATTCGTATCTATAAAGTTATGCGTCCTGGTGAGCCTGTAACTGTTGAAGCTGCAAAAACTTTTGTCAATCAACTTTTCTTTGATCCAGAGCGTTATGATCTTACAGAAGTTGGTCGTATGAAGATGAACCATAAACTTGATATGGACATACCTCACTATATTACTGTTTTAACTCATGAAGATATCATTAAGTCCGTGAAATATGTTATCAAAGTTAAAAATGGTCAAGGTCATATTGATGATAGAGATCATTTGGGAAATCGTCGTATCCGTTCTATTGGTGAGTTACTGGTAAATGAGCTTCACAATGGTCTTATCAAGATGCAAAAAGCTATCCGTGACAAACTCTCAACTATGAGTGGTGCTATGGAAGACCTAATGCCTCATGATCTCATCAACTCAAAAATGATCACTTCTACTGTTATGGAGTTTTTCTCTGGTGGACAACTTTCACAGTTTATGGATCAAACAAATCCACTTTCAGAAGTCACTCATAAGCGTCGTCTTTCGGCTCTTGGTGAGGGTGGTCTTGTTAAAGAGAGAGCTGGTTTTGAAGTGCGTGATGTACACCCAACTCACTACGGTCGTATCTGTCCTATTGAGACTCCAGAGGGTCAAAATATTGGTCTTATCAATACTTTAGCAACTTATTCTAAAGTAAATAGTCATGGATTTATAGAAGCACCTTACAAAGTGATGAAAGATGGTCAAGTTACTAATGAGGTTGTATATCTTACTGCAACTCAGGAAGAGGGTGTGAAAATCGCAGCTGCTTCAAATAAACTTGATGAAAATGGTCAATTTATAGAAGATTTAATCTCTGTTCGTGAAGATGGGGAAGTATTACTTAAAAACCCAAGTGAATGTGAATATGCTGATCTTAGTTCAAGTATGGTTGTTGGTGTCGCTGCATCACTTATCCCATTTTTAGAACATGATGATGCAAACCGTGCCCTTATGGGATCAAATATGCAACGACAGGCAGTACCGCTTTTAAGACCGTATGCACCAATGGTTGGTACGGGTGTTGAAAAACTTGTAGCTCGTGACTCTTGGGAGTGTGTTAAAGCACTTCGTTCTGGTGTTGTTGAAAAAGTAGATGGTAAACACATCTATGTTATGGGTGAAGAAGATGGAAAAATCTATATTGATTATTATCCATTGCAAAAAAATCTTCGTACAAACAACAATACATCTTTTAACCAAAAACCAATTGTAAATATTGGTCAAAAAGTTACCAAAGGACAAGTTATTGCTGATGGTCCAAATATGGATCAAGGTGAGTTAGCACTTGGTGTCAATGCTATGGTTGCATTTATGCCGTGGAATGGTTATAACTTTGAGGATGCTATTGTTATCTCAGAGAGAATGATTCGTAAAGATCAATTTACTTCTGTACATATTTATGAAAAAGATGTAGAAGCTCGTGAACTTAAACATGGTGTAGAAGAGATTACTCGTGACCTTCCTAATGTTCGTGATGATGAACTCACCCATCTTGATGAATCAGGAATCGTTAAAATCGGTACTACAGTTTCTGGTGGTATGATTTTAGTTGGTAAAGTATCTCCAAAGGGTGAGGTGAAACCAACTCCAGAAGAACGATTACTTCGTGCTATTTTTGGTGAAAAAGCTGGACATGTTATCAACAAGTCACTTTACTGTGCACCATCTATGGAGGGTGTAGTTGTTGATGTTAAAATCTTTACTAAAAAAGGTTATGACAAAGATGCTAGAGCACTTGAACTTGAAAAAGAAGAGAGAGATTACCTAGAGCGGGAGCACTATGATAGACTTCTTATGATAGACAAAGAGGAGATGCTTCGTGTTGCAAAACTTTTAACTCGTGAAGCATTGGTAAGTGATATTACCATCGCACAAACAGATTATAAGGCTGGCGATACAATTAATGGTGATGATTTAGTAGAAGTAAACCGTTTTGCTATGAATGCTATCGTGAAATCTTTTTCTGAGGGTATTCAAGATGAATATACAAAAACTAAAAATTATTTCCAAAAACAAAAGCGTTTATTTAGAGACGAACATGAGGAAAAACTTAATATTTTAGAAAAAGATGACATCCTTCCAAATGGTGTTGTTAAGTATGTAAAAGTTTATATTGCAACAAAGAGAAAGCTCAAAATTGGTGATAAAATGGCGGGTCGTCATGGAAACAAAGGTATTGTTTCAACCATCGTACCTGAAGTTGATATGCCATATATGGAAGATGGACGCTCAGTTGATGTTTGCCTAAATCCACTAGGAGTTCCCTCTCGTATGAATATCGGTCAGATACTGGAGATGCACCTTGGTATGGCTGGACGAGAACTTGGCAATCAAATTCAAGAGCAGTTTGAGACTAATCAAGCAGATTTTGTTAAAAACTTAAGAGAAAAAATGATAGCCATTGCAGATGTAGCAGGTATGATGGATGCTAAGAGAGTTATTGGTGAGATGAGTGATGAGAAGTTCTTAGGATATGCTCGAGATTGGGCAAAAGGTGGAGTTCGTTTTGCTACACCTATTTTTGAGGGTGTAAATCAAGCTGAGTTTGATAAACTCTTTGAACTTGCTAAAATGGATCAAGATGGTAAAACTGTTGTTTACAATGGTAAAACTGGTGAAAAGATCAAAGAGCGTGTGAATGTTGGGTATATGTATATCCTCAAACTACATCACCTTGTTGATGAGAAAATTCATGCTCGCTCAACTGGACCATACTCTTTAGTGACACAACAGCCAGTTGGTGGTAAAGCCCTCTTCGGTGGTCAGAGATTTGGGGAAATGGAAGTATGGGCATTAGAGGCTTATGGAGCTTCTGCTGTTCTTAAAGAGATGCTAACTATTAAGTCTGATGATGTTGATGGGCGTGTTCGCGCTTATAAAGCACTTACAAAAGGTGAGTTGATTCCAGCATCTGGAATCCCTGAAACACTATTTGTATTAACAAAAGAACTTCAAGCACTTGCACTTGATGTAGAAATTTTTGACGAGGTTGAAGACGATGAGTAAATTAGTACCTATTGAAGTAACAGAAAATAATAGACCAAAAGATATAAAGCAACTGCAATTTCGCCTTGCATCACCTGAGAAGGTTATGTCATGGTCTAATGGGGAAGTAAAGAAACCTGAAACTATTAACTATCGCACTCTTAAACCTGAGCGTGATGGACTTTTTTGTGCGAAAATTTTTGGACCTGTAAGAGATTATGAGTGTCTTTGTGGTAAGTATAAAAAGATGCGTTATAAGGGTGTTGTATGTGAGAAATGTGGTGTTGAAGTAACATCTACTAAGGTTCGTCGTACTCGTATGGGTCATATCGAACTTGTAACTCCTGTTGCACATATTTGGTATGTCTCTTCTTTACCATCTCGTATAGGGACACTTCTTGGTATCAAGATGAAAGATTTAGAACGCGTACTTTATTATGAAGCATATATTGTTGAGAGTGGTGGGGAAGCATATTATGATGCAGAAGCAAAAACTCCTGTTTTAAAATATGATGTTTTAAATGAAGAGCAGTACCGTACGCTTGTCCAAAGATTTGGTGAACTTGGTTTTTCTGCTCGTATGGGTGGAGAGGTTATTCGTGACTTGCTTGAAGAGATAGACCTAGTTGATGCTTTTACTCAGCTTAAAGAAGACATAGAACTCACAAAATCAGAAGCAAAGAAAAAAACTATTGCTAAAAGACTTAAAGTTATTGAGTCTTTCTTAAACTCTGGAAATAATCCTGCTTGGATGATGTTAACAGTTCTTCCTGTCCTTCCACCAGATTTACGCCCACTTGTATCACTTGATGGTGGTAAATTTGCTGTTTCTGATGTGAATGACCTTTATCGCCGTGTTATCAACCGTAATCAAAGACTTAAGCGTTTAGTTGAACTTGAAGCTCCTGAAATTATTGTTAGAAATGAAAAAAGAATGCTTCAAGAATCTGTAGATGCTCTCTTTGATAATGGTCGTAGGGCAAATGCAGTCAAGGGTGCTAACAAGCGTCCACTTAAATCTTTATCGGAAGTTATCAAGGGTAAACAAGGGCGTTTCCGTCAAAATCTTCTTGGTAAGCGTGTTGACTTCTCAGGTCGTTCTGTAATCGTTGTTGGACCAAGTCTTGCAATGGATGAGTGTGGACTTCCTAAGAAAATGGCACTAGAATTATTCAAACCACATTTGATCGCAAAGCTTGAAGATAAAGGGTATGCTACTACCGTAAAAGCAGCGAAAAAAATGATAGAGGATAAGACAAACGAAGTTTGGGAGTGTCTTGCTGAGATCGTTGATGGTTACCCAGTTATGCTTAACCGTGCACCAACACTTCACAAGCTTTCTATTCAAGCATTTCACCCTAAGCTTATAGAGGGCAAAGCTATTCAACTACATCCACTTGTTTGTTCTGCATTTAATGCCGACTTTGATGGGGATCAGATGGCTGTGCATGTACCATTGTCTTCTGCGGCTATAGCAGAAGCAAAAGTGCTTATGCTTGCATCTATGAATATTCTTCTTCCTGCATCTGGTAAAGCTATTGCTACGCCATCACAAGATATGGTTCTTGGTATCTACTATATTACACTAGAGAAAAACAGTGTAAAAGGTTCTAATAAACTTTTTGCAAATGTGGATGAAGTAAATATTGCATTAGAAAATGATGCTCTTGATATACATGCAAAAATTCGTACTCGTGTAGATGGACATATCATCACAACTACTGCTGGTCGCATGCTTCTTAAAGCAATTCTTCCTGACTTCGTTCCTGCTGAATTATGGAATAAAATTATGAAGAAGAAAGCTATCAATGCTATTGTTGATTATGTTCAAAAATATGGTGGTATTGGGATAACTGCTGGTTTCCTTGACCGTCTTAAAGACCTTGGTTTCAAACATGCTACAGAGTCAGGCGTATCTATCTCTATTGATGATATCCTTATCCCTGATGCAAAAGCACCTAAAATTGAAGAATCAAAAAATAAAGTTATTGAGATTCAAAAACAATTTGAAGCTGGTCTTTTGACAGAACAAGAAAGATACAATAAAATTATTGATGTTTGGACAGATACAAATAATACTGTTGCATCTCAAATGATGGACTTAGTTGAGAATGACAAGGGTGGATTTAACTCTATCCATATGATGGCGGACTCTGGTGCTCGTGGTTCTGCTGCACAGATTCGACAGCTTGCTGGTATGCGTGGATTGATGGCGAAACCAAGTGGTGATATTATTGAAACTCCTATTATCTCTAACTTTAAAGAGGGACTTAATGTAATCGAGTACTTCATCTCAACTCACGGTGCGCGTAAAGGTCTTGCCGATACTGCACTAAAAACAGCAAATGCTGGTTATCTTACTCGTAAACTTGTTGATGTTGCACAAAATGTTAAAGTTATTGAGCATGACTGTCATACACATGAGGGTATAGAGATTTCTGATATTTCAGATCAAAATACTTTAATCGAATCTTTAGAAGATAGACTCTTTGGTAGAGTTTTAGCTGAAGATGTAATTGATCCTATCTCAAATGAGATTCTTTATGCTGAGGGTACGCTTATAGATGAGATAAGTGCTCAAGTTATCTCAGAAGCAGGTATCAAAACTGCACATATCCGTACACCTACTACTTGTAAAAGTGAAGGTGGTATTTGTGCACTATGCTATGGTGTAAACCTTGCAACTGGTTCTGTTGTGCGTCGTGGTGAGGCTGTAGGTATTGTAGCCGCTCAATCTATTGGTGAGCCAGGTACGCAACTTACACTTCGTACATTCCATGTTGGGGGAACTGCAAGTTCTACTGCACAAGAGCGTCAAGTTGTAGCTGAGAAAGAGGGTTTTATCCGTTACTATAATCTCAATACTTACAAGTCTAAAGATGGAAAAAATATCGTTGCCAATAGAAGGAATGCAGGTATATTACTTGTGGAGCCTAAGATAAAAGCACCACATTCAGGTAGTGTAAAAATTGAGACTATTCATGATGAAGTTATTATTACTATTGAAAATCAAAGTGATACTACGCGTTATACACTTCGTAAAAATAAGATAGCTAAACCAAATGAGTTAGCTGGTATTAGTGGTCAAATAGTAGGAAAATATTATTTTCCTTATGAAAATGGTGCAACAGTAGAAGAAGCAGAATCTATCGTTGAGACGATCAAAGATGGTTGGAATGTTCCTTCCCGTATCCCTTATGCATCAGAGCTTTTAGTTGAAAATGGTGCACCTGTAACACAAACAATTCTTGCTAAAGAAGAGGGTACTGTAAAGTATTTCTTACTTAAAGGTGACTATTTAGAGCGTGTTGAAGGTATTAAAGAGGGATATGCAGTTGAGGAAAAAGGTCTTTTTGCAACAGTCATCGATACCAATAATCGTGAGGCTGTAAGACACTACATTGCTCGTGGATCTGTTATAATGCAAAATGATAATGCACAGGTTGATGTATCTTCAGTCATAGCAAAATCTTCATCTAGTGAGTCAGTTGTAATCGCTGAGTGGGATCCATATTCAAACCCAATCATCTCAGAATCAAATGGTGTCGTAAAATTTGAAGATATCATTGTCGGAACTACTGCTACAGAACAGATGGATGAGCTTACTGGAAAAACTCGTTTAATGATAAACGATCACATCCCAAGTGAGTATAAGCCAACTGTTGTTTTAGCTACCGAAGATGGTGAGTTAATGCGTTATGCTATTGAGTCAAAATCTTCTATCTATATTGGAGATGGTGACACTGTTAAAGTAGCAGATATCATCGCTAAAACACCAAAAGCACTTCAAAAATCATCAGATATTACTGGGGGTCTTCCTCGTGTAAGTGAACTTTTTGAAGGTCGTCGTCCAAAAGCTACTGCTCTTATCTCTGAGATAGATGGACATGTAAGTTTTGGTAAAATGCTTCGTGGTAAAGTTCGTATTGTTGTAACAAGTGATATGGGTCTTGTTAAAGAGTATTTTGTAGATAAGAGTCATGAGCCAGTTGTCAATGCTGGTGACTTTGTTCACTCTGGTGAGCGTTTAACTACTGGTATCATCTCTTCGCATGAGCTACTTCGTATCATGGGTGTAAAAGCACTTTACAATTACCTAGTATCTGAAGTACAACAAGTTTACCGTTCTCAAGGGGTAAACATTGCTGATAAGCATATCGAAGTTATCTTTACACAGATGCTTAGACAAATTAAGATTGTAAAATCTGGTGATACTAAATTTATCCAAGGTGATTTGATCTCAAAAGCAAAATTTAAAGCTGAAAATGAAAAAATCACTCGTCTTGGTGGTCGCCCTGCGATTGCTGAGCCATTCTTAGTTGGTATTACAAGAGCATCAGTTGCAGCGGATTCTATCATCTCTGCAGCATCATTCCAAGATACAACGAAAGTACTCACAGAAGCTGCTGTAAGTGCTAAAGTTGACGACTTAAATGACTTAAAAGAAAATGTTATCATTGGTCGTACTATTCCTGTGGGAACTGGTATCTACAAAGATCAAAGGATAGTTTTTAATACTACTGAAGACTAAATATACAGCCCTATCCTTAGGGCGGTATGGTTCATGCTTTGCTTAAAGTATGATTCACCCTACATCATCCAATACAAAATTAAATATACTGTTAAAAAATACCAATAAAGCCTTAGCTCAAGTACTTCTCGATGCAAGTAAAACAGACTTAAAAGAGATACTCAGAGATGGTGGTGACTTAGGTTCGATCATAGAGAGAATACTCAAACAAACAAGTGGTGACAACTCTTCAAATAAAGCACTTTTAGCTTTAGTCAAAAAAAATCCTACACTCAATAGCCTTGGTGATACAGCAACCACCATTCAAGTAATTCTCAAATTACTTCAATCGGAGAAAATTTCTTTGCCTATAGAACGGTTACTGAAAAATGCTTTAGTAGATATAAACGATATAAAATCTATTGATATAAAACAAAAAATTGAAAATTCAGGTCTATTTTTAGAATCCAAAATTAAAAATATGCAAAACCCTATAGTAGAATTAAAAAATACTTTAAAAATGCTCAAAGAGGTTTTATCTCAGAGTAAAGTAGCAGATTCAAAAGTGATTATTAAAGAGGTAGAATCTTTACTAGAAAATAAAGTTATAAAAAATGTGAGCAATAATGAACTCGCACAAGGTATCAAACAACAACCTAAAGTATTGCAAACTCTCTCAAAACAGGTACAGTCCATAGTAGTAAATCTACAAAAAAATATACAAAAAGCTGATCCGCTGTATACGACTAAGACAAAAGCGTTGTTAGCTAAACTAGAGTTTAGCACTACACCCACAAAGACAAAAAATATCTTAGTAGCAACAAAGGAAGTAGAACAACCAAAGCAACCCTCTGATAAAGCTTCAAATAAAATTCTTAATGAAAAGTTGGAGATACAAATAAAAAGAAATATTTCTACTCCATCAAAACCTATTAAAGCGTATAAGACAAATGAAATATTTCAGAAAATTCAGCCAGATCACACAGAGGAGAAATCGCCTTCAAACCCTTCAGATACTCTCAAAAAAGTAGAGATAGACAAAAAAAAACTTGGTTCAAATGATGTAAAGCAAAAGATACAGGTTTCATTGCCAGCACAAGGTGTGTTAGAAGTTAAAAATATGAAACAAACTCAGACACATAAAAAAATAGATATAAAAACAGTGTTTTTAGATGATAAAGCACTCAAACTTCCCATGATAAAAGAGTCTCTTCAAGCACTTCAAAGCATTTTAAATAAAAGTTTAATTTTAGAGTCAAAACCTTTATTAGATAGAGTTAAAATTATTATACAAAATCTTACTACTACACAAGAGCCATCTGTAGAGTTAAAGCAAGATATAGCTAAGTTTGTCCTCGACACAAAAGAGTTAGTGCAAAAAGCTGATATTATACATTCTAAAGATCTTATAACGATTTTTTCAAAACTCAAAGAATTGACACAGAGCTCAAATCTAAATTATGAACATAAAATGAAAGAGATGCTCTCAAATGATCTTAAAGCTACTTTGTTACATACAGCAGAGGAGTTACAAAATTCATCAAACTCAAATAAACATGACTTAATAAAGCATCTAGATAAATTAGTGCTACAGATAGACAACTTTCAACTTATCTCTCATCTAAGTAGTTCTTCAAACATATATCTACCTATCACTTGGGATCAATTAGAGGGTGGTAACATAGATATAAAAAAAGATAAGGAAAATTTTTATTGTGACATGGAACTCCAACTCAAGGATTATGGCGAGATTAGTTTAAAGCTTATTCTCTTTGAGAAAAATCAGATTAATATCCATTTATATAGTAAAAATCAAGAGCTTAAAAATCTTTTTCAAGAGCATCTAAGTCTCTTAAGAGCTGGTTTAATAAGTACACAAATCACACCAAGAGAGATTCGTTTCCATGATGCACTACAAAAAAAACAGGATGTGCCATACCAAGAGGATGATCACTTTGCTATGGGTTTTGAGGTAAAAGGATGAGAGAAAAAGCCGTCGCTCTTAAATATGAAAAAGAGAAAGGAAATGCACCAAAAGTCTTAGCCAAAGGGGAGGGTAAAGTTGCTAAAAATATCATAAAAATAGCACAGCTTCATAATTTGCCCATCAAAAAAGATGAAGACCTCATAGAACTACTGAGCAAGGTAGAGATAGACAAAGCGGTTCCCCAAGAGCTCTATAAAGCTGTTGCGGAACTGTTATCTTATATATATAAGATAACAAATCAATTAGATGATAAAAAAGTTTAAGTGCCAAGGGCAGAGTTGATTGTGTAACGCATATCTTCATCAAGATTTTCCATAGAGCTGAGCATCCATCTGAGGTAGCCCGCATCTTCTTTAGCTACTTCTCTCACACTTTTTCCCTTATGTTTTCCAAATCTAAATTTTTCTATGAGGATAGGGGTACTTGTTAGGTCAACCATCTTTTCAACTGGGTTTTCATCTGGAAATATCTTAGAAATCGCCTTGCGTAGCTCTGAAAGAAAGAGTTTTAAAACAAGTACATCGCCTATTGCATCATGAGCTTTTACTACAATGCCAAGAGATGCAGCCTCTGCATCTTCAAGTTTATAGAGTCCCATCTTGTAACGGAAGTATTGGAGGCGATGTGCTTCTTCATCTTTGTAGATATGTTTGGCAACTCTGAGGGTATCTATCACTTTCATGTTTGTGTGAAAGCCCTCTTTTTCAAGCATACCTAAGTCAAAAGGTGCATTGTGGATAATCATATAGTTATCTGGAGTATTGAGCTCTTGAAGTCGTCGATATGATGCACTTGTAGCGATAGGGGGTTTACCCGCTATCATCTCCTCTGTGATACCATGAACCTCCATAGCTCCAAATTTGATAGGGGTATTACAACTGAAAAACTCATTATGAACTTCAACCTCTTTAGCACCTAAAACTATATAGCCTAGTTGTATCACTCTATCCTCTTCACTTGTCCCTGTTGTTTCCGTATCTAGTATGATGTATTGTTTTGCCACAGGTTTTACCTTCTGTTTTGATGGGTATATTTTACCATTTTGTACTTAAAGTATGTTACACTTATGAAAAAAGAGAAAGCTTTGAAAATATTATTTTTACTTCTACCACTTTTTGTTTTCGCACAAGAGATTATCCAAACACCTATACCCTTTTCACAAAAACGCATAGACCTAACAAAAGA
>Ga0256829_1001133_pt1 | contig 22923 bp, 12 predicted proteins | sample 131447metaG_FD_185979 | JGI IMG/M metagenome (GOLD analysis project Ga0256829, IMG submission 185979) | Hydrothermal vent microbial communities from Lau Basin, Pacific Ocean - 131-447 | ecosystem: Environmental > Aquatic > Marine > Hydrothermal vents | place: Pacific Ocean: Lau Basin | collected...
GCTTGGGTAGGAAATCTTCACCGAGTTGAACCAAAGAGCAATGTATAAGTTCTTGTACGCGGTGTGAAGCGGCATCTGTGGCAAACCTAGGGTCTAGGCTAATCGGTGCTGATGCTAGCCCTATACGTAGTGTATGGCTTTTAGGTTCATCTTGGTGGCAAGATGATAAGAGTAGCAGCAGTATGATTGCATAGGCTCTCACACTTCCCATAAACTTAATGATTCCACATGCCCTGTGTAGGGAAATAAATCTAGGGGTCGCAAGGCTTTGAGTTTAAAACCTGCATCTGCTAAAGCTTTTGCATCTCGTGCACCTGCTGCAATATCACAATTTACCATAATGATTTTTTTGGGAAAAAGTTGACCTATTTTCTGACAAATACGTTTTGCCCCTTTGCGAGGGGGGTCTAGTATAAGTATGTCAGCATTGATGAAGGGTTCGACTAAAAAATCACCAAATAAATCAAGTGTTTGATAGCTTGCATTGAAGCCTAAACGTTTGGCATTGTTATTGGCAGCTTTGACACTGGCAGGGTTTAATTCTGCACCCATAACTTCAATACCTGTAGCTGCTGCAAGAGGTAGAGATAAGTTGCCACAGCCTGAAAATAAATCGACAACACGCTTTGCACCTTTACTCCACTCCAAAATTTGTTGAATGAGGATTTGGTTGCCTCGTGCATGACCTTGTATGAAGTCGTTGGGACCTATTTGTATGTTGATAGACTTGTGTTCGGTGATTTGAATAGTGTCGAATAAGGTTTGAATAGGTTTGTGAAGCGCTTTAACGGAGGGGCTACCAAGCTTACGCCACCACCATTGTTGGTTCTCTTGGATAGGGGGGCTAAAATCAGTAGGGCAGCTTTGTTCAGACTCTACAATAATATGTGTACCATTGCTTAGCTCTACAGCCTGAATGCTTTGGATAGATGTCGGTAAGTGGCTTGTTTCTAATTGTTTACGCAGTGTGTCTAAACTTTGGGTAATAGCTATACAAGTGTTGGTATGAACAATGTTATGACTGAACCGTTTACGAAAGCCAAGTTTGTTATTGTCCATAAACCAGCGAACTCGCCTGCGCCCTGCAAACTCAGTAGTTTGAGGTGTTTCAGGAATAATGTTTGTGTGCTCTGTTATAAAAGCTTGAAATGCGTTAGTGACCCAGTTGTTTTTCAAGTCAGCTTGTGTTTGTGGTGACAAGTTTTGTAGGGCGCAACCACCACATGTTTGTGCAACAGGGCACTTGGCTGAAATGCGCTGTGGGGATGGCGTAATAATAGCAGTAATCTCACCACGAAAAGCACCACGTTTTTTTTGTGTGTACTGGAATTGGACGGTATCTCCCACAACTGTGTTAGGAATGAGTACTGTATTGTTGTGTTCACGAACTAAACCCTCACCGCCAGGTAATATGGCTTCCACTGTTGCTGTGTGTTGTTCGCTCATGCGTTACGAGAGAATATCAATAGGACCAATCGTAATCGGGCTTGTAGATTTGAAGCGGATACGTATGGCTTGAATCAGTGGTGCAACCTTAATGATATCATCAATGGTAACTTGAATATCCACATCATCACCTTTGCGTTCAAAGATACGCTTCCATGTAAAGCTGTTGGTAGGTTTTATTTCTAGGTAAACATACCCCTTACTAAAGTCGGCACGACCAACACTGGCTTTATGTAAGATAATTTTAGAAATTACTTGGGGTTGGTCAAAAACCAACTTGGATTCACCTTTTTTGCTAATTACCCTGTGTGTTTTACTACTATTTTTCCTAAATGATTTTTGAAAAAAAACATGATCTCCACCTTTGAACTCATGCTTGCTTCTAGGTACAGCAGACTTATCACTACGCGTCACAGTATAACGTACTTGTTTAGTTAAAAGTACGGGGTTAATTGCCTTTTCTTTTTTTGTTTGAATTACTTTTTTCTTTGTTGTGCTTACCATTTTGTTACTTCGTTTATTGTCTTGTTTTGCCACAACAGGCTTTGAAGTGCTTGGCTTTATTTGTTTATTATTGGGTTGTTGAGCTTGGACTTGTTTTTCTTTGTGTTTTGCTAAAATGGGATTGGTTTGTGTTTCTTGGCGTGATGTTTCTTGCAGATATGGTGAAGCAGTTTCTTCTGCCATAGTTAGCACGGCAATAACAAGTGCGCCTAAAACTACAAAGAGCAGTGCTATGCCTGATAAACCAGAAAAAAGTTGGCGAAGCTTTGGTAAAGTGTTGCGCCACAAATGGGAGAGCTTTTCTTTGCCATGCTGTATCCATTGCTGTGCGACTTCAGCATTGCTAGGGGAGGGGAGAATGATAGAAGTAGTACTCGTTTGTGAACTTGTACTTGAACTTTGTTGTGTTTTTTCTGGTTTAGTGGGGACGGGTTTAAGGTGAGCCATGATATCAACAATTTTTTCACGAACAATGGCAGCGCTTTCTGGGCGACTATGTTTACTTTTGCTAAGTAACTTAAGAATAAGGTCAGATAAGGCAGGTGGAATGGATGGATCCAGCTTATTAGGAATAGGGGCAGGTTCACGCACCTGTTTTTCCATGATTTCAAACTCACCACCATTACTGGAGGCATCAAAAGGAAGTCTACCCAAAACCATATAAAATAATAATATTCCAAATGCATAAAGGTCAGTTCTTGCATCAATGGGTTTATTTAAAATTTGTTCAGGTGCCATGTAACGAAATGAACCAACAGTGGCACCACTTTGTGTAAGATCGTCTTCACCGTGTTCAGGTTTGGCAAGCCCAAAATCCAATAGTTTAACTTCGCCTTTGTTTGAAACGAGCACATTGGCAGGTTTTAAGTCACGGTGAACCATGTCAAAATGGTGCGCAGCCTCCAAACCAGTGAGTATATCAATAGCAATACTAAGTTTCTTCTCTAATGGTAGCTCGGGATTGTTTTTTAGGTAAGCTTTTAAATCTTCACCTTCAATCAATTCCATAATCAAAGCCATATGGGTTTCATCTTCAAACAAGGAAAGCAAGGTTACGATGTTAGGGTGCATGACCTTAGCATGCATACGTGCTTCACGGCGGAAGCGTTGTTTTAAATTTTCATGACGTAACAAGTGCGGATGTAACACTTTGATAGCGACAGCTCGCCCCAGTTCCTTATCAATAGCACGATAAACAACACCCATACCACCTTGACCAAGGCGCGATTCGATAATGTAAGAGTCCAAATGGGTTAGGTCTTCACTGGATGAGTTCTGTTCAGGGGTGTCGTTCAAAAGGTCTCCTGTATTTCAGGCTTTATGTCCATGCCGATAAGCCGATTGTTAATGTTCAATGCGCAATGTCAAGGCAAATGCGCTAAGTTATATTATCCAATCGGTTTTTTAATGGTCTATGGTGTGCATCACATAAACAAACAGCCAGTGCATCGGCTGCATCTTCGGGCAAGGGAAGAGGAGGTTTGAGCAGGGCTTTAATCATGTGTTGCACTTGGTTTTTATCGGCGCGGCCATGCCCAACAACGGCTTGTTTGACTGCTGTTGCCGAGTAAGTATTGATAGGTAGATTCGCATGGCAGCATGCCGCAATCAAAGCCCCTCTGGCTTGTCCTAGTTTTAAAGCTGACGATACATTCTTTGATACAAAAACATCTTCAATGGCTGCACAAGACGGCTGATAGGTTTCAATAATGCTTGAAAGCTCTTGAAACAATATCCCCAGTCGTTCAGTGAACTCACCCGTACCACAGCGAATAACATGATGGTGAACATGGCGTACTTTGTTGCCATTGACATCAATAATACCCACACCTGCTTTGCGCGAACCAGGATCGATTCCCATAAAACGAATGCTACTCATAGGGATGTGTGATCACTTAAACTTTGCAGGCTGTGAATGAGTTTTTTTCGCCCAATAATGAAACGCAAAGGGTGTCCACCGTTGATACGCCAAATCCATGCAGCACGTATGCCAGATAGTAATAAACAGCGTATTTGTTCAGTGTTTTTACTTTGTTGGAGGTGCTCAGGTTTGCCACGAATAATAATGCGAGGTTTTATAGTGCTTACTGTTTCCCCGTATAAATGCGCAATAGCTGCGATAATATTTTCATGACATGGGTCGTTGAAAAACTGTATTTGTTTGTGGATTCTTAGCATACCATCACCGATGTGTTGTAAGGTGTTGGGTTGCTTGGCAAGTTTCTTTTCTACGGCAAGCATACCCGCAGCATATTTGACGATTTGTTTTGCATGGTTGATGTCTTGACCTTGGAGAAGGCGTTTGGCTTGGGTGTTTCCTAGAGAAAAATGCCCATCTTGGGTGTAATCATCATTGAGTAAAGCATGCATACAGTGTTTGAAGTAAACAGGGTCACACTTTCCTGTTTGGCTGATGGAAGTAATAAGACACGATGTTTGGGCTAATGCGGCTACAGCAAGAGCACGTTGTTTTTCGCGTTGGGCTTTATCATTTGAGTGGTAGGGTGCAGCTTTCATGTGGCGTAGTGTGGCGGTGTATATAGGATGTCACAAGTATAGGTTTATTGAGGTGTTATTGTGGCTGATTTTTTTACGCAGGTGCGTAACTGTTTATTAGAAAAAAATATAGATACAAAGGTGGTAAAAATTCACCAGTTGGCAAAAGAAATGCGTCAAGGTGGTGAGATTCATGTGCGGTCTTTTGGTGATGTGCTGAGTGTGACGGAAAATGGTCGTCCTAATATACCAAAGTTGGTCGGAGCTACAAGTGTTCCTAAGCGTGGTTTTGGTAGCCTTGAGGGTAGGGCAATTATGATGCACGCCATTGCTCATATTGAATTTAATGCCATGAATTTAGCTTTGGATGCGGTACAACGCTTTCCGAATATGCCTGAAGCGTATTATCGAGATTGGTTGCAGGTTGCTGATGAAGAAGCTTACCACTTTGAACTTATACGAGCACATTTGCGTTTTTTAGGTGCTGATTATGGCGATTATCCAGCGCATAATGGCTTGTGGGATATGGTAGAGAAAACAGCGCATAATGTGTTACACAGAATGGCTTTGGTGCCTAGAGTGTTAGAGGCAAGAGGTTTGGATGTAACACCTAGTATTCAAAAAAAATTACGCCAATCTGGGGATAAACATGCAGCAACATTATTGGATATTATTTTTACAGATGAAATAGGGCATGTTGAAGTAGGTACACGTTGGTTTAGGTATTTATGCAAACAAGAGCATAAGAAAGCAGATGATACGTTTTTTACTTTGTTGCATGAATATTTTCCTAAGGGTTTATACGGTCCGTATAATATGGATGCACGTGAAGCAGCAGGTTTTTCCGAGCATGAGTTGCAAATATTGCTAGATGGTTAATATATATTGATGTGTTATGGTTAACTTGAAGCTTTGAGCTTACGATAAGTTTGCATTACTTTTTTTACATAACGTTTGGTTTCTGGGTAGTTGGGTATGCTATTGCCCGCGCGTTTAACAGCATTGGGTCCTGCATTGTAGGCAGCAAGGGATAATTCGATATTTTGTTCAAAGATATTGAGCAGTTGTCTGAAGTATTTTGCGCCACCTTGTATGTTTTGTATGGGATTCCAACTGTTTTGAACTTGGAGTTGTTTGGCCGTTTGAGGCATGAGTTGCATCAGCCCTATGGCACCCGCTTTGGAGTATGCTTGGGGGTTAAAAGCAGATTCAGTATCAATAATCGCTTGTAATAGCCTGTAATCCAATTGGTTTTGAATAGCAGCATAGCGAATATGTGGTAGAAACTTGGTTTTATTTCTTTGATATTTTTCAAAGTTGTACCCTGCAGTACTTTGTTGTGTAAGTTTGGGGCGATAGATGGAGATAAGTTTGTATGAATCGTCCATGCGTTTGTCTGTAAAATACAATTGACCATCAGCATCATGGTAGGTGTAAATATCTGCTGTAGCAGGAAGGCTGATGCCTAAAACGATAACATACGCAAGTCGTTGTAATATCATAATAAATATATGGTTCCTAAGCCTAAGAAAGCTAGGAAACCAACCACATCAGTCACTGTTGTAAGTATGGTTCCACTGGCGAGTGCGGGGTCAATATGTAGGCGTTGTAGGGTGAGTGGAATGAGTGCGCCCGCAAGACCTGCTGCAAGCAGGTTGACCATGATAGCGGCAGCAATGACAAAGCTAAGAGAGCTGCCATATTCTGGGAACCAAAATCTAGCGACAAGCCCAACAAAAAATGCAAAGCATAAACCTGTAACTATGCTCACACCCACCTCTTTGAGTAGTGCGCGCTTAGCATTGTTAAAGGTGATGCGCCCAAGAGCAATACCGCGAACCATGACAGTAAGTGTTTGTGTGCCTGCTATGCCACCCATGCTAGCAACAATGGGCATCAATACTGCTAGTGCTACGATCTGTTGTAATGTTGCTTCAAATTGAGAGATAACTATGGATGCAATAATGGCTGTAGCTAGGTTGAACATTAGCCAAACACCACGCCGCCATGCTGTGATACCTACGGGTTCTGCAAGGTCATCTTGGTTGGATAAACCTGCCAAGTGATACATGTCCTCGGTGGCTTCTTCTTGTACCACATCAATGATGTCATCAGCAGTAATACGACCGACCAATACCCCTTGTTTGTCAACAACAGGAAGCGCTAAGATGTCATATTTATTGAAGATTCTTGCGACCTCTTCTTGATCTTCATCGACTAAAACACGTGGAAAGTCTGCATCTGAAATGCGCCAAACTTCTTCATCAGGTTCACAAAAAAGAAGCGAGTGAAGTTGAATGACACCTGTTAGTCTATCGTGTTGGTTTACGGTGTAGATATAGTTAAGGTTTTCAATATCTTTACCCCAGCGGCGAAGAACATTTAAAACTTTTTCCACTTTCCAGTCATCACGAACCTTGAATAGTTCTGCCTGCATTAAACCACCAGCAGACTGTTCGTCATAAGCAAGCAGAGGTTCGATGCCACGCCTATCTTCAGGGTCTAGCCCTTTGATGACTTCATCAGCAACCTCGGGTTTAACAGCTTGCAAGATGTCTGTTGCATCATCGGAATCCAAATGTTCAACAACATCTTCAATGTCACTAGCATTTAATTGGGCAAGCAAGTCTTCTTGGATGCCTTCGGGTAATTCTAGCAGTGTATCCCCAAGCAAGTCATCGGGAATCAGTTGCATCAGTTGTAAACGTTCTTGATCGGTGCGGCAGGCGAGCAGTTCTTCAGCAAGTTCAGAAGTATGCATGGTTGCAATTTTCTTTTGCAAGCCCAAGGTAGATGTTTCAATATCTACATGTTTGTTGTCTTCTGGCATGTTATCCTCGTTTTTAGTTAAAAGTAGCCGTTACTATAACTTATATAAGTTTACCGCAATGGTAATTGTATGTTTTTAAAGGAAAATATCAAGAAAATGATTTTATGGTGTAGTTTTTGAGGTCTTTCACGTCTTCTAGGTGACCGTGACTGGGGTCACAAAATATGGGTTTAATGTTTATCTTGTTGCATAAGTGTTTGATTTTGCTTACTATTCGCCGTGATTAATATCACTGTGTCCTCCGTAGGGGGGGAAAGGAGAAACTGGCATCACCATTTCCACATGCAAAAAAACATTTAGGATTCTGTTTCTGCTAACTATTTTGATGGTTGGTAGATATGCTTCTGCTCACAATGTGGGGCAATCTCAAACATCAAAATACTTTGCCCCTGAGACTGTTCAGATGTTACTGGATCGTGCAGCAGGCGTTACAGCTGGTGGTCCTGGTATTCGCACTGGTGATGTTCTAAGTTACATTATTGAATCTGTACCATCTCCCAATGGTGCGACATTGGGTTCAGCAGGCTATGTGACCGATTATATTCCACCTGGTATGGAAGTGGTTGGTGCAAGCTTTGTTGATAAAGTACCTGACCCAACAAAAGTGGGTGGGTTTGCGTTTATTGATAGACCTGCAAACTTGCCAGGTGTTTTGGGTGATGGTTGTGGACAGGGGGGATGCCAAATTTATATTGCTCCTTTTGCCAATGGCAGTATTGCTAGGGGTACACAAGATACAGGTATTTTCTTTTCTACAGACCTTAGAACTAAAAGGTTGCCTGCTGGACCTTTAACTGTTCCGTTGTTGCCTCCGCTTTTGGCACCTGCAACGGGGCCTGTTGATATTACATTATGTTCAAAATCAAGGTTGGCAGGTGGTCAGCTTGCTTTCATTACATACAACCAATGGGATTATGACCAGCTCATTGCGTTTGGGGACAGTAAAAATGGCTGTGGTGGGGCTGCTATTAAGTTACTAACAGGTGGTTCAGGACGTGGTAACCCACCCGTATTGGCAGGGCTTGTGCCGGGTACTTTTGTTGGCTTGTCTTCGCCAGTAGCTGGACCGCAGACTTATTATACCAATGACTATAACCCTTTGGGTGATGGTATTATTGCTACACCAAGTCTGCTCGACTTTCAACTTGTAGGGCCTTGGCAGCGTATTTATGCCCCAGGTTCGTTGATAGGTGGGTCGGGCCCTATTGTATCCTACCTCGTGAACGGCTCTGAAATTATTGCGGGTGTACCAACATCCGCTGGTTGGGCATTGTCAACAGCGAATCCATTGCCGCCAACAACGAATGCCGTGCGCTGGGCAATTGGTGAACGTACGGTTGGCACCATTGAGCATGTCAAAATAAAAATGCGTGTTACCAATTTGGCGGCATTTGGTACCACGGCACTCAATAACACAGCTTATACCAACCACTCGGAAGTTTTTGGTGGTGATGCATCTGGCGGAGCGCAGGGCGGGAAAGATATGGTCTACGCTTATCTTGGCCCTAGCCAAGCCAATAATAATGCGCAACTGATGGTGACTAAAAAAGTTATTGCTGTATCCAATGTTAGCGCCACAGGGCCATGGATTTCATCAGATGGTGCTTTTGTGGCTGCAGGTCAATGGGTAAAATATCGTTTAAATTATTTGAACGCAGCTTCGGCCCCACTTTTTAATGTCACCATTACAGATGTGATTGATACATTAGAAGCTATTTATGTTTCATCCGATACCGGCAATCCATTTGTGGGTGCTGCCACTTACCTTGCGCCAAATGTAACCTGGGCTCCTATCTTACAGGTGAGCCCTGGTGGTGGTGGCTCTATGGAAGTGGTGGTGCAAATCACTGCCGCAGGTGGCGGAACCATTACAAGTAATGCGATTTCTGCAACAGCAAGTACAATAGCACCGCCTGCTGCGCCAGCATTGATTAATGCCAAGTCAATTTTTGTGTCGAACATTTCTGGGACTGGTGCTGTACCTAACATTTCACAAGCCAAAACAGTGACACCAAGTGTTGCTGCTCCCGGTGGGCAAGTATTATACAGTATGCAATTGGTTAATCATGGTGGGGCAATTACACAGCCTGCTATAGGTAATGCTAATCTTCTCAAGGGTCCTGTTTACCCTGTAGGCTTGGGTGTTCCCGCTGTGCCGCCTGGAACAGGGGGTGGCCTTATTGTGGGTGACTCTTTGCCAGTATCTTCTGCCCCTGGAGTAGTGCCTGTAGTTAAAGCAATGAGTTATCTCAATACACTTTCGGTAACCCTAAAGGATAACAATACGGGTATTGTCTATCCATTAGCTGTTGGCGATTATACTGTTGATATTGTAACGCGCCCTGGTGACGTGTTTTGGCAAATTTTAAACTACCCTGTAGGTTTTCCATCACCAGCTACAGGTTTGCCATTGCCTGCTTTAACCCCATTTGATTTTGCAACAGGAACACTTCAAGTTGATTTTTATGCAACAGTCGCACTGACCGCATTGCCAGGCGTGTACTATAACCAAGCTGAAAGCTATGTGGGTACTTGGGATGCAGTGAAAGGGAAGGCAGGTAAAGACATTAGTAAAGTCGCTCCTAACCTTGCTCCAGTATCTGTGTCTAGTCCTGATTTCACGACTTTTTGGAAAACAGCAACCGATATTAATGGTGCACCCACTGGGCCAGGAGAAACGCTGCAATATACGCTTAATGCAACCAATACGGGGTTAGTAGCGGCGACTAATGTGGTGATTACTGATGCAATACCCACCAATACCAGTTTTGTTGTGGGCACTGCAGTAGCAGGTATCGGTGGTGTGGTTAGTTATTCCAATGATGGTGGGCTTACTTATTTATATACACCTGTAGGCTTGGTTGGGGCTGTGGATGCAGCGGTTACACATGTTAAATTTACATATGCAAGTGTAGCGATTAATGCATCGGCTACACCAAGCTTTAGGGTTCAGCTATCACCTTTGTTGGGTAATGGTGTGCAAATATTGAATCAGGCAAATTTAACCAGCTTACAAACGGGATTGACGGTTTTTAAAAGTGATGACCCTGCATTGCCAGGGCTTTCTGATTTAACGACAACAACGGTGACCGCACAGCCGAATTATTCTACATCAACAAAAACATCAACAGTGAACGGTGTTGCTGCCTCAGCAATTGTCCCCGGTGATACTGTTTCATATACAATTACCTTAAACGATACGGGTAATGATGCAGCGGGCTCTAGTAATATTAGTATTAGTGATGCGATTGACATCAATGTATTGGATATTGCGACACTGACAACCACGCAGCCTGTGGGCTGGACAGTCGCAGGCCCATTTGCAACAGGGGTAATTACATGGAATGCTAACAGCTTTGCTCAAGGGGCAACGGCTGTATTTACAGTGTCGGGTGTAGTTAAGCCTGGGATTGCCCAAGGCACAGTGCTTAACAATAATATTGCGATTTCATCGACAGAGCTTGCAACACCCACAGTCATTCAAGCATCACCGCTTACCGTACCGCAGACGACAGTTTCAGGTTATATTTATACAGGCGGTTCTGTAGCAAATGGGGTGGCGAATGTCACAGTAGCACTGCAGGCAACGGGCAGCAATATTGATACGGTGAATACGTTTACTGATGCCAATGGATTCTATAGTTTGCCAGCACTTGCAGCAGGTGCTTGGGATGTTCGCGTTACAGATTTAAATGGCATACTTTCAGGCTTAACATTAAGCACTGGTTTTACCAATCCGCTACCCGTAACTTTGGTAAGTGGTCAAACGCTGGCAAATCAGAATTTTTCTTATGATTTCGTAGGTTCACCCGCACAAGTGAAAGGTCGTATGTTTGATGATGTGAACGGCAATGGCATCGAAGACGTTGGCGAAGCTGCTTTGGTTGGTGTGAGTATAGAGTTGCGTACCCCAACGGGTATTGTTTTGGCTACGGCCACAGCAAATGCACTGGGTGATTATGTTTTTAACAATGTGGCACAAGGCGATTATATTTTAGCAATCACCGATACAGCAGGGCTGCTTACGAACAGGTATTTAACGACAGGTATCGTATCCCCAGTGAGCTTAACAGGTTTGCTGCCAGGTTCTGTTTCTACAGTGAATTTTGGTTATCGAATTGGTAGCCGTATTGGTGATTTGATTTTTGATGATACCAATGCCAATGGTCTCTTAGATATTGGTGAAGTGGGTTTGCCGAATGTGTCCGTTGTATTACAACAGGGCGGGGTAACGGTATATAGTACAACAACAAATAATACGGGGAACTATTTGTTTGAAGGTGTGGCTTCGGGTACATACAGTTTGATTGTCACCAATCCCTTTACAGGCATAGCAAATCCTGCAGTACCAGTGACGGCAGTTGCTGGTGTAGATCAATTGACGTTTGACTATGGCTTTAGTGCGCCGCCAGTCATTACTGTAACAAAAACAACAGCAAACCCTGTGGCTGGGCAAAATGCAGCAGTGGGTTATACCATTACCATTACCAATACAGGTGGTGCAGCGAATAACTTTGTAGTGAAAGATATATTGCCATCAACCAACCCGCTGGTGGTAGCGCCTCCAACGTATACGCCATCATCGGGTAGTTTCTTGTACTTGAGTACAGATAATGTAACGCTCAACGGTTTGCCTTTTAGTATTCCAACACAGCCTGCCAATTTTTCTACGCAGCCTGTTTGGTCTGGCTTTAGTATGCCAGGGCAATCCACGTTAACCATTACATTCACAGCTTTTAGTGATGCTATTGATGGCACATATTATAATGGTGTGCAATATGCATATCAAAATGGACTTGCACCCGTGCAAGTTGATGTTCCCGATTTGGCAACTGTGGTGGTCTCATCGACTGGTATTTTAAGCAAGGCTGCAACCAAGGTAAATGGTTTGCCTTGGCTAGGCGGTGAACCTGTAGTGGCTGCTGGTGATACCATTACCTATACCGCCACATTGCTAAATACGCCTGCAGCATTGGAGCAACGTGTTTCACAGTTTACTGAAACCATGCCTATAGGTTTTACATATGTGCCCAATTCAACGGTGATTGTAGCACCTGTGAACCCAGTTGTGGTTGCTCCTATACCGACACAAGTGGGGCAAACCTTAACGTGGCTAATGCCTGCTTTAAATCCAGCAACATTGGCAGGCAATGCCTTGAGTCAAATCACATTGAGTTTTGATGTCTTGGTTGGGCCTACAGCTACCTCAGGTAGCCATACAGATGTTGCGACTGCCTCGGTAGTGGCTGTACCTGTGCCATTACCTGCTGTGCTGCCACTACCCACGGTACTATCAACAGGCAATACAGCGCCAGTGACGGTTTCGCAGCCTATTTTAAGTATGGTGAAAACAACCTCAACACCAGTGATTAGCCGTGATGCAGCAGGAAACTATGCTCCAGCAAGTTATACGGTTACAGTGACCAACACAGGGGCAGCACCTGCAACAGGGGTGGTCTTGACAGATACGTTGCCTTTAGGCTTCAGTCTTGGGTCTGGTACAGTTTATATTAATGGCATTGCTCAAGCTGCAGCCTCCGTGTCATTGTCACAAGTGGGTCAAACATTGACGATAACGACAGTGCCCGCTGGAGGCTTTACAATTCCTGCTAAAAATGGTGTTAGCAATGGTAAATTGGTTATTAACTATACCGCCAATATTTCTCCAACCACATTAGCGGGTACGCAGGTGAATACGGTAAGCATGACTTCCATCAATGGCGGGTTGCTTGCTGGTGGTACGGCGAATGTCGAGCTTGTCGATGTGCAGCTTAGTAAAGTCACATCAACACCTACGGTAACGCAAGGAAACCCAGCGACATATACCATTTCCGTTGCTAACAATGGCATCACTACAATCAATAACATTAATGTATCGGATGTATTGCCTACAGGGTTCACCTATAAAGCAGGAAGCACTTTGATTAACGGTGTTGCAGCAGCAGACCCTGCTGGCACAGCAACAACCCCTCTGTGGACGCTGCCAACGGTGTTAAATAACTCCATAACGACGATTACCTTCTCAGCGGATGTGGGAGCTGCTGCCACCCCAAGTATTTATTATAATACAGTACAAGCTAGCACGGCTACAGGGTTCTCATTCCCTAATCCTGGTCCCACTGCTCCTGTCACAGTGTTAGAGCCACAGCCTTCATTAACTGTATTAAAGCTAGCTAATAACCCCACTGCAAAACCAGGGGATACAATTGTTTATACAGTTGTGATTACCAATACAGGTGCGGGTCAGGCAAGCGTTGTGGATGTGACAGATGCAATGAGCCCTTATACGAAACTTGCACTCATACCTTTTGCACCTGTAAATACTACAATATTTAGTTTTTCAGATGGTGCGAACCCATCAGGTTTGCTTGGTACAGCCACAGTGAGTTTCTCGAAGGATAATGGCACAACATACAACTACACTCCTGTGGATGATGGGACAGGGCATGACCCTGCAATTACCAATTTCCGATTACTTATGGACGGAGTGATGAATGCCAACCAAGCGGCAAACCCTAGTTTTAGTATTCAGTATCAAGTGCAGGTGAAGTAATGTTTTTAAGTGTATTCAAGGAGAAAGGGATGAAATATTTACTAGTATGTCTGTTGTTGTTGCCGTCATTGGCATTGGCAGCTCCAGATATCCAAGTCTCAATTGCGGCTGAGAAAGTTGTGGTTGTTGAAGAGGGAGGAAAACAAGTTGAAAAACGTGTGTCAGCTATTGATGTCTTACCTAGAGATGTAATTGTTTATACATTACAGTATGAAAACAAGGGTGATGAAGCTGCGCAAAATGTGGTGTTGAATGACCCTATCCCGCAAGGTACATCGTATGTTGTGGCATCTGCTATTAGCCCTGCAGCAGAGGTAAGTTTTTCAGTGGATGGAAAAAACTTTAAAAAACCAAGCCTTTTGACTTATACGGTGAAGAAAAATGGAAAAATGGAACAACGCAAGGCTTCGCCAGAGCAATATACACATATTCGCTGGGTTGTAAAAAAGATTCCTGCTGGAAAGTCAGGTGTTGTAGGCTTTAGAGTGAAAGTAAATTAAAAAGTTGACATGAAGTTTAATAACAATGCCTACGGGCAATTTATAACATCTACGGATGAAAAAAGGAGATAGATATGAAAATCATATCAAGTATAAAAAAAGGAATGTTGAAGGTTGTTGTAACAACATTGTTTGCCACAGTGTTGATGGCGGCAGCACAAACATCTTCAGCGAATACAGGTGCAGGAACAACGATTCTAAACGTTGTGACTGTAAATTATCAAAGCCCTGGTGGCGTTGCTTTGGTGGCAAGTGCATCAGCAAGCGTGACTGTAACGTTAGTGCCCACAGCAGTTGCTTTGGCAGCAGTAGGTTTAACTACGGGGGCTACGCCATCAGGCGCAGCAATTACGTATTCATTTACCGCAACATCGAATGCGAATGGTAGTGACACTTATTTGTTAAATTCTGCAGCAGGTACTTTGACCAATGCAACTGCACCAACGGTGGTGTTTAAGCAAGGAGCTACAACGGTTACTCAACTAACACTTGCATCATCTGTGATTAGTGATGTAACCGCGGCCAATACTATTGTTGTTCCAGCAGGTACGGCTTCCAACTTAGCGGCGGGTGATATCGTGGTTATTAATGGTACTGATTACCTAGTGTCTACAGTTTCAGGTACTGGTACTGCCGCAGCAGCGAATGTGGGTGCAACAACTGCAGGTACGATTACTGCTGAAGTACCAGTATCAATTGTTTTGGCAGCTAATACGGCTGGTTCGAACGCTGTCCCAGCATTCATTGCTTCAGTTGTGGGTACGCCATCACCGCAAATCGGTTTATTGGTTGCTGAGCAGCAAGCATTTACTGCTGATGTTACATCTTCAACAGTTGCACCAGGTAACGGCACTGTACCATTGGATATTACGGTTGGTGGTCCAACTCCAGGTACACCAGTAACACCTCCGATTACAACGACAACAACAGTGCAGGGTGCTAACCTTACGATAACTAAAGAAGTGAGTTCTGATGGCGGCCTAACGTTTGCAGCAGCAGGTTCAGGTGCTCCTTTATCGACACTAACTTACCGTATTACCATTTCCAATGGTGGGGCAGGTTCGGCTTCAACAGTAGTGATTACGGATCCTATGCCAGCATATACAACATACGTTGCTGGTAGTGCTAAGTCTTCTACGGTTGCTGGTGCATTGTTTGCTAATGTCGCGAATGTTGCATTAACAGATGTAGCAGATGCAGATGGTTATGATTTTGGTGTAACAGCGGTAAACCAAGCAACACTGTCTGTGCCTACTGTGGGAGCTGGTGCAACGGTTGTGTTGTTCTACCAAGTAACGATTCAATAATTATCACAGGTAAGGCTTTGGCGGCAGGTTATCCTGCCGTCCATCGTCCGAAGTTTATTGGTGCATAAACCAGATGATTTCGGTCGATGTTTAAGTTTTTAATTTATTTTAAAAGAAAAAAGGAGAGGGAAATGAAGAGAATTATCATTGGAAGTGTGATGATGGCACTGCTCGCTTTTGCAGGTATACAAACTGCATCAGCAGTTGCTCCAGCCAATAGTATAATTACCAATACGGCATCATTATCTTATACAGGCTTAGTTACGCCGATTACGGCCAGTGTTGATGTGAAGGTATTGCTCGTACCAGCAGCAGCTACAGTGATTGCAGCAACAGCAGTAACCGTTGCTGAAGGTCAAACTGCGACATTAACTTATCAGATCCGAGCCAATGCCAATGGACCTGATGCCTATACATTTAATGCACCAACCAGCGTGGCAACGAATGTGACAGGTTCATCTGTACCAACCACGCCAGCAGGGATTACGTTGGGTGCAACAGCGGCGGCAGCACCTGCGGCGATTGGTGCAACAGTAATTACTGTGCCAGCGGATGGTACGGCGAATAACAGCCTGAATGGTATTATCGTGGGTGACAGTATTGTTATTGGTGGCAATGTTTATGCTGTTGCAGCTATCACAGATACGGCAACAGGTAATCAAACGATTACGCTTACTACACCGTTGACCACAGCTGTTTTGCTTGGTGATCAAATGGGCGAGCAACAAAGCTTTACGGTTAGTATGACTGCAGGTGTTGTGACACCACCAGCGACAGCAGGAACCGAAGTAATTTCTGTTGTAAGCAACGGTTCAGGAGTAGGTACTGCCTCAGCGCCTGTAGCTGGTACAGTGAATGTAGTAAAAGTTGTGTTTATTAAATCAGTGAGTGTGAATGCTGGTGCATTTTTAACAACGCTACAAAATGTTAAAAGTGGTGACACTTTAACGTATCGTATGATTGCGCAGATTCCTGCAAACTCTACACTTAATGGTGTTAAGTTTACGGATACGATTCCACCATTTATGACGTACGTACTTAATTCAACCACATTGGATGTTGATGGTCCTGCAGGTGTAACCGCACCCACAGCTGCAGGCGATGTAGCAGGCACAACACCGCTAGTCGGTGGTCTTCAAGTGAATAGTTTAGGACAAGCCGCTGGTGTGATTGCTGGTGGTGCAGCAGGTACAGAAGTATCTGTTGATTTCCAAGTAACTGTAGATTAATGCAGACTTTGTTCGCTTAATATGATTCATACTATTAAACAGGTGGCTTTAAGGTTGATGGGTAATACTACCCATCAGTTTGCCTATATTGCTGCCTGTTTGATAGTGATAGTGGGTTTTAGCTCACCTGCTTATGCAGTACTATCACAAACAATTACAAACACGGCACAGCTTAGCTATACAACTGCACCAGCCGTAATTAATACTTCGGTTGATGTCTATGCGACTATCGCCACAGCAAATTCAGCTAGTATTATGGTTACTACCCCGGCAACAGCACGCTTAGGTACAACATCACCTGTTAGTGTTCAAATTACCAATACAGGTATCAATAATCTTTTGAATGGTAATGTTGTGATTACTGCACCTGCTGGTACTACTTTAACAATTCCTGTGGATCCTTATGGTTTATATGTTGCTGTACCGCACCCAACCCTTCCTTTAGCATGGTTGGTGACTGTACCTGATTTGCTCGTGGGTCAAAACTTTACATTTCCAGCTTCATTGGTGGTGCCAACAACAGCGCCATTGGGTGCAACAACTATACCTGCGGATTACCATGCCAATAATGCGAAGTTGGCGAGTCATGCTGCTCCTGTGCAAATTATTACAACACGCACTAAAGCTCAAATTACTTTTATGTACTTGAATACAACAACGAGTCAATATACGCCTGCTGAAATATACCATGCAGGGCAAAATATATACGTTCAAGTCAAAGATGGTGACCAAAATTTAGACCCATATACCAAACAAACAGTGACTGTTACGCTGGCAGATAGTGCAAGCAGTGATACTGAAACGATTGTTTTAACAGAAACAGGTAACAATACAGGCATATTTATTGGTAATATTGCCTCTACACGCTCACCAACAGTAACACCAAATGATGGGGTGCTTTCTGTAAATGTTGATTCAACCATCACGGCAAAATATACTGATAAATTTGATAATACGGATGTTGCAGCATCCGCCGCATTGGTAGATCCTTTTGGTTTGATTTTTGATTCCAGCAGTGGTGTACCGTTAGATGGTGCAACAATCACCATAATAAATGTTGCAACAGGTTTGCCCGCAACAGTGTTTGGTGATGATGGTGTGAGTACTTATCCATCCACAGTGGTATCCGGTTCTACAGTTACAGATGCATCAGGTGCAACCTATGTCTTTGGTACAGGTAAATATCGTTTCCCATTCATGCCACTGGGTGATTACCGTTTAGAAATTACACCACCACCTGGGTATAATTATCCATCGCAAGTAGCAACAGCTGATATTCAAGCTATTCCAACAGGTCCATTTTCAATTGTGACAGGTTCGCGTGGTGAAACCTTTAAAATTCAAGCAGGACCAGCATTACACATTGACATACCATTGGATGGTAAAGGTGTGAATTTGTTTGTGCGTAAAACAACCATTACAACCACTGCTGCAGTTGGAGATCGAGTTGCATATCAAATTAGTGTAGAAAATGTACACCCTACATCTACTTCTACAGCAAGCATTGTGCATGATACTTTACCACTTGGTTTCCGTTACCAAGCAGGTTCAGCCACTTTAAATGGCATGGCATTAGCAGACCCTGTGATTTCCGCTAATGGTCGAGATTTAAGTTTTAGTCTTGGTACTATAGCTGCAGCACCTACAGTAGTTAACTTATCTTATGCGGCTGTGGTGGGAGCAAATACACGCCTTGGTATTGCCACCAATAGCGCATATGCAACAGGTACTATGCTAGGAGGCACCGTTAGTTCAAACACCTCAAAAGCAAACGTAACGATTCGAGAAGACCTGATTCGTAGCCGTGGATTTATTGCGGGTGTTGTCTTTATTGATGAGAACATGAATGAGATTCAAGATGAAGGTGAGCTTGGCGTAGAAGGTATTCGTGTATTCATGCAAGATGGTCGTAGCATTGTTACGGATAAAAATGGTCGTTATCATTTTGATGCCATAAAACTCGGTACACATATTGTACAAATGGATAGAGCAACCATTGAGCAGCGTTATCAAGCGGTTGGTTTGAAACAAACACGCTTTTCTAAAAATAATTATTCACAATTTGTTGAAGTAAGCGGTGGTGGCTTAGCTCGTGCTAACTTCCGCCTTGTCAATCGCGCACCTGAAGAAACGCCAGTATTGGTTAAACATGTATTAAGTGAAGGTATAGGTGAGCAAAAAGGGCTTGTATTGGCAGATGTTGAAGTAAGTCAAAGTGGTAAGGTTGAACTTTCAAAGCTTCAAGCATTCTATAACCTTCCACAAGGTTGGAAGTATGTATCTGGTAGTGCCACTGTAAATGGTAAGCCAGTGGAGCCAGAGCAATCACCTGTAGGGTTGATTTGGCAACTTGATACGACAAAAGATAAACAACATATTCGTTTGGCTATGCGTGGTGCAGGTGAGGGTGCTTTAAAACAAGCCAGTGCTTATGCAAGGTTTGTTTCCGCAGGATCTCAACAAGGACGTACAGGTCTAGCAACCATTAAAATTCAAGATACGCTGAAAGAGCTACATGATCAGCGGTCTTTTACCTTGCACTTGAAGTTTGCATCACGCCAAGCAGAAGTACCTGAACAAGAGTTAAGTAAACTAAAAGAATTGATTCATTCGCTTAATGGCTTGGTAGTTCGTGAGCTTATTGTTGAAGGGCATTCCGATAATATTCCGATTGCCAAACGTAATCAAAAAGAGTTTAAAAATAACTTGGTACTGTCACAAGCGCGGGCAAATTATGTTGCTGCTTATTTAAAAGAACATTTGCAGTTGGATGAAGGCATTGTTTTTGCTGTGGGTAAAGGTGAACAAGAGCCGATTGCCTCGAACAAAACGCGTAAAGGCCGTGAACAAAATAGACGTGTGGTACTTAAAGTTCGTGCGGATAAGATTACCCATGATTTTTCTACACAACTGCAAGATACACAAGCCCAAGGTCAAGGTGTCGCATTGGGCTCATGGGATAAAGCAGACGTAATACAGGTTGAAGCACCTAAAGATAAAAAAGTAGAAGGTATTTTATCACCTGTCGATGGTATGAGCTTACCACACCCCATTGCTTCAGTACGCATCGCTTTGCCTTCAAATTTAAGTATTGATTTACGGGTTGATGGTCGCCCTGTATCGGGTGAACGTATTGGTTTTAAATCGGAAAACCCTAAAACGGGGAAAACAACATACACTTATATTGGTATTGATTTTGGTAAACAGGGTGAACACACTTTAAGTGTTAAAGGTATGGATAGTTTTGGTAATGCACGCTTTGATGAAACGATTCATGTGGTGAGAACAGGGGAACTATCATCCATAAAATTGATTGAAACAGGAAAAAATATTGCGGATGGAAAAACCCCAATTCGTTTTAGGTTAGCCCTTACGGATAATACAAGTACAGTGATTCATGGTAGCATAGAGTTGGCGCAGCTGGGTGGTGATTTATTGGTTCGTCAAAACCAAAACACACCACTTCTAACCCAAGAAGCATCACAAAAAGTGTTTGTGGACGCTGATGGTTGGGTGACTTTAGCTCCAGTGACTAGCAGTGGTACGCATCGCATTATATTGGGTTATAATAATGTACAAAAAACGATTGAAGTATATGTAAAACCTGAAATGCGCGATTGGATTTTGGTTGGTTTTGGTGAAGGAACTTTGGGTTATAATAACCTAACAGGAGCTATTCAGCCGATTACTAAACCATCGGAACAAGATAAGTTTTACAAAGATGGCAAGCTTGCTTTTTATGCCAAAGGTCAAATTAAAGGTGACTTTTTATTAACCTTGTCTTACGACACAACCCAGAAAACGTTAACTGAACAAAAAACGCGCTTTGGTGATATTGACCCGAATGTCATGTATACGGTTTATAATGATACCACGCAACAGCAGTTTGACGGTACAAGTAGTAAGAAGTTATATGTTAAAATTGAGAGAGATACGTTTTATGCCTTGTTCGGCGACTATGAAACGGGGCTTTCGACCACTGAATTAACCCGTTATTCACGCGTATTTACTGGCGTAAAAGCAGAAATGCATGAGGATAGTATTGGTTTCACAGCATTTGCCACACAAACTGGGCAGGCTATGCATAGGGATGAAATACAAGGCAATGGTACCAGCGGTTTGTACCGTTTGAGTAATCAAAATATCATCAGTAATACCGAAACAGTTTTAATCGAAACGGTTGATCGCTTTAGGAGTGAAGTGATACTTAAATCAGTAAAACTTACACGCCACCTTGATTATGATATTGATTATATTTTGGGTACGATTTGGTTTAAACAACCTGTATTAAGCCGTGATTCAGAACTTAACCCTATTATGATTCGAGTTGAATATGAGTCAGACAGTGGAGGTACTGAATTGACTACAGCAGGTGGACGCGTGTATGTGAAACCCAATGAAAATATTGAAGTTGGGGGAACTTTTGTTTCCGAAGGTACATTAGCAGGTAGCAATACATTAAGCGGCTTGGATGTGAAAGTTCAAGTCAATGATACGGTTGAAGTCGTATCCGAAATTGCAAGCAGCACAAACAATGCTTTAACCAGTAGTGCTTTTAAGATTGAGGCACGTTTAGCTGATGAAACTACGAGTGGTACGGTTTATGCACGTCAACAAGATGATAGCTTTGGTCTTGGTCAGCAATTGGGCAGTGAAAATGCAACGCGTAAGTTGGGTGCGAATGGTCAATATCGTTTGGATAAACAAGCCAGTGTTAATGGTGAGTTGTTCCGTCAAGAAGTATTAAATACAGGTGCTGTCCGAGACATGGCAAGCCTTCAATACCAAGATAAAATTGATGATTATGATGTGCGTACAGGGTTGCGAGCAACACAAGATGTAGATGGTACAGGTACGGTAACAGGAGGCACCTTAGCCAGCGTAGGTGCCAGTAAGAAAATAAGTACGCGTATGTCATTGCGCGCAGACCATGAACAGTCACTTGGTGGCAATAATAGTGTGGATTTCCCAAGTCGGTCAACGCTTGGTGCGGAATACAGCATTACGGCAACGACAAGTTTAACGGCAACCCAAGAATGGACACGCGGCTCTGTTCAAGATACATCATCAACTCGTCTTGGGGTGAATACACAGCCTTGGAATGGCGCAACCATGTCCAGCAGTTATGAGCAACAGCTTAGTGAGGCAGGTATGCGCAGTTTTGCTAATGCGGGCTTATTACAAACTTGGGAACTTAGTGAAGTGTTGAGTGTGAGCGCAAGTTTGGATCAAACCAAGGTGTTAAGCACTACACAACCAGTACAAATTAACCTGAACGCTCCTGTTGTTACAGGTGGTGAAGATTTTACCGCTCTATCTCTAGGTACAGACTATCATCCAGGTGATTGGGTATGGTCGAATCGATTAGAATATCGCACCAGTGATTTAAGTGAGCATAGGGGAGCTAGCATAGGTATCCAAGGCTCACCATTTGACGAGCTTTCAATGCAATGGACTATGCTTTGGCAACATGAGGTATTAGCGACTGGTGGGTACAACTTGATCTCGGATGCTTCACTTCGTGCAGCATGGCGACCTGAGTTTGATAAGTTGATTCTATTAAATCGCTTTGATGTGCGAAGGAATGAACAATCAGGAACAGGATTAGAAAGTAAAAGTTTACGTTATATCAATAATATGGCCGCAAACTGGCAAACAACAGCTTCTTGGCAGCTTAGGTTAAATCATGGTATTAAGTTATCCGATGAAACAATTCAGGGTGATGCTTGGTCTGGCTTAACAGACTTGTTAGGTATGTATGTGATTTATGATGTGAATGAAAGTTGGGATGTGACCATGCAAGCAGCTGCGTTACGTGTGCGACATTTGAATAACTATCAACCTACAGTTGGTTTTGCCTTAGGTTATAATATGTTTGAAAACTTTTGGTTAAGCATGGGTTATAATTTTGTTGGCTTTTATGATCAAGACTTCACAGCGGCAGAGTATACCCAAGCTGGTACTTATATACGCTTCCGCTTTAAATATGATCAAAACAGCCTTGCAGACATGTTAAAATAAGCATAATTATGTTTATTAATTAACAGGTAGAATTAAA
>Ga0256829_1001134_pt1 | contig 22908 bp, 23 predicted proteins | sample 131447metaG_FD_185979 | JGI IMG/M metagenome (GOLD analysis project Ga0256829, IMG submission 185979) | Hydrothermal vent microbial communities from Lau Basin, Pacific Ocean - 131-447 | ecosystem: Environmental > Aquatic > Marine > Hydrothermal vents | place: Pacific Ocean: Lau Basin | collected...
AGGCGCACCTCCACCTCGCGCAGCTTTGCAATAATCTCTTCAGGCTTGGCTCTCTTGCCCATGGTTCAACTCCATTTTGGAGCCGATCCTCTCTCAAACTATGGGCCAGTTTTTCTGAAGCAGTCCACCAGAGCCCAAGGATCTTCTCCTTCACCCGCGATATCGTCCCAGCGCAGCTCGCCAGATTCACACCCCTGATGAACCGGAAAATCCAGTCGTGCACCCGGAGTTTCGGGCAGCATCATACGGATTTCGAATTCTTCGTAAGAATAGTCGGGAAATGACCCTCCTGACCAAGTCACGGATCCGACAACCTCCGTAACTTCGAACCCGTGCAGTAAAATCGGCTCATCCAAAGGAACCATCGCGACCTCGACCGTCCAGCCAGATATGGCTCTTGGCGTCACGCGTGTGACCCCAACTGGAATATGCACCGTGACTTTGTTTGTCGCCGCGCCATCGCAGCCATGCATAACGCGTAGCTGGGCGGTATAGAAGGATCCCGCGCGCGCTTCACCTTCATTAAACACAACATGTGCTTGCGCGGAGTGTGCAAGGCTCAGCGTTGCCAAGCCGATTACCAATAAGTGCCTCATCAGAACCTCATTGAGCTTATGGAGCGCCAGGACCGGTTAGAGTGGTCGCGGCGGCTATGGACAACAGTATTGCGACAAACAGGAAAATGTCAGCCCCTAGCGAGCGTTTTAGGCGGATGACGCCTATAGTTGGGGCCGCGCGCACCAGCTTTGTGACCCGAAACTTGTTCCAAGCACCAATTGCCAAAGCTGCGCTGGCTAGAACGAGTTTGAGCAAGAGTGTTTGTCCATAGGGGGTTGAGAACAGGGCACCGGGAGAACCGGTCAGTCGCACCAACAACCATCCGCCCGATACAAAGAGCAGCGGCACGCACCACAGCGCAATCAGACTAAAGCGTTCCATATTGCCCAAAGTGACGTCGACCTCTTGAGTGGCTTTAGGCCACAGCGTAATTGGTGCAGCAATCCAGAAACCTGCAATCAACACATGCCCGATCACAAGCCAAGGCGCCAAACCAGGCACCTCTAGGCCCTGGGTGTGCCCTGCAAGTCCAAAGCCTGCCGCTATTATGCAAGCCGCAAGAAGCATCAATAGGTTCAATCGAACGAGTGATGACAGCAATAATAAGCCAGATCCGCCAATGAACGCGTAGACTTGCAATCTGTTGGCTGGCCAAATCCAACCAAACGTATCTGGCGAAAATGCACCGGCCAAACCACCCGCAAGTTGGGCGTTCAATAGAGCGAGTCGGCTCGCTATCGCTATCAATAAGCCTACACCGAGCAAAACGATCCAGCGACGCGATACGGCAATTGACGCGGCACCGTGTAAAGAGAGGCCAATTCCCAATAGCGCGGTAACGTATAGAGCTATCTTTGAGACAAAGACGAGTGTTTCCAGCATCTGAAAACTCTAGTCAGAGAGTGTGAAAGAGACTTCACCTTTCATAACGTGCCCGTCTTTGGCCACTGCGCGCCACTTAAAGACGTAAGTATCACTGGCAAGTTCGGGGAGCGATACAGAAAAGTCTTTTTTCATGCCTCGGGGCGGGTCAAAGCTTAAAGCGACTGCCTGACCAGATAGAGTTTCGAGCTCAAGAGCTGCGAGCCCGACGGCACTGCCAAAGCTAAATTCAAATACGGTCGGCGCCTCGGTTAGAGCTGCGCCATTCTCGATATTTGAGGACTGAATGGTTGTATGAGCCACAGCCGGCAGAGCGGCGTTAAGTGCGAAGATCGCAGCGAAAACCGCCGCTTTTTTAGTAAAATTCATGAAAATGTTTTGTCCCTTATTTGGCTAATCCCAATACCTCAATACGGCGGCAAAAGGGTATGCCCTTATTTATGCTTTAACCCATTCGTCCGATAAAGCCCAAGAGATTGTGGACCGGCTCCATCTTGACGCCCTGTCCTGTATGACATTTATACCCCTTAGAGGTATTAAGGATGAAACAAGCAACCCGCGCAAATGCGAAACGCCGATTGTCTCGAATAGAAGGACAAGTACGCGGCGTAGCGAAAATGGTTGATGAGGAACGCTACTGTATTGATGTGGTGCGCCAGATCCATGCAATCAAAGCTGCGCTCTCCAGTTTGGAAAAAGTGGTTCTAGATGATCATCTGGAACATTGTGTTGAAAGCGCCCTGAAAAGCAGCAGTCTTAAGGCGCGGCGTGAAAAAGTTGAAGAATTGGTCGCGGTTCTAGGTGGACGCCGCAAATAACAGTATTGTCAGATCCCATGCCCATAAGGGGTATTTGTTTGTTTAGAGTTTTCGGTTATAGGCTCGCTAAATGATGCTGCTCGCCCGCTTTCTGTCTATTTTTGCGCTGATCACCATGATGAGCGCTCCGGCCATGGCGTGTTGCATTACGGGTCATCATAATGGAATTGACGATCAACCGAGTCAGGTCCTAGAGCCAGCAACCTATACCAGCACACACAACTGCCACGATCCAATCATCGAGGGATCGATACCCCAGCCACCGGCGGATCCTTCGCCGTCTGAATGCATGGATTATGTCGACTGCGACAGTGCCATGAGCAACGCCGATCGCGGTTTCCAGCTTGCGATCATGAGCAGTCTCGAGAATATCGACCTAGCGTCAGCGATGTTGGCACGTTTCCATGGGTTTGATCCGCCCCGGCTAAGCCGTACGACTGGCCCGCCATTCTTGATGGTTTTCGGTCGATCGACACCGGTAGGGCTAAAACAACTTCTCCTGATCTGATTGCAGCGAGCAAGCTTTGTCGCAAGCGTGTAGCGCTTGCGCGCTTTTAATTTTGTTCGCTTTCCTCCTTTGAATGGAGATCAGGATGTTTCATTCCTCGACGCCCCCCATATTGCACGCGCTTGCTGCGCTGTTTACAATCACTCTATCCCCTACGGCCTTGGCTCAAAGCATGGAAGAGCTCGAAGCACAGCTTTTGGAGCACCCTTCCTTAACAGCAATGCGATACAATACAGACGCTTCGCGTGAGCGTGCGCATGCGGCAACTGGCCTACCTGATCCAGTAATCTCTCTCGGGATCAATAACTTTCCGGTCTTTGACCCTTCGTTTGATACGTTTTTGCCGACAAACAAAGCCATCGGCATTCGTCAACAAATCCCAAATCGCGCCATCCGAGAGGCGCGTTCAAGTGAAGCTCTGCAACGCGCTATGCAGAACGACGCAGCAACAGATATGCGGTTTGCAGAACTACGCGGTGCACTTCAGATCGCTTTGATTGAGAAACGGCGGATTGAGACCCAACGCACTTTAGCAAACGAACGCGATGCTAAATATGCCGAGCTCGAAAAAATCGTCCAAACAGAGATTGATTCTGGTCGGCCCGTCGTGTTTCGCCTGGCAGAAATTGATGTGGAGAGAGCGGAAGTTGCCCGCACGCTCGCCGAGTTAGAGGGGCAGATGAGCCAGATCAATGCTCAACTCATTGACCTTGTTGGCTTCATCCCGGCGACACCTGCGCCAAGGCTCATAGCTGGCGAATGGAATGGAGATGCTCAAGCTTTCCACTTGGTGCGGGTTTCTGACAAAGCGATTGAAGTCGCCGAAGCCGGTGTTGATCAGGCCAAAGCTGCATATAAGCCTAATTGGGGGGCGCAACTTACCTACCAGCAGCGCGACGCTGGAAATGGCGGCCCCGGATCCAACTTTTCCGGCGACGATTGGGTCTCCGGAGCGGTCACATTTACAGTTCCGCTTTGGGCCGAAAACCGGCAAGCGCCGGCGTTGCGCGCAGCAAAAGCTGACCGAGCGGCGGCACGTGCGAGCCATATGGCCGCTGCGAGAACGGCTGTCGCCCAGTATGCGTCTTTTGATGCGACACGGCGCGCGGCAAACGAAAGCATTTTGGTTTTAGAACAAAAAATTGACGCCATCGCTGACCAAGTCGCAGCGCAGCTGACCACTTATGAGTCCGGCATCGGTGACTATTCTCCAATAATTGATGGCGAAATCGCCGCCATCGCTCTACGCGCGCAAATTGCGCTTGAACAAGCCCGTCGCGACAGTGCGATCGCACGGATGAACGCTCTTTTGGTGACCCCATGAAAAAAACGCTTCTATTTGGCGTATCAACGCTCAGCATCCTGCTCTCTGCCTGCAACGGAGAGCTCGCATTACCGACCAGTCAAACCGCAATGGCGCAAGTCGAAAGCCAAGTCGAACAGGGGCAACAATATACGTGCCCTATGCATCCACACTATATCTCGACAGATCCTGATGGGACCTGTCCGATCTGCGGTATGGATCTGGTCCCGGTCACGGGTGACAGCGCTCAATCTGGCGATGGTTCGGTTGTTGTTGCGCCTGAAATGATCCAGACAATGGGAATTCGGGTGGCAGTCGCCGAACTCGCCTCTTTTGGGCAAACTGTACGAGCGTTCGGGACAGTCGAATCGAATGAACGCTTGGAAGCTGTATCAGCATCGCGCCTTGAGGGCTGGATCGAAAATCTCACGGTACGCGCGGAGGGCGATACGGTGCGACCGGGCGCGCTCCTCTACCGCGTTTACAGCCCAGAGCTAATTGCCGCGCAGAAGGACTATATTGCCTCTCTTTCCATTGGAAATGAGAATAGAATTTCCGCTGTCCGGCAGCGTTTACGATCTATCGGCATGCAGAATGCCGCAATCAATCGACTCACGGAGACCCGGCAGGTTCTTGAGCGCGTCCCCGTTTATGCCGAAGCTGGCGGCACGGTAGACAAGCTACAAGTCCGTGAAGGCGATTACGTCAAACCAGGTACGCCGATTCTGCAACTTCAATCCTACGCTGATGTTTGGGTGATCGCGTCTATCCCCGAGCAAGACCTGCCATTTATGGATACAGGCATGTCGGTCTCGTTAAGCTTTCCGAGCGCGCCAAATGCGCCTGCCACAGGCCGGGTCGATTACATTTACCCCACGATCAATTCACAAACGCGCACAGGCGATGTTCGGATAGAGATCGACAATTCACAAGGCTATTTGCGCCCGGGGGCCTATGCAGACATTCGCTTCGATCTGGGCGGTGAAACCCGCTTATCGGTCCCTACCGAGGCCATTTTGCGTGATAGCCGCGGCGCTCACGTCATTATGGCACTTGGCGATGGCCGCTTTGCGGGACGCGCTGTAAGAACCGGCGTATCGGCAAATGGCCGGACGGAAATATTGTCCGGTCTGGTTCCGGGAGAGCAAGTCGTCGCCAGTGGACAATTTATGCTCGATAGCGAGGTTAATTTGCGCGAAGGTTTTTCTAAGCTTCAAGCCCCCCCTGCGTTTGCAGCTGGCCCAGATACACCGCTATCTCAGTTACCTGTCGATGCCACAACGCTGGCCGAGATCGACCACTTTACTGATATGGCTTTATATTTTCACGAAGCGCTTACTGACAAATATAAAATTGATCCGTATTTCCTCGATCCAGCGCTCGGTCTCGGGGAAAACCTTCGGACGCGGTTTGCCGATACAAAACTTGTCAGCGTCCTTGAACCAGCCGAAGCGGCTTTGAGACAGGCAAAAGTCGCACGAGAAGGTGAAGCACTTGCCTCAAACCTTTCAGACTTAATGATCGCGCTCGAGCCTTGGCTGCTGGAAGGTGCCCCGGTTCATTATGAGACCGCTGGCATTGTGCTCTATCGCGAGACCGAGACAGGTCGCCTTTGGGTCCAAGAAGGTAGCCCGGCACGAAATCCGTACGGCGACGGGGCCGCCGAAACTGTGGAATGGCCTGACCCCATGGCGGGAATTGAGTCTGGTGACGCCGAACGTGGCCCGATCGATCCTCATGCAGGCCATCGATAGGAGGCCGGCATGTCAATCACCCACAATGATGATCTCGCTGGGCGAGATCCTTCCAAATCAGGTATCGCAAAGCTCATTTCATGGTCGATATCTAACCAACTGATCGTGCTCACGCTCGCAGCTGCTTTGGCCATCGCTGGTTGGCTAGCTGTTGATCGGACACCGCTCGATGCCGTTCCAGATCTTACCGATACGCAAATCATCATTCGGACCGATTTTCCCGGACAAAGTCCGCAAATCGTTGAAGACTTGGTCACATATCCGCTGTCCACCAATATGCTGGGCCTTCCCAAGACCAAAGATGTTCGCGGCGCGTCCATGTTTGGCACCAGTTTTGTCTATGTCATTTTTGAAGATGATGTGGATCTTTATTGGGCCCGCTCGAGGGTTGTCGAGGCGTTATCTCGGCTCGGATCCGAATTGCCCCCAGGGGCTGTTCCGCAAATTGGTCCTGATGCCACCGGCGTAGGCTGGGTATATCAGTATGCGCTCGTGGACAAAACTGGCGGTACTGATCTGGCGGACCTGAGGTCGCTTCAAGACTGGTTTTTAAAACTGGAACTAGCAGGCGTCGATGGAGTGTCTGAAGTTGCCTCTGTAGGTGGCTTTGTAAGAGAGTACCAGGTCCTGATCGATCCAAACAGGCTGCGGGCCTATGACGTACCGCTGCGCCGCATCAGCGATGCCGTCAAAGCGGCCTCCAGCGAAGTTGGCGGCCGGGTTTTGGAACAGGGCGAGAGCGAATTTGTAATTCGGTCATCAGGCTATGTGGATGACAAGGCCGATCTTGCAAATGTCGTTATCTATGCACTCGATGGAACGCCTATTCTGTTATCCGATATCGCGCGCATTATCGAAGGACCGGCGCTCCGACGCGGGATCGTTGAGCTGAATGGCGAAGGCGAAACCGTAGCAGGCATCGTGATTATGCGGGATGGGGAAAATGCCCTGCAGGTTATTGAGCGCGTCAAAACCAAACTCGCAGATCTTCAGCGCGGACTTCCCGATGGCGTCGAAATCGTAACGGTGTATGACCGCGCGCCATTGATCGAAGGTGCGGTGAAGTACCTACAACACAAACTGATCGAGGAAGGGATCGCGGTTGCGCTCGTCATACTCATTTTCCTCTTACACGTACGCTCTTCATTTGTGGCGATCATAACGTTACCGCTAGGTGTCCTCGGCGCGTTTTTGATCATGTCCTTCCAAGGCGTAACCGCGAACATTATGTCCCTGGGCGGTATCGCCATTGCCATCGGCGCGATGGTCGATGCCTCAATTGTGTTGGTTGAAAATGCCAGCCGAAAACTCTCAGACCTCGACGAAAAACCAGATGCAAAACTGCACCGCCAAACGGTCATCGCAGCAGCTCAGGAAGTTGGGCCAGGGATCTTTTTCTCATTGTTAATCATTACGGTGTCTTTCCTGCCGGTGTTTGCATTGACCGGTGAAAGCTTTCGATTGTTTTCTCCGCTAGCTTTCACCAAAACCTATGCGATGGCGTTCGCGGCTATTCTGTCAGTGACGCTCGTCCCTGTATTGATGCTTTATCTGATGCGCGGGCGGATGCGCAAAGAGCAAGAAAACCCGGTTAACGCATTCTTCGTTTGGGTTTATAGGCCGGTCATTCACGTCGCGCTCCGTTTTAAATGGATAACCGTGGCTTTGGCGCTTGCATTAACTGCCAGTGTCATCATCCCGATCCAACGTCTCGGGTCAGAATTCATGCCAGCGCTCTATGAAGGTGAATTGCTATATATGCCAACGACCTTGCCTGGCGTGTCATCTACAAAAATGCGCGAAATCCTCGGACAAACAAACCGGGTAATGATGACTGTACCCGAGGTTGAACGCGTCTTCGGAAAGGCTGGACGGGCTGACACCGCAACCGATCCTGCCCCGCTAACTATGATAGAAACCTGGATCAAACTCAAACCCAAAGATCAATGGCGTAGCGGCATGACTGCTGACCTGATCATTGAAGATCTAAACGCTAGGCTGCAAATGCCAGGCTTGGTCAATTCTTGGGGTTATCCGATCAAAATCCGCATGGACATGGTTTCGACCGGCGTGCGCACGCCCATTGGGGTGAAAGTTACCGGTGACAACCTACTCGAAATTGAGCGCATTGCTCGCGATATCGAGACCGTGATTGCTGACGTTCCTGGCACTCGCTCTGCTTTTGCAGATCGCGTTCTCGGTGGAAAGTATCTCGAAATTGTTCCCGATCGCGGTGAACTTGCCCGACGCAACATTGATATGGGTGTTTTTCAGTCTGTGGTGCAAACCGCGCTTGGCGGCATGCGTCTAGCTGAAAGCGTTCAGGGCCGAGAACGCTATGATATAATGCTTCGGTATGACCGCCCATTTCGAGAATCGAGTGAAGACTTGGAGGATATTCTAGTCGCGACGCCGAGCGGAGCACATATTCCACTGGGAGAACTTGCAAGTATTTCCTACACGGAAGGCCCGCCGATGATCCGGTCGGAAAATGCTCGGCTGACCGGTTGGGTGTTTGTGGATATCTCTGGGCGAGACATTGGCGGATATGTCGCTGAAGCACAGCGTACAGTTGCCGATCAGGTCAGCCTACCACCCGGTTATGCCGTCGCGTTTTCAGGACAGTATGAACAAATGCAGGAAGCCGGAGCACGCCTTCGTATTGCCATTCCAGCTGCGGTCGCCCTCATCTTCCTGTTGCTCATGCTTCACTTCGGACGACTTGATCGCACCGCGATCATCATGCTGTCTTTACCGTTCGGCTTGATCGGCGGTCTATGGGCGGTCTGGCTCGCAGGGTACAATCTCTCTGTCGCAGTCGCTGTGGGCTTCATTGCTCTTGGCGGCATCGCCGTCGAAACAGCCGTCGTGATGCTGCTCTATATTGATGCCCAGGTGCGTGAGACTCAGCCGAAGACGCGCTCGGCGCTGTTCGACGCGGTCAGCGCCGGAGCAGCGATGCGTGTCCGACCGAAACTGATGACTGTCACCACCATTTTTGCCGGTCTGGCGCCAATCTTCATCACTGAAGGATTGGGCTCAGATGTTATGCGACGGATCGCGCTACCCATGTTGGGCGGCATGACCTCGACACTTTTGTTGACCCTGATTGTGATACCTGCGGTCTATTACATCTGGGTCGGCCGCAGCCTTTCCGCACGCGCCGGAAACGAAACCAACGAAACGCGCGCAATTTCCGTTACACCTCAAGGAGACTCTATCTCATGAAACTCTTTATCTCACTTATTGCCGGCGCTGGAGCGCTGACGCTCACAGCTTGCGGCCAAACCGCTGAGACTTCACCCACGCCTGAACCATCGGCCGATAGCGAAATGCAAATGGCTGAAGGCGAAATGATGGATCATTCGGGACACGATATGGGCTCTGGCGATATTGGCCATGCCACTGGCGTGATCAAGTCTGTGGGTGCCCAAGGAGATTTTTTGACTATCGATCACGGCCCAATTGACGGCATTGGGATGGGCGCGATGACAATGGGATTTGATATTGTCGGTGATGTTGACCTGACTGGTTTCGAAGACGGCGATATGGTCAGCTTCATGGTCAAGAAAGGCCGTGATGGCTCCTACCGTATTACAGCGATTTGCGATACTGGCGCGTCGGGCGATGATTGTCTGGATGCAATGATGGACCATTCAGGTCACAAATAGTGAAACCGGGGCGGTGCTGGTGACAGCGCCGCCATTTGCGAGAGGGGTCAGAAATGTTCATTCTGAGATGGGGCGTGCGGGTCCATAAATGGGTTGCCTTAATCGTCGGATTGCAAATTCTGCTTTGGATTGCAGGCGGCGTCGTAATGAGCGTCATCCCGATCGAACAAGTACGCGGTGAACACAAAATCGCGGCTCAAGTTGCGCCGAGTTTCGTGCCTTCCGATCTGATCACCTTACAGGAAGCAGCAGATGCGGGTGAAATCCTTGACGTAGCGGAAGCGTCGATCGGCACGGTATTGGGGTCTCCCGTATGGCACGTGTCCGATGGACAAGGCAAAAACGTCACGATCGACGCTAAGACCAGTGCACGGCTGTCTCCGATAGATGAGGCGTTCGCAATCCAAATTGCGCAAGCTGACTTTGCGGGGAGCGCACGCTTGAGCAAAATAAGCCTTCTCTCTGACCCTCCTTCTGAGTACGGTCGGGACGGGCCAGTTTGGCAAGTCGTCTTTGCTGACCGCGATCAGACCACGTTATACATCGATCCGGTTCGTGCAGAGGTGCGTGCGCGACGCTCTTCCACTTGGCGTTTCTATGACTTTTTCTGGAAACTACACATAATGGACTATGATGATGGGGCCGACTTCAACCATCCGCTGCTGATTACGGCGGCAGGCGCCGCGACTTTCGTCGCGCTGTCCGGAATACTCCTCTTATTCATTAAGATGCGGCGTTCTTATCTCGTCTGGCGCCGTCGGCGTGTGCCTTCACTCTAGGTTCGAAAAACCAATGAAATGTTCGGATTGGCTGATATTTTCAATCAAAATCCGGAACTGGACGGGCATCGACGCTAGCTTCTGAGACAGCTGGGCCATTCGTCTTAATGTCTTCGATCAACCATTTCATCTCTTCGATCTCACGGCGTTGGGCCTCTATGATCTCATCGGCGAGTTCTCGCACGCGTAGATCTTCAATATTGGAACGTTCACTCGTCAGAATAGCGATTGAATGATGCGGAATCATGGCACTCATCCAAGAGCGATCTTCTACGGTTACCTGGCTTCGAACCAGCCAAAGAGATCCAATGAAGACAAGACCGGCCAAGGCGTAAATGCCGATATTCATACGCTTGTTGGAGTACATTCCAAGCATGAAACTCAACATAATCACTGTCATTGCTGCGCCCATAACGAACGCCATGTAAAATCGAGTTTCGCTCCAAGTAAGGTGAGCCCACGCAAATGTGTTGGAATACATTAGCAGCAACATAATTGCCGTCGAGGTTGCGATCATCGCACCAAACTTCAGATAATTTGACATGGAACTAATCCTTCAGAGCAGAGTTTTATTCCTTTCAAAACTCGCGAACTAATTTTCGGTTCCATCTGGTTCTCGTATCGAAGTGATTGACGGGTTGAACAGTCGCATTATATACCCATACCCGGTATATGTTTTAGGAGAGATATTATGAAGAGGTCTGAAAACGCCATCACGGAGACAAAAACCAAGTCTGCGGCGCTTTTTAGAATGGTCTCTGAAGATCATGTCTGCCCTTATGGACTAAAGGCCAAGGCCTTGTTGGAACGCAAAGGCTATTCAGTCGAAGACCATCATCTGAAGAACCGCCCTGAGACCGATGCGTTCAAAACCAAGCATGACGTCAATACGACGCCGCAGACTTTTATCGATGGCGAAAGAGTTGGCGGGTATGATGATTTGAAAGCCTTCTTCGGCAAACCCATAAAAAGCTCCGATGCGCTGACTTATACGCCGGTCATCGCGATTTTTGCTGTAGCGGCATTAATGGCACTTGCGATTAGCTGGGCCAGTCTGGGTACCATTTTTAGTGTTCGTTCGGTCGAGCTCTTCATCGCCGTGAGTATGTGTATTCTCGGCGTTCAAAAGCTGCGAGATTTATCAAGCTTTTCCAGTCAGTTTCTTGGCTATGATCTCTTAGCCCAACGCCATGTCCGATACGCCTACATCTATCCATTCGCTGAGACTGGTGCGGGTATTTTGATGATTGCTGGCGCACTGATGTGGATTGCTGCACCGATAGCCTTGTTTATAGGCGCCATCGGCGCCGTATCGGTCTATAAAGCCGTCTATATCGACAAACGCGATCTCAAATGCGCGTGCGTGGGCGGCAACAGCAATGTCCCGCTCGGATTTATTTCTCTAACCGAGAATTTGATGATGGTTGCGATGGCGGTTTGGATGGGCGCAAAGGTCTTCCTGCTCTAAACATGCGATCAAAAAAATTGGCCGTGCGATACCTTGCTGGAGAATGGCTATTTCAACCACCTGATGATGACATACAAATCATTCTAACCAGTAATCTACAAACAACGAATAGAGTACGGTTACTGTTCTGACTGAGGCGTTGGAAACAGCTGCGTCAACGACATCAATGAGCCTTTCCCCTCGTGATAGATCAGCATCCTCATAAATTAGACCAATTCAGTCGCGGCGGAGCGTTGAGGACTAAGAATCATTGAGTTCCTGGATAGGATTTCTTATATTGGCCGTCTCAGGAGCTAAGACATGAGCAGTCGAAAAAACACTATAAACTCATTTAAACAAGGGTTTAGCAGCCAAGTTTATTTACCTCATAAGAAAAACTCAAAGGCGGAGCGCTTTGAGTTGCTCAAATCCATGGCGAAAAAGCACAAAGCCGACAGCTTTATCGTATTGCTCAACCAGTCTGACCGTCAAAGTAATACCGTATTCGGCTATGTCCTGTTTTTGGCAAATCGCGCTGGGATTGAACCCAAATTAACGGGGGTTGATCGTATGGCGCACAGTTTCACACGGCTCGCGGGGGAACCTGCCAAAAGCGACAATTTCGACGATTATGTTGTTGCGCTTAGCAGGCACAATGTACTCGACCCGACCGATGTCGTGAAACTAACAGCCGCTCATATGGCCGAAAGCGCGCAGTGACATTCGATCCGTTCGGCGACTACGCTGCGCGCGGCTATCTTCGAAATCATCATGGGTTGCCGCGCGGCGATGACCTCGCCCGGCTGGAGTTTAACAACTTTCGTAGTGTGCTGCCGGATCTGTTGAGCTGGCTGGAGGATCAACCGGTCAATTACGACACATTGCTGCGGCTACATGAAAAAATGTTCGCGAACATCTATCCTTGGGCAGGAGAGGATCGCTCCACAACGGCGCCTGATATTGCGATCACCAGGGGTGGGGAGGACCAAATTTTTTGCCATCCGGTTGGATGTCGGCTCGCAGCCGATCACGCTTTACGACTTGCTGAGGGCGATGGCATGCTTCGTCAACCAGGTGCCGTATACAGCGCGCTTTGTCACTCCCATCCGTTTTTGGACGGCAATGGTAGAACGCTCTTGCTGTTTCACTCAGAATTGATGAGACGCCAGAACGCGCACATCCGATGGGAGGAGATCGCCGAGGCGGAGTTTTTGCGCGTGCTGACCGACGATCTAAATTCTCCGGACGCGGGGATCATGGACAGGCTTCTGATGCCAAAAGTTGAACGAAGCTCACGATCTCGCGCTGATCTTGAAGTCATGATGGTCGATGAGATGCAACTCCATGGTCGGCTCGAGACGAGCTAAGATTCTATACTAATTCACGAAAAATTTGCGACCGAGCCGGTGTTTTAGAGCACTCTTCTGGCGTGAATAATCAGGATGTTCCAACAGATGAAAATTCATAATGGAGATCATCTTTAGCAGGTTAGGTGATTTCCCGGAAAACCCCAATCAACAATAAACGTTAAGCCACGCCGCGAGAGTGCCTCGAATTGACAATAGCCCTAACCGCATAAACCAGCTGTTTTACTTCTCCAGATTTGGAATCTCGAAGATCTCATCAACGCTCTGGAAAGAGCCCGGGTAGCCATCTTGCCGCCACAGCAGCTGGAAAAGCGAGTTTTAGGTCAGCTCGGCTCGTTGGTGACGTCACCACCCCGCTATTGATCAATGCCGATGTAATCCGCCGAGCTTGACGATCTCCGACCGATAATAAGTCGGCGACGTCTTTTCGCGGAAGCGTGCCGCGATAGAGGATCGCTTCTAGGACCAATCCTGATTTTAGTGGCAGGCGATCGCCCCGGATCTCTTCTTCAGCCCAGATCAACATTCGGTCCCGCAGTCTGTCGGGTTCCACCAGTTCTTCCATGAAGCTGATTTGGTCGAGGCAGACGTCCAAGAAAAACTCAATGAAGGTGGCGAGCGCAGCTTCGCTGAGCGTTCCGCGCCCGTCTCGATCGCCGCGTCGCGGTCCGTCACAGGCCTGAAGATGTCGTTTATACTCTGCTTCTCTGCGCGCTAATCCACGCGCCACAGACCAAATCCCGCCAGTGTCGAGCGCTTCCCGAAGCATGGCATAGGACATGAGCCGCACCACGCGTCCGTTGCCATCCACGAATGGGTGGATCCACAAGAGGCGATGATGCCCAGCCGCGGCCGCCAGAACGCGGTCTACGCGCCCGAGATTACGATACGCCTCTTCGAAACGCACCAGAAACCGAGGCACTGCGCCAGGGCTAATGGCGACATGCTGACCGACGCGAACATCACGGTCACGCAGTTCGCCAGGCACAACTCTCACGCGCTCGCCAGAGTCTGGATTTTCTACCCAAAGCAAATCATCGGGAAGTTTTTCACAGAACCGACGATGGATCTCGACTATGGCGTCGCTGCGGGCAGCGGCGCCTTCCAGACCGCCTTCATCGATCCAGGCTTGAACCTCGATGTGGGCTTTGGCCTCTAGCTGGAGGTCACGTTGTTCTGGGTCATTGCTAAATTCTTCATTGAGCGCGCGTTCGATATCAACAGGGTGGGTATCGTGGCCTTCAATGAGATTGCTGTAATAGCAATTCATAGCGCGCACGAGCTCAGATAGAGCATCCACGATGCCGTCAGGCAGACTGCGCCTGAAGCCGGCAGACCGCTCTGCCAGCTCGAGCGCCTTATCCGCCAGCCCATCCCGCATAGGACTGGACGAACTTACCAGCATGGGCTCCATTGCCCCAAGAGGCTCATTTCTATCTTCGGCCACTTATATGTCCGCTTCTAAGTCCGGTTTGAAAAACGCTATACACCCAACAATAATAGGCTTTTGTAAAGATTTCACTAGCCAATATAGGTATTTTCATGTCCGGTTAAAGTCCGGAATACCAAAGTCTAAACTCCAATCAGGTAGTGAAACTAAAAACCCCGCCTCAGCTCGACGGTTTCGCTATGAATGTATATACTACGCTCATGAACGATAACGATTATCCTTCTTACGATACTTCTCATTGGAACAGCAGCTCGGCGTCAATCGACGAGATGCCCCCTGAAGACTTCGAGATCGATTACAACGAGGGCTTTGAGCTTACGTTCACTAACTTGATTATTTCTTTCGGCATCGCGTTAGTCACCATCGTCCTGGTTTTTGGCGTGCTGTCTTAAGCCACGTCACTTTGCAGATCGAATAGTCTTATCAGCATTGCGCCGTTCGGCATCTTCGGACATGAGCTGTTCGAAACGAGTGTCGCCAAACACAACGCGTGCATTGTCCTCGCCCCCGGCCCACTCCAAGTATGACTCCATGCCATACTTTTGGATGTGGGCTTCTCCATTTGTGATCGCGGTTTGACGCGCAATATCATCGCCTGATCCAGCAACATAATCTCTTATTTCGGCACGTTGTGTCAGCGTGTCACGATATCGGTCATCTACGACGCTCGACGTCGGCGCCGTTATCGGTCCAATTCTGCTCTCAAATGTGGTTGAGCGGTTCTCGGCGCTTGAATCGAAGGACGCGCGCTGCGCTCCAGGACCAGAAAAGTTGGACACTGTCGAATAGCCATCTCCGACTGGATCCACATAACCGGCTGGAATTGAGAAGCTCTGCGCGCGCAACCTTGTTTCGAAGAAGCCCGTTTGAACTTCGCGTTGCTCTGCGCGCCCCATATCTGTGCCCGTCAAACCCACCCAATACTCCTGAGCTTCTCTTGCAGATACAGGGCGTCCATTTGTTTGCGACAAATGGTCGACGAGGAACGTCTCGAAAGCAGCGACCTCGTTGGCATTTATAGACCCGCCTCGCCCAAACCGATCATCTGTGCTTGCGGTGTAGCGAGATGCTTCTGTGTAATAGATCTCGGCCTGCTCACGGGCCTCTTCGCCACGCCTGAAATCTGCGGCGGTCTCTTGCGCGAGTGATAGACCTTCCTGATGCTGTTGGCGCTGCATGACGCTCTCGGCGTCCCTCACAAACCCACGGAGCTCATCTCTATACTGTTGCCCTTGGTCGTATGACGAAGTTTCAGATGTTGACTGATCAGAATTCAACCCGCCAGATCTATCGACTCTAAAACCCTGATCCGCCCTGTTTTCGCCACGCTTAATCATTTCGCCCTGTGCCCCCGCACCCAGGCTTGGTCGTCCGATACCCACCCCTTTTCCAGCTCGAGCAGGCCTCCCACCCCTTGATGAATTGGGTCCGCCAGTGCCGATACCAAAGTTGCCACTCCATCTCGCCACATTGGACTCGGTGACTGCCGCGTTCTTTCCTTCGAACTCACTCAAGCCCATCGACATGGTTCGCCCGGCGCGCATCGAGTCCAACCGACTATCCTGATACGATCCATAATCCGCGGCGCTTTGAGTGAGCGCCGCACCGCGCTCGGCCAACACTTGCGCGTCTTCGGACTCCATACGCGATAGCATTTCCGTGAGCCTGGAGAGATCTGACTCTGTTTCGCTATAGAACTTAGAAGCGCTTTGACGGCGCGTGTCCCCTTCAGAGCGATAGACCGACCGACCGATTGAAGTCATTGCGTTAGAATCGAGCGATGTTCCAAAAGAAGTTTGATACCGGCTGTGCCCAGCGGTTTCATCAACCAGCGACACGCCGCCTGATGTTCGTGTCCAATTTCGTCCTCCCGCGTCTCGATAGGATGCATGTCCAACATCATGTGAAGGTGAAAGCCTGACCTGCCCTCCGGTTGCGTTACCAGCTGACGTGGTCATGAGCGTATGATTTCCGACGCTCGCATTGCCAAAACCAATATTACCCGTCGCTGCTTCTGCGGCTGCCGTCTGGGACGCACTTTTGACCGGCGCGAGGAAACTCTCGTGAAGTCGCCCTACCCCAACTGCAATCCCAGGACCGGCGGCGGCCAAGAAAGGGATCATGGTGATCAAGAGCCCACCTATACCTGCAAGATCCGCCGCAGTTGCAGACATACCAAGGCTGGTTTGAACCGTTTGGCCAAGCGTGCCCGGCATCTGCGCCGATGCATTGATCGCGTCATAGCCTTGGCGGGTGATGATATAGTGGATGACCGCGAAGAGCGGGCCCCACATTTGAAGGTAGAGAAAACCAGAAAAATATTTCTGCATGAAGCTGAACCCGATATTCGGGAGCAGGAAGAATGGAGCAATGATCGGAAAGATCGCAATCACTATGATGGTGATCGCGATATAGAGGAAGTTGACGAATTTCTCTGCGATGGCACCGAGCACAGTGTAATTCCATTTGGCCTGTTGCTCCGCGCGTGCTGCGGCATAGGCTTCGACGGCGGCTGAAGCATCCGCCCGGGCGGAATAATCGACCACCGCGTCCATTGTCGAATTCACTAGGATGGCTTGTTGGGCGATCTCCTGAGCGGAGCGTGAGACGCCCACAAATTGTTGATAGATCACGGGAAGCGATGCCAACATGGCGGCCCGGGCCTCGGCGTTGGTCAGGTGCGGTTTAGATAGTTGCGCATGGCGGTCGATCGTGTTGTCAGCGGCGGCGGCGAGGCCGGCGGATAGTGCCGTCCAGGCATCTGCGCATGTCTCAACACTGACCGTCCCTGCCGCCGCTTCCACTCGGGTGAACAGCGCTGGTGAGGCCGATGTCGCCAGAACCGCCGACAAATCTGTCGCTGTGACCAGATCATCAATGGCCATAAGCCCGGCATTAATGTCGGGAAACACGCAGTCCCGTGTGTAGCCGGTGAGATTTCGAGAATACCAAGTGTCGACGGCGCGCCAGCGATCGAGCGAGCTTTGAACTTGCAAGGCATATCCAAACCCATGGGTCGAGTAAGCCATATCCGTCGGCTCAGCGAAAAGCGTTTCGAACGCGCCAGTTATAGTGCTTCCGATAGTCGTGGTGATTGAGGCTGGAACAGCAAGACCTATCGGAACGTTATTGACGGTCGCCACTGGCGTGGCCGTGACCCGGTCCGTGACCGTAACGTTCACGCTGGGAACGAGAAGCACCAGATAGATAACACTGGATTTAATCAGAAAATCAAAGCCGGCTTTGAAATTCATACTGACGGCAACTTGCCAGGCTGCGAGTGCCAAACCGATAATCAGGACGACGCGGATAAAGGAGGCAAAGGCACCAGATCCTGTAAACGCGGCAACGGCGTTCAGGACATCCACAATGAAAGCACCCCCGCCCGTGACGATGACTTCCATCAGAAGCCTCCCTCGAGAAGATCCAGCTCGAAGTCAATTCGAGTTTCGAGGAGGCGAAGCGCGCGACGTTCGCCAGCGCCGAGCGAGATGTCCGCGAGCCTGACTTTTAGGAGCCGTGCGCGAGACGCTCTATGTCGTGGGTGGTTGGTGCGATCGAACACTATAAATTCGGAGAGTATCGATGCAGCCGATTCAAGGTGACGTTGACCAAAGACACCCTTGGAAACCATCATTTCACCAAAAGAAACCATGACACAGAGCTCAGCGTCGATGAGCGCCAACCGTTCTGACCAATCATTGGTGTGATTGCATATCTTGCCCCACAGACGAGCACTATGCGGGTTACCTGTTTGAGAAAGCGTGACGCAATCTTCTATTTCTGCACGAATGCAGGCATCCAAGCGGTGCTCGCGAGAACAGCGCTCTTCGCGGGAGAGATGCTCAAGCCCAATCATCATCTCGCTTGCACCACTTCTGTAAACCGCAATGAGCCTTGCATGTCGACCGAAAGACGCCCCGCAATGATCCGCTCTAGCGTTTGAGTCTGTTCCATAACCGCGAGCCAACCGCCAATTTCGGTCGCGGCCACGGCGCGGCGATTTCGAAGTTTGGCCCTCACGCTAGAAATCGTGGATTGAACCTGTTCGCTATCATACACGCTGATGCGGCCTTCGGCTTTGAGCGCTTCTTCAATCGCGTCCAGGCCGCGTTCGAGATACTCAACCACCAAGACGCCAGCGATCACATCGGAATATGCCGACAATGGATTGCCTGCCTGATTGTTATACTGGGTGTGTACCACCAACATTTTGTAGACGGGCATCGGCGCGAGATTCACAAAATCGATTTCTTCTTGCGTTAGCGCGGTGCGCGTTCGCGCCTTCTCGGTAATGCTTCCGAGCAGTGTTTCCACTCTGCTTCGGAAGCCTTCATTTGCTGGAATGGTAATATCCACGCGTGTGGGCCGGAGGCACTGATCGGTCTCATCGCACCGATAGACAGGCAGGGTCCCGCCATCCAGCAGGGCGTTGAAGGCATCCGTCGTCATTGGAATGGGAGGAAAGGCCGGCACCGTTGTGCTCGCGTCTTCGGCGTATATGATTTTCATGCCAACCATGGACATCAAGAACTCTGCGTATTCTTGATTGGTGGTGAGGCGCGCATCCTTAAGTGCAAGCCAAACCCGATTGATATTCTCTTCGTTTTGGCGCTCAAACTCGGGGCCCGCTGCCGCGATCACGCCTTGCTTGCCAGTATCCATTCCGCACTTTTGGCGAGCATCTGCGGCGTCATCGTAGACCCCTGATGCAAGTCCTGAGATCCGACATAAGTAATCTGACTTTCCTTGTGCGCGGTCATGGACTTCGCCGAGCAAGCCTTGGGCTGCTTCGCAGCTATCCATGCTCCAGGAATTGATCATGTTTGCGCGTTCTTCGAGATCAGCGAGGATGCCGCCAAGTTCTGGGCTCACCGCATCAATGCCTGCTTTAAAGATAAGGCCAGCGCTATCCGCCGCGACCGCTCTTAGAAAATCTATGAACTCATCAGCGTCGATGAACGAGAACCCGCCCGCAAAGAGATCGATGCCGCCGCACCCTGCCCTGTAAGATGGAAACTGAATGTCGATCGGGTCGAGGGTTTTGCGCGGGGTTCGGAGATAAATCTGCCCGAGCGTGTAATAGCCGCCTCGCTGCAAATCGTGCGAACTTGGGCCTGAGACATTTCCGTATCCGTTTAGATCTTGCCAGAACTCGGCCATGTCCTGGCCGACCTGAGCGTTGGCGATGGGGGTAATGCCAATGACTAGACAAGCAGCAAAGGCGGCGATGGATTTAGTCCAGATCATTTCTTGTCACTCCATATTCTTGACCCGTTTCGAGTGTGGTGAGCGCGCGGATACGATATTCGAGCTCTGAGATTGTGAGCATGCCGTAGCCGACCGGAATGACTTCGCCGGTCGCGCTGTCGAAGAGCGCAAGCGCGGGTGTCACATTCGCAATACCCATGGCAACGCGTTGGCCCGTATCAACTTGATAGGCCTCAAATCCTTGTAGCGGTTTGCCATCTGTCGAAACTGGCAGAATGGTGACGCCATAGCGATCTGCAAAGCCGCTAAGGATTTGCTCATAGACTGCACAAAAATCGCAGTCTCCCGCGCCAAAGTAGAAGATGCCGTACCGATCTTTGACCTCAGCAATGCTGGCTTGTTCCGCAGCCCTTTCAATCTCACGTTCGGTCTGACGTCCGAGCTGGCTGGTCGGCCATTCAACGGAGGGGTCGAGATCGGGGTTCGCCCAGACCACCCTCTTCCATTGCGCCGTCATGTAAGCCGAATTGTCGACCCAACGTTTTTGCAACCGCATATAGGTCTCGACGTTCTCTGGCGTCGGATCGAGCACCATGGCCGCTTTAGCATCCTGAAAGATAGCCTGCTCAGCTTCAAGGCGCTCTGACGGTGTGAGTTGCGAAGACTTTAATACCGGAGGTGGCAGCGCCGCTTGCGGTGCCTGCTCTTCGGGATCGCAATAGAAGTGATAGCCAAGATCGCGATCGCAATAGGTTGGATCGGTGCCCTCAGCCGCAGCACCACCGCACCAACCAGAGGCCAGGATCACGCTCAAACAAAAACTTGCTCTAATTGCCATGGTTTGGAAGCCTCTGCTGGATGGCTGCGGACGCCGCAGCAGGATCTGGAATAGTCAGAGAGTTTTCGAGATCTTTGTAGAATTCCGAGAGATCCATTGCGCCGATATCGAGCGAGGCGAACTCAGCGACGGTGAAACCCGAACAATCCGGGTTTCGCGCGTCGCCATAAGCGCGTGCAAGCTGCGTGACCCGCCCCCTATAGCGCAGCCATTTTCTGTGTAGTGTTTTGCGCTTGGATTTGGAAGGGCGATTTCGACTGCGGCGCTGGCGGTCGGTAGCCGAGTGATGAGTGAGGTCGCACTGTATTGTAATGCTGGCGCCAGTGCTCGATCAGTGTCCTGGCCTCTTTCATCGAGCAGAAAATCTCCCCATTGAGCAGCTCGTCTCTGAGCTTGCCGTTGAAGCTTTCATTGTATCCATTCTCCCACGGACTTCCTGGTTCGATGAAGAGGGTCTGCACGCCGATCCGCTCAAACCATTCCCGTAAGGCGCCGGCGATAAATTCTGGACCATTGTCGGATCGTATATAGCGCGGCACGCCATACTTCAGCATTGCATCAGCAACGGCGTACAGGACATCGCCCGAGCGGAGCTTGCGTTGCACTTCGATGGTTAGGCATTCTCGGGTGTATTCGTCGATGAGCGTCAACATGCGGAACGCTGTCCCATCATACGTTCGGTCCTGGACGAAGTCATAGGCCCAGACATGGTTCTTATGCTCTGGTCTGAGCCGCATGCACGATCCATCATTCAGCCAGAGGCGCTTTCGCTTCGGCTGCCTGGCCGGGACCTTCAGCCCTTCACGGCGCCATATCCTGGCAACCCGTTTGTGGTTCACGTGCCAGCCCTGAGTGCGCAGCAATGCTGTGATCCGCCGATAGCCATAGCGACCATACTGACGCGCAAGACTGATGATCGCTGATGTAAGCGCGTGCTCATCATCAGCGACCCTCAGTCGTCGCCATTGCGTGGACCGTGTTTGACCCACACATCGACAAGCTCGGCGCTCGGAAACGCCGAGCTTCTTTTTGACGTGATCAACAAACTTGCGGCGGCGCTCAGGGCTCAGAAGTTTCCCGAGGCAGCTTCACGTAAGATAGATTTGTCCAGTTCTGCATCCGCCAGCAGACGCTTCAGCCGGGCGTTCTCTTTCTCCAGCTCTTTGAACCGCTTGGCCTGATCCACTTTCAGACCGCCATACTCCTTGCGCCATCGATAGTAGGTGACATCTGACACCCCAAGATGACGAATAACATCGGCCACTGTTTGACCTTGCCCGATCAACACATCCGCTTCGCGAAGCTTACGAATGATCTCCTCGGTCGTGTAACGTTTACGAGCCATTTTTCTCTCCTGAACAGCCTATTTCTATAACCAAAACATGGCTGCAGTTCAGGGGGCTAGGTCATTCCTGCTGGCTGCGGTCCTGACCTCGATCGGCATCTCGGCTGAGCAAACCGCGATCATTGTCGGGTTTATTCTGCCCTTTGACCGTGTGCTCGACATGATGCGTACCGTGGTCAATGTCACCGGCGACCTTGCGGTTGCGACAGTGGTCGCGAAATCCGAAAATGAGCTGGATGAGGATGAATACAATGCTGCGCCTGATCTCTAGCAGCGGCTGCGCGGCGCTCGCTCTAACGCTCACCGCCTGCCAATCATATGCCTCGCCTGCGCCGAACGAAGCCTGGCTGAACGGTCGGGTCGTTGATACCAATGGCACGCCCGTACAGGCGCAGGTTCGGATTGGCGACCAGCATTTCGAAACCGACGCAGACGGCCGGTTCTCAATTTCTCCGGAGCCGCATCCGGTCTACCAAATTGAGTTTGCTGCCGAGAACTACTACGCCATGCGGCAAACGTTTAGCCATGCCGAATTGGCTGAAGACGCAACCCTGAACCAAGTCGCCTTGGTCGCGCGCAAACCGGGCCGCACGATGTTCGTCTTCGGCGGTGACTTAATGATCGGTCGCCGGTTCTATACACCGCATGAAGGCGAACCCGTCTTGGTCCAGCCTGACTCTGTTTTGGCTGACTCCAAGGCGCTGCTGGCTGAAGTGAAGCCGTATCTGGATCTGGCGGACTATGCCTCGATCAATCTTGAGACGCAGATTTTCGAAGATCCACCAAGTGGCGCAGCACCGAAATCGGTAACGTTCTACTCCCAGCCGGAAACGCTGGAAGCCATTGAATGGGCCGGTGTCGACTATGTCGCGCTTGGCAACAATCACACCTATGATTTCTTGGAACCCGGATTAGACGCGACGATGGATTATCTGCGCGCCAGTTCGTTGGACTATTCGGGCGCAGGAAAGGTCGAG